>Ga0325402_1000330_pt1 | contig 30986 bp, 20 predicted proteins | sample PopdelMetagenome_22_FD_207212 | JGI IMG/M metagenome (GOLD analysis project Ga0325402, IMG submission 207212) | Populus deltoides microbial communities from Bellville, Georgia, United States - Xylem-PdKOR-R3 | ecosystem: Host-associated > Plants > Phyllosphere > Stem > Wood/Secondary xylem... | reverse complement strand
AGAGAAGGATTTATACAAATGAAGGGTAAGGCTAGGGCAGGAAGGCTAAAATATTCTTCAATGCCAGACATCGAAGTATAAAACATAGGATCGAAGCTGATATGGGATCGTACGGGAAATATGAATACGGGAGCGTACCGCGTCCGTATGAGATCGTACGCCGATAAAGATATATAATAAATCAAGTAAACCATTTTAATTATTTAAGGGATCGTACGCCATAAATATAAGAGTCTGTCCTTATTGGTGATATATTGAAAAAAAAAAAAGATAAAAAAACAAAGTAATGAAAGTATTCTAAAAAAATTGAGGGTAGCAAATTTCGGAGGGTGTTTGTGAGTATAATAATAGATGCTTTTCGTTTTAACATTAGAGAAATGATTTAAAAATATATAAAATTATTTTTTTTTAAAAAAATAAATTTTAAAAAACACGAATGAAACAGCTATCACAAACACTAAAGTGAGCAATCTATCTAAAAAGAAAACGCAACAACATTAGTCGCAAATTTGACCAAATTAAGGCCTAGAAGAACCTGCAGCAAAATCATTGCATATCGAACTGCAGGGAACAAACAAATTGTCTGCTGCTGAAAATCATCACGCTACCAATCAGAAACTGAACATATCATAAATCCAGTTCAAAGAATACATATCCTGCCCCAAGAATATAGTTATAACTTGCAACAATAATCCAGGCAAGTCGTTTCACCTACTCATGTTAGAAGTACTTCATGGCTATATATAAGATCAATCAACCTTGCCACCCCTCAACTCCTCTCCAGGAAAAACCAAAATTGGGCATGCAGCAAGTTGTCTAGGAGTATTAGAAACGAAGGTTCTGAATGATTCCAAAGGGTATCAGGGGTTACAACTGATACAAATGCACAAAGTTTCACAAGAAAAACACGCTCATTAGTAGAACAACTATAATCACAGAGGTTGTGAAAGAGCCAGCACCATGGATATATACTGAATGGCAACCAGACGTTGTAGAATTTGAAGATGGTGCAAGAGAAGTTGTGTTTGGCAAGGTGCCATTTCTTCCAGCACTACATAAGCAAAAACAAGGAGAGAAGAGATGTCAACAAACTACTCATGACAATCGGGAGTATCCATACCAGAGTTATTGAAATGCAGTACAAAGTGAATTAGACGTGGATGACAAGAGTGGAAAATAGAAACAAGAAAAGAAAAGTAGGCCTTTAAATCAATTAGAATCTTTAGTTTGTACCTTCCAGGAAATATACAGGAACCATGACCTGCACAAGTAAAGGAACATGAGAAGCTTCTTATGCAATAAGAAAACACTAGAAAAGAATGGACAAGCAACAGAAACTCTCACTTGTGAGAGCATCTCTGGTAAATTAAAAAAAAAAGTTCCAATCTAGCAGTTGCGAGAATTAAACACCCTACAAATGTTAACAGGACCTGCCACTTATCTTTGCAGTGAAGTAGCTTTTACGCTAGATAAACACCTATCGCAATTCATCTCACTAGCACATTAATGCTCATAAAGCAATTCATATCCTCACTGTAATGTAATTTGTTGTTTTCTTCTCAAATACTATGTTACTAGAACTATTATTGCTTACTTGGGTCAGTGGTGGTGATGGTAGCCACACCTTTAAAATCACAAGTACCGGGAGACTTGGCCATCTTCTGGAAATAAGCATTGAAAGCATATGTTGAATGAGCAACAACATTATCTGGCTCGTAACATGGCTGCCCTTGTAACAAGTATGAGCAATCAACTTTTCCTGGTCCACAAGCCCAATCAAGAGCAGCTTGTAGCATCTTCGGGTCAGCACCTTCCTTTGCCACGCAGAAGGTTTGGTTTGTGGTGTCGTTTGCCAATACAGTACCAGCACCAGTCAAGTGTAAGGTATAAACTGGCATGCCATCGGCATCAAAAAGCCCCCAGTTCTTTTCAGATATTGCCCCGGGTCTCAAATCTTCATTATAGAGTTCATAAATATATGTACTAACTGCAATTTTAGGATGTTTGGGAGTGCCTGTGTTATTAAGCACATGCCTGATCAAGTTGCTGTTGTAAGTGTTAGCATTTTCAAGTGTTGCATCTGGCTCAGATGAGTCACCTTTGGAGGGCCAACCAGATTCCGTCACAAAAATAGGGACATTGGTGAAATTCAGATAGGACATAGCAAAATATGCTGCATCAACAATGGCATCAAAGACATTAGTGTAATGAAGGAGTGTATTAGCATCCACGGCTTCCTTGTCAGGAGGGAGGGGACGGAAAAGCGCATAATCCAATGGGATCACACCATTTGATTGCATGTAGTCGTAATATGGATATGCATTTAGCATGAAGTACGACCCTGTGGACTGCAAAAATTTAAGCAAGGGAACCATGACTGGATCCCAAGAGCGATTAAAAAAGGCTTGGGAAGGAGGGAACGAGTCAAGGATGATGGAAGAAGAGTGAGGGGTAGAGACTTTAATTTGGCCATCAAGATTGGAGGCAACAAGGGCAGAATGGATGAACTTCAGGGCAGAGACCAGGACAGGGGCAGCATTTGGGAGCGTAGTAAGGATTTCAGATCCAACTGCAATGGCTGTGATGTTGGTGGCAGGGACATGGGCTATTACATTTCGAGCAACCCAGTTGGCTGCCGTGGCATTCGATTGACCAATGCCAAGGATCTGGTCATTAGGAACAGAAACAGTTACACGGATGCCTGTGTTGGCAAGGGCAAGAAGCAGGGCTCGGTCTGCATCATAGAGCTTGACATGTCTAATATTCTGAGCCTTAAGAAGGGCTACCACCTGAGTTGGGCTTGGCATGTCAGAAATCGCTGTGCCAATGTTTACACCAATGAAGCCATCTGGAAAAAGGGGGGAAAATGCAATTCAGCAGTAGGATTCAGGCAAAAAGTGTTGATAACTATATTTCATACGAAGTATGAATGCAGACATTGCAATACTATGTTTAGAAAGAGGATCAGTCCTTGGCCTAAGAAAATCTGAAACACATAAAGGACGAGTGCATTTTGACATTGAAGAGAAAAATAGTCACTAGTCAGGCATGGAAAATAATTTCCATATTGTCAGAAACAAAGTTCTGTAACTTGAGCTCATTTGACACCAATCAGGTAGATATCCATGATCATCCATGCATTGTGTGCCTCATTTTTTACCCATACACAATTCATTTTTAAGGCATGATCACTTAATAATAGTGGCAAAAACAACTAGTGGATAAAAAAGAAACATAAATGCAAACTTGATTCCTTTCTACAATTACAGCATCTAGCAATTTATCTTTACCCTCTTTTGGTCTTATTCCAAAAAATGGGATCGAATTCGTCCACTAATCCCAATCCAGTTTGGAATCATGATACTAAAAGCCCCCCACTTTTCTTATCGAGAAAAACTTTAAGATGGCACCAACAGATGATGGGGCTCACAAATTCCTTTTACTGTTAAAATGCATGTTGTGTTTATCTACTTTGTACAGTCATACGTAACATTCATTGATCGTCTTCATGGCAGAAGACATAAATGATAATGTAAATACAGGCATCGTTATCTGTCTTCTTTTGCAGAGCTCACTGTGAGGACAATAATTCACATTTTCGCATATCTAACCAGCCGGATCTGCAGATCACTTTTCATTCCTTTATAACCAAAGACATGCAAAGGATACAAAGAATAGCTCATGGGCATTTGTGGCAAGTGGCCAACTAAAGAGGAAAACAATCTGACTTTCAAATTCTGGCTTGGGCCATATATGGAATAACATATCAAGAATTATGAAGGGTTGCGATATAAAAAATAGATTCATCAAGATTTTACTTATACCTCCATAGTTTGAAATATCTCAATATTACACCTTTAATTTTTAAAATGTTTCAATTTTTTCCCTTAATATTAAATAACTAACGAAAAGCTCACTTCTTTTGTACTTGTATTTTTTTTCCCTTTAAAATTCCCCAAACATATTGTAAAATCTTAATAGGAAACCTAAAAAGCCACTAAAGAAAGCCAAGAAAAAAAATATTTGAAAAGGCAAGACTATTTGGGATCTAGAAGGTAAGACTATTTAACGGTTGATGGTAACATACTAACTTCTTGGGATCTAGAAGGCAAGACTATTTAACGGTTGATGGTAACATACTAACTTCTTGGGATCTAGAAGGTAAGACTATTTGGATAGAAGTGAAACATTGATGAATTTGAAAAGGCAAGAGTGAAGTTTACCCTATCATGAAACATTCAAAGTAACGTTTTTATCCTGTCTATCACAGTATGTATTATGCGATTGTTAGCCCTTGAAGCTGGCTCTTCTAATACTGCTCCTAAGCTCAGGCACAATATTTAAGATACTTGTATATTATCTTAGAACTTAGATATAGAGGTTAATGAATTCCTCCAATCAGCAAAGTATTTTTTATGAGAAAGATGTTATTTGAGGTTCTTTATCTGGGGGGAGAAAACATGTTATTCGAAATGGGTTCCACTATGTAGTGAGTCACTTACAACCTGGAAAAGGTCATCTTTTGAGGTTGCTGCTATTTTTTGAAGAAAGGGAGGGTGCAGGTTCCTACATTTAAACTATAAATAATATAAAGTAATGTTATGGTGTCCAGGAAATAAATAACCCATCGCACAATTTATGTAGCACTGCCACCTGACTTTGAACATGGGTTTAAGCCTTGTCCGTAGGAGACCATCATCAACTTCAAAAATTTCCAAATATCAAATCTCTAGATACTCATAGGGAATACACGATAATAGGCAGGTTTATTCCTGAATACCATGACAATCAGATCTGCGATGAGGATGACTGCTATAATTTTAAAAAGAGCCCTGGGGATTAATAGAATAGCAGAGAAAGGTGATGGTTTTTGCATATTATATCCACTTGGGGGGAGGTATATGATGCTGTAGCGGAACATATGTATGCGACTGGTTGCGGTCCTAGTAGCGAAATGACAATGATAGCCTTGGAAGAAGTTTTCTAGGATTCCAATCCATTCAATACCAGATCCTTTTGCATCCTCGAGCTAATGGTATTTTGGTCCTACACCGTATTTATTAATATATGACAGCATCTGCTGGTCAAAGGACTGCCACATGAGCTGGGAAGCAATATGGTTGAGATTCCCCATTAAAAGAGAGGGTGGAGAAGAGATTAGAGGTTTTCAGCATAGGGAGAGATTATTATGCAGAGGCTTATACTCTGATAGCAACAGGTTAAATGACCAATTGGAGAGAAGATTTTTTTCATCATGCATACCATGTTTCCTTATGCAGGTTTCCAAGATAATAAGACATGTAATAAAGTCGAACAAGGTTGTGACTTCATGTTCAAGAATCCCACCCTACTGTTTTTTCAGACTTATTGACTAATTAGTACTGCTAACCTGCAAATTAAACCAAATAACACCTGTTTTATTTGAAACTTGATTATAATACCAATAATCCCGTCTCTCTGTTCAAACTAATCACTGAAAACCAAGCTTGTGTACTGCAAAAATTTAATAAGAAAAGGGAAAAGCAAAACAGAGGAATACCCAGCAAAGAGGCACACACGAATATAACTACAGAGCTACACAAAAGCAGACAACTTGAAATGAAAAGGAACTCGAGGTGAACGTAGAGAAAAGGCAAAAGCAAAATGGTAGAATAGAATGGCAACTAATGCCTGCAAATCATTGATTCAGGAGTGAAATGAATTAAAATAAGCTAGCTAAGAGCACTCAGCTGCAGCTAGTAATAAGATACAAGTACAAAACCAGAACAAACCAACAATTAGAGACTCAATTTAAGAAAAAGCAATAAAACCATGAAAGCACAAAGAAAGAAGCTTATTACCTTCATCAGCAGAAACAACAGACACTGTCAGCAAGAAAAGCAGGAACAGCACAGCCATTGAAACTTCAGCTACAAATTAAATCTCTTATATCTTGAAAAGACCATAAAACTCAGGAAGGAAATCTATTATAAGACCAACCCAAACACATTAGAAGAGAACAAGAAAGAGTCCAGAAGAGAGAAAGCAGAGAGAAAAAAGTCTGCTCCTTTCGGGGTCTCTCTCTGTTGTGGGAAGCGTTTTTAAACAAAACAGGGATGGGCTTAGTTTAGTTTAGTTTGGTTTAGTTGTGTAATAAAGAGACAGAGCGTGTGGGCAGGATTTTTTTATTTCTTCATGTAAATACTCTTCGCAACAGCTACATTGTAGAAAGAAACTAGATCATGACCTGCGGCATACGAGGGGGTTGCATGTGAGTTCGATTTTTTTAATATAAAAAAAATCAAATATAACTAATATGTTCTCTAGTAAAAACAAAACTACGTGGGGATTAATTAATTTGATATGAACTTGTTAAGTTAGCGAATCTAAGTATAATTTTAATAATTAATAAAAATATAGTTTAATTAAAATAATATTTTTTTAATATTAAAATGATAATTTATTAAATTTATCTATAAAATCCACAACTCAAATATTAAGATAGGATAAATCTGTTACAAATAAATCAATATAAATTATAAAATTTAATTTTTAATTAATTTAATGTTGTTTGATGTGATTAAAAAAGATAATTTTTTTTAAAAATAAATTAACATGCTAAATTCAAACTTTATAAAAAAGGTCTATCTGCAGGCTTTTTAAAATTAACAACTTTGTTTAAAATTAAATTAGAATTGTGATTTGAAAGAGGTGTATCTGCAGGCTTTTTAATGCGTGGGGGCAGAGGAGGGTCACCTCACGGCCTACGAGGAGAGTTCCAGAGCTGGATTCAATCAACGGTCATGTTCCAGGAAGAAGAAGCTCCCTTCTCTGTGTTTCTCCTCTTGTCCTGGAATGAGATAGCGATCGCCCAACTTTGCCACTGTGTAGCTCTGTACATGTTTCATTGTTTAGAATTCAGAGACTGTGAAAACGCATTTTAAAAGAAACCAAAAAACACGAAACTTGAGTGAATCTGAAGGCAGAGGTAGGGGGTTGGCTGGGCCCGACCCTGCAATTTCTTTTTTCTAGCCATTCACCTTTAATAATTTTAACCATTTTAACTTTTAAGATTTTGAATGCCCAAAGAAACGAACAAAAAAAAAAAACTGCAAAAGAAATCTTAATTTCTCGACGAAATCGACCCTAAACCATGGAGAAAAATGTGACTGGTGCTCCCTCTGGAGTCATCTCGTTGAACAAGAAGCAGCGAGTCGGGTTTTGTTCACGAAAAAAAGAAGAAAAAACCTAGCCCTCTTAAATATCTCGATGAATTTCCCGGCAAGATTTAAATTCTTTAATGGCATCTGATGTGTTTATGGCCACACACAAAAACCTTGTTATTTAACTTGATTTTCTTGTTGATTTCTAATCCCCATGAAAGACCTGACTTTTAGTGTTTGATATATATATATTTTTTTGGAATACACCTTTTAGATTGAACAAGTGTCCATTTTGTTGCGTGAATGTTAATTGATTATTTGAAATTGTGGTAGTAATGTGGTTTAAAGTATTTTTTATTTTTTTAGAAATGTATTAAAATGATATTTTTATTTTTTAAAAAATTATTATAATCTAAAAATATAAAGAAAACATTTTTAACGAAAAAGAATATTCAAAATTTAAAGAACCGATTTCTAAACAAACCCTAAAAATTGCCTAATATTGTTGTTTATCATGGGGAGCAGACCTTGATGGAAAAATATAAATACATGCGAGTAGGCTAAAGATTGTTTTTGTTTTTATGTTTAAAAATTGTTTTTGAAAATTTTTTATATTTTATTTTGAATTAAATTACTTATAATTTTTTTATAATTTTGATATGATAGTTTTAAAAATAAATATTAAAAAATAAATAAAAATATTATTTTATTATATTTTCAAGTAAAAACTATATTTTAAAAATTAACTATCATAATCTTAAAAACTGAGCACTTACTTTTTCTATGAAAAAGAAAAAAAAAAAAAAACTGTTCGAATGTATGTGAAAAGAGGTCTGTCATTCAAGATGACAATGAGCTTAAAAATCTACGCAACCCAGCATTATTCGGTTAGGCAACGCAACAAAACACCATGCAAATCGAAGTGATATTTTTCCTTCGTTTGTCGAGAGTTTCAAGACCTGTTTAATAATAAATAAAAAAAATCATTTTTGATCTTCATTTATAGCTAGCTCTTCTTGGTTTTCAGTTTTTATTTTTTTAATCTAAAATAAAAAAAAATGTTCATTTTAAAAAAACAGAGAACAATTTTGCTATCCAAAAAATGAGAAATTGTAAGATTATAACTATATTTCCACAAAAATTGAAACCATAATCTATGATTGACTGTCATCATATTTTTTTTTGTATTTATTACAATCTAACCATAAAACAATATTTTAATTTCTTTTAAATTAAAAATTCTCATTGAAAGTTTTTACTTATCAGGTAAAAAAAACATATTAGATATTTTACTAAAAACAACGAATTCACAGCATTATCCAGATATAAAAATATATATAAAAAAACAATTTTGATATTTTACATGCTGATTGCTCGTACATGAAAAAAAATATTTATTATAACCCATCATTTTAGTTTATTCTTCATTTGAAAAAAGTGAAGAAATTATAAAAGAAAATTGTAGAAAAAAATAAAAAGAGTTCTTTCTACTATCCAAATGAAAAAAAATATTGCATTTTGAGAAAAAAATACAATCTTTTCATTTTAATTTCTTTAAAAACTTAAAATATATTAAAATAATATTTTTTTTAAATTAACATATTAAAATTATTAAAACACTAAATATATATTAATTTAATATTTTTTAAATAAAAATAAATAAAAACATTTTAAAAAACAAATCCGTATTATCAAACAGAACTTTTAAATATTAATTTTTATTTTATTTTATGTGGCATGGTTCTTTTGCGGCACAACTATAAAATATAATCTAGATTAATGGATTGAGACTGTTTAGAAATATTGTTATGATTATTTTTAAAAATATTTTTTATAATAAAATATATTAAAATAATTTTTTTTATTAAATTATCACGAAAAAAAAACTTGAATCAATGGATACTTAACCCTGTTTCTAAAAAGATATACAACCATTGTAGTATAGGAAGGTACACTTCCCTTGCCTTGTCACGGAGAAATTCATTTATTTGTAAATTATTTCAAAATGGTGAATAAAATAAAAAAACATCGCCAGAAGCCAAGAACAAAAAAGGAAAAAAATAATTTGTTGGTAGAGTCGAAATTATAGAACCATTTTAGCTGAAAAACGGGTTCTCTTCTTTAACTAAATTTTCCAAATGGGTCCGGACCCCCGACCCAAATGCAATCCCCCCTAATGGGCCTAGAAGACTTCTCGCAGCACGCACACTCACCTTCGACAAAATTTCCCTTTACTTTCCGCTGCACTATACTTCTGTGCTGATAACTCACAGTGACTCGGTCATCGCTCTTTCTTCTCGTTACTCCTCACGACTCTGAACCTTTCCTCCGACAAAACATGAAATGAAGTGAAAATAAAATGGAACAAAGCCAGAGATCAATAACAGCAGCAGCAGCCTCGGCCTCAGCCTCCTCACGCGGTCACCAATTCCACCCAGCTCGAGCTGCCATTTTCGATCTCTTCAACCTCTACTTAGGCGTAAATCATCGTTTTCATTCCTATTCTCAATTTTATCAATCACCTCCAAAAAAGCGAAAAGATTAGTCATTAATACTTCTTGTTTTCCGTTTCGCAGCGAAGCAGCCGCCAAAAACCCGATGATTCAGCTCGCGAACTGCCGTGAGTTTTAAATTCGCTTTTCCTTCGAGGATTATTCTCTTATTATTATTATTATTATTATTATTATTATTAAAAAAATCTGATTTTTTTTTCAGGAACAAGACCCAAAAGCGTGTTCTTGCTCTCAACAGAGAGCTTCCTCCTCCGAATGAGCAATTTCTCTTAGATTTCGAGCAACTTCATACCCAATTTCCGGTAAATATTCGTGCTTTACCATCGAATTACCTTTTTTTTTTTTGGTGTACTTGTGTTTAAATGGTAAAAAAATATCGTGTTTTGATAATGTGACGTGTGTATGTTCGTACACTTCAGGATCAAGAGCAATTGCGTGCTGTTACAGAATCTGTACTTATAACTCTGGTTGTGCAATGTAGTAATCACGCCCCGCGGGCGGATTTTCTTCTATTTGCCCTACGGAGTTTATGTAGTATAGAGTACATTAACTGGGATAGTTTCTTGCCGAGTCTTCTTTCTTCAGTATCTACCACCGAATTGTCAGTCAGCCAGGCAGGTCAAGCAGTGCCAGCTGTTTCGTCCACTGGTTTAGCGCAGAATGGGATGCTTCCTTCTTCAAGCACAATCTCCAATTCGTCAATTTTTCAGTCTTTGAATCCTACATCCCCACTGTCTTCTGTTCATGGCATTGGCTCTCCAGCCCCATTGGGGATGGAAGCTTCACCTTCTGTAGCTATGTCTCCGGTTAAATCATCTGATATTTCTGGTAATGGGCCACAATCTTCAGCAAGGGTCAATTTATTGATAAGGGACAGTGCCATGAGCAGTCTTCGCCAGCTATGTTGCAAGATTATTTTAACTGGACTTGAGTTTAATTTGAAGCCAGTGACTCATGCTGATATTTTCAACCATATGTTGAGCTGGCTGGTTAATTGGGATCAAAGACAACATGGTGTCGATGAATCTGATGGTGTGAAATCCTGGAGACCTGTCAAGGCTCTGATTGAATGGCTGCATAGTTGTTTGGATGTGATCTGGCTGCTGGTGGATGAGGATAAATGCCGAGTGCCCTTCTATGAATTATTGCGCAGCGGGTTGCAGTTTATAGAGAACATTCCTGATGACGAGGCCTTATTTACACTTATCTTGGAGATTCATAGGAGGCGAGATATGATGGCTATGCACATGCAAATGTTGGACCAACACCTTCACTGCCCCACATTTGGTACCCATCGGGTTTTGTCTCCTACAATTCCTACTGTTTCAGTTGAAGCTGTGGCTAACTTGCGCTATTCACCAATCACATATCCAAGCGTGCTTGGAGAACCTTTGCATGGAGAGGTGATGTATTTTTCTAAGAACTCACTCTGGAACTTCGAAAAATTATACCTCATTCTAGTGAAATAGTATGGTTCTGGTTTATGCTATCCTTGAATAGCATCCTTTTGATGGCAGGACCTGTTATCACGGGGCCTTCCAAATACAGCCACCAGCAATGGTAGTCTGCTGGTTGTGCAGGCTTATATCATTACTGCTGTTTGCAATAGTGCATTTTTAAATGGATAACAAGAACCATTTTTTTCATGCCTTGTAGAATTTCTTCAAATTATTCATAATCCAAAATTAGTTCAAGTTTCAACGAAGTGCATTATAGATGCTTTCCTGTTGGAATAATCATAAAGAGATCCTCATTTTCTTTTTGTTCATTGAACAATACATGGTAGATATGCATCTTCCCATCATGATTTAGAAGTAGTGACATTTTGCAGTTGTGAAAGCAATGCTATATATAAAAACAAACCGTACAAAATTTTCATACAAACAGGCATTGTTTTTTCCCTTTTTATCCTCTACCACTCATTTAATAGTTTTGAGACCCACAATTCACCGCTTATCAGTTTCCACATCTGTTTGTTTGGAGTTTTAGTATGATTTGTTGTATGCGTAGCATTTTCCTTGTGAAAATGAATTTAATTTTGATCTCCAGAGACCTGTATTGTTTTATTGCATGTATTCCGTGCTTATTGTACTTGGATGCCTACACTAATTAGTGTAATCAGTTGAGGATATATAGACAGCAATGGTCACCATTTTCTTATTCATTTCTGTATATTTGGATTAAATTAAAAGCACTTGAAAAGAGATTATGGAAGTAGAGGGGTCGATATGTGAGGATATGATGCATTGAAGATTCATAAATGAATACTTTTGGAAACAAGGAATGGCCATAGTTATAATAGTGATGCTGTGGAGTGCCACAATGAGAATATGGGATAAAAGTAATTATGCAATCAGGTCACTTTTGAGTCATAAATAATGATTACTGCTGATTTTGTTCCCCATGTACACTACTATTGGTGAAGTTGAACTGTGAAGACATCAAATGGAATTACATATGGAAAGACTGGGACAGTACATGTGCTATCTTTGTTTCAAAAAGCCCTTTATCAAACATTCTGTTTTTGGTATATTATTAATTATCTAGACATATGTTGTTGAGGCCTGAAAGATGACAACTGCTTCCTTTTTACCCACATGAAGATGATTGAGATAATGTATAACCTATCTTTGTTTCCTAAACTCCTCCATCTAACATTCTGTATCCTTGGGCATTTTATTAATTATCTAGACAAATGCTGTAAAGGCCAACATGGTGATTGTGGCTGCTCATTTTACTTATGATATTGGTGAATTTGAACTGTGAAGATATTAATAGACATTATATACAAAAATATTAGCATAGATATAAACTCTCTTCATTTCAGAAAATTCCAGCATTCTGTCTGGTTTTATATAATCTTGTATAAAAATTTCTTCTTCAGCAAGCTAAGATGCTTCAGAGATGGGCTGCTGCATCATTAACAATATGCTTTTATAGTATTTTGAAGGAGATGTGATTCATGTGTGGACTTCCTGAACGACAGATTCTGGATCTTATACAAAATTTGCTCGTGACCTATTTGTGTGTTAATGAAGCTTGCATTGTCTAAAACATAGAACAAGAAGCACACCAGATAAGACATATAATAAAAATAGAAAATACAAGTTCGTTTTTAGTATACCCACTGTTTTGTGTAGTTCTCTTGTGCTTTAGAAAAGAAAGAACTGCAAAAAACCGGTGAAAGACTTTCTAAGTGAATGAAGCTAGTATTTTATTGTATATGTCGCAGAGTATCTTCCATGAGATCCCTGTATCTAGGATTGGAGGATTGTGTTTTGTCTTGGATTCTCTGTTTTACCTTGTCAGCCTTAACAGGACAGTAAAATAATCATGTTTTTCTTGTGTCTTAACCTGGAAAGAAACATTCTGACATTGTAAGGTGAAATATCTTTTATTTGTTTCGTGTATGGCAAATGTATCATCATTATAATTCTTATCTCTAAATATATTTTAAATATTGATTTATGGAGATTGTTCTTTATACAATGTCGCTTAAAAGTCAAATGGCTGCAAAGTTAACAACAGTTTTTAACAATTTGCACTTATGATTGTGTCTGCATATATATTTATATATTTACATGTGCACTGTTGGGCTGTATTTACCTTTCATTCTTTCTTTAATTGCTTCTGGTTAAAAATTGGATAATTCTATATGCAGTTTGTTGCTTATACCATGATATTTTTGTTGGACTTCAATTTGTCTGATGAGTTTTATCATTACACTCTAGTTTATCAAAAGTTTTACTCTATTTATATGGAAAGATATCTTTGTATCGAAGTTATGAATTTGGTTTTGATTCACTTTTTACATGCCTTCTATTGTTTTTTGATGAATTAAAGTACATTTCCAAACTTTTAGTGCATTCTTTCCCCATCCTTTAGCTCCTTTCAAAACTTGGTTTAAAAGCTGTCTAGTATTCCCCATGGTATATATGTCTTTACTCGAGCATGTATTTTTATTTTTTAAAAGTGAGATTATTTTTATATAAAACATTTTTGTCAAATCATTGAATGCATGTCTGGGATGAACCAGCTAACTTGGAGCCTTGTACAGTGCATGGAAGCTGTTATTCCCTCCTCCTTTCTTTAAGGGGTGTTCTTTATCTTATGTCTGAAAATGCAATGCTTTTAAGTAAAATATTGTGTTTGTAATTGGGTAATTTTGTGCCTGTCAAACGCAAAAACACATGCATCTATCTACTACCACCTGTGAAATTGTTTTCTTTTAACCATGTAGGATCTTGCAAATTCTATTCAGAGGGGAAGTTTGGACTGGGAAAGAGCTTTGCGTTGTATAAGACATGCTCTTCGTACTACTCCATCACCTGACTGGTGGAAGCGTGTGCTTCTTGTGGCTTCTTGCTATAGGCCTGCTCATGGGCCTACTCCTGGTGCTGTTTTCACTTCTAGTATGATTTGTGAGGCCACTATTGATAGAATTGTTGAACTGTTGAAGTTGACAAATTCAGGCAATTATTTATTCCTTTCATTTTTTTTACTTTCTTTGTTCCTATATAATGTGCTCAAGGATCACTTACTGTTCATGATCTTTTCTTCATTGAATGTCTGGTAGGATTGTTCAACTGTTAAATTGCATATTTTCACCAGCAGAATTGAAAATGTAATAGCACAATTTTTAAGTAATATGAAGCAGTAAGCATGGTTGAGAAACTTGGTGGACATGTTTGTCACGGTAGCCCCACTACTTTTAAGTGCATGAAGCTGCTTATGTTTCTAATATGTTTAGTGTGTCTGGTTTAAAAATTGATTATAGCAAATTTTGAAATGCTTCTTTTTGTAGGATAATAATTCTTGTAATTTTTTTTTTTCATTTGCAGAAATGAATTGTTGGCAGGAGTGGCTTGTATTCTCTGATATCTTCTACTTTCTTGTGAAAAGTGGGTGCATAGATTTTATCGATTTTGTGGACAAACTGGTTTCAAGGCTAATAGAGGGTGATCAGCACATTGTTCGAACAAATCATGTTACTTGGCTGTTTGCACAAATTATTCGGATTGAGCTTGTGATGAATGCATTAAATACAGATGCTAGAAAGGTTGTTATTACTGTAAAATTCATTGCCTTTATACTGCCCGGTGTAGTTTTGCATCTTTCTCACCGTCAGAATATATCTCAACGTTATTTATTTTATCGATTTTCTGGACAAACTGGTTTCAAGGCTAATAGAGGGTGATCAGCACTTTGTTTGAACAAATCATGTTACTTGGCTGTTTGCACAAATTATTTAGATCGAGCTTGTGATGAATGCATTAAATACAGATGCTAGAAAGGTTGTTGTTACTGTAAAATTCATTGCCTTTATACTGCCTGGTGTAGTCTTGCATTTTTCTCACTGTCATAATATATCTCAACGTTGTTTATTCCTTGTCCAATGCATTTACATTAGCTTCTTTCATCCTTGGTGAAATTTTATTGGCCTTAATTTGTAGCAGATATATAGGGGGTTCATGCTTAGGACTGTGCTTTGGTCATAATATTAGCCATAATCTTAGGGTCAACTTGTCACACTCAATCTTGGGCGTCGCAATTTTGCTGGCAGGTAGAGACAACCCGAAAGGTTTTATCATTTCACAGGGAAGATCGAAGCTCTGATCCTAATAATCCTCAAAGCATCCTGCTTGATTATATTAGCAGTTGCCAAAACTTACGTATTTGGTCATTGAACACATCAACAAGGGAATGTTTAAATAGTGAACAGCTTCAGAAAGGAAAGCAAATAGATGAGTGGTGGAGGCAAGCAAGCAAAGGTAAATTTCTCACATATGAAATAGAAAAAAGAGCAGGTAAATTTCTTCCAAAAGTAATTGCAGAATCGAACTGGTTTGATAATGTGGATCTTGCTGGTGGTTAGTATTAGAAAAATGCTTTAGTGTGAAGCACTCTTCTGCTTCTTTCAGTTTTCTACTTTACATTTTAAGGTAAATGCATGTTTTTGTCATCAGGATATATTGATTTTAGAAAACTGCTTGAATGTCAGCACATTTTGTGGGCATGTGCGTTCACATACATATGCATGTGTGTGCTCACTTATTTTTGTTGATATTCTCCCAACAAAGACAGTAGCTGTTACCAAAAGGGGGGAAGGGACCTGTTCTTTCTTGATTTTTCACTTTTCACTTTTCACTTTTCACATTGCCATACTTCTCATGGAATGCATACTTTTCAACACTCATGCTTCTTACTAAACAATGCTAAGTATGAGGATTGACACTTATTAAGTATCAAACAAATTCGTACTCATGTTTAAATTTGTTTGACTTTTCTTTCCAGGGGATCGGATGTTGGATTACATGAATATGGATGACAAATCAATTGGAATGTTTTGGGTTGTATCCTACACCATGGCTCAGCCAGCTTCTGAAACAGTGGTGAACTGGTTATCCTCAGCTGGAGTTTCTGAATTATTAACTGGAACAAACATGCAGTCTAATGAGCGGTTAATGGTTATGAGGGAAGTAAGCCCTTTGCCGATGTCACTATTATCTGGACTTTCCATGAACCTATGTTTGAAGTTGGTGTTTCAAATGGAAGATTCTTTATTTGCTGGGCAGGTAATGCTTTTAGTGCTTGCTTATGTTGTAGTTGGCAACTTGACAGCAGGATCCAATTTTATCTGCTCCCTAAATGCATGCTTGCAAAATTGGTGCATAGTTCAAAAACTATTTGTCATTCAATGCAATTCTTGCAGCATTACTGGCAAGATTTGAATCAGGTCAAAAGAACAAAGGCATAGCAAAAAAGAAAAGAAACAACCAAGTTTTTATTATACAAATTGAAGCATTCAGTCTCATTTTGAACAAAGGCATGGCAAAAAGAAAAGAAATGACAGTTTTTATTATAAGGATTGATGCATTCAGTCTCATTTCAGAAAGTAGCACCTAATGCTGTTGCGTAAATGGCATAGTGCTTTGTTCCCAGATCCCTAGATGGTTGTCATAAAATATAAAAATGATAAACAGCATCCTTACTGCTTCAGACAACTAATACAGATAGCAAAATGGGTTTCCTGTTATTAAGTTTTTGAGCTTCGTTTTGGAACAAGGATGTGATGAAACAAGGGAAAAGATTATATAGGTGTTGAAGATCAGTTTATAATTAATTATTTTATACAGTTCTAAGAAATGCTGAAGCCTTATCTTTTGTCATCGGGAGCCTGTAAATGGTCTTCCTAATTATTAGTTGCATAACTGACATTTACACATTTGTGTGTTTGAGAGGGGATTGTGTTTTATATTTGTTTCAGCTTTGGTTAATGTGGAGCTCAATCTTTATTTTAAGGGTGGTTTTCCTGGGATGTCTTTTATCTTGTTCTTTGTTTGCCTTTGAAGTTGATGGTTTAAGTAGAATGATTAGCAGAGGGTAAAAATAGAGAGTTAAGGGTATGATAATTGGTTGAGGATGTCTACATGTTTTGCTGATGATGCTATGTTTCTGTCTGATGATATGGAGAGGTTCTTGAAAATTTGTCCTGATTACATATCTTAATGAAAGAGTTTTGTCTTGAAGATAAATTTCGTAGTGTGATTTATTAGGTATTCATGTACAGTCCAAGTCTGTTTTCTATGTTGCTTCCTTGGCAATGCATGTTGGTCGAACTCACATTCTGTGCTTTCTGTGCTATGGCAGAAAGATCTGTAACTTGGTAGGCGGGTAGAAAGGGGAACATCTTTAGTCAGGAAACCCACTCTTAGTCAGCCTTATTTGCACTCTTAGTCAGCCTTATTTGTCTAACATCCATCTTCATAACTTGTCGTTATTTTATGATTCTTGTGGGGTGGCCCATAGTATTAAAAAGTCCGTCGTGGGATTCAAAATGGAAACTTAGTTATAGTTCAAAATAAAGGTCTCTTGTCCAAAAGTAAAACTCAGAAAGAAACATTGTAATTAATGACAGCAATTGGCAAAAAGAGAATTGTTGATGATGTATGTTGCACTGGCTTCTGTGATCAAAGTGTAAATAAGTGCTACAACACGGTGCTTTGAAGAAGATTATATCTAATGGGTCTAGTTTATAAATTGAGACTAGGCTTTTTGAACTTTCTTCCTGTGATTTGCTCTTCTGGGAATGACTTGCCGTAGCTGGGACTGAATGGTTTCTACTTTCCAATATAGATGTTGTGGTCTATCTATCAGATGTCTGACAGTTTTGACATTTCTTTTAATGTGATCTAATGTTTGGTGCAGGTTGTTCCTAGCATTGCAATGGTTGAAACATATTGTCGATTGCTGCTCATCGCTCCTCATTCACTGTTTCGGTCACACTTCAGTGTATTTCTCTTTACCCTTGCTTCTAAAAGTACACCATTTCTTGCAGATAAATTCATCACAGTGATGCATTCCCATACATAGAAAAATACTAAAATCTCTCTTAAGCACAATCATTTAATATGCAAGCCTGTTTGGCGATTCTCATGTAGATATCGGCATGAAATCACTGTTGGTCACAACTGCTTATTTATATATTCTGTTCCCTAGTAGCCTTGGTTATGAGCCCTCACATACATAGAAAAATACTAAAATCTCTCTTAAGCGCAATCATATAATATGCAAGCCTGTTTGGCGATTCTCGTGTAGATATCAGCATGAAATCACTGTTGGTCACAACTGCTTATTTATATATTCTGTTCCCTAGTAGCCTTGGTTATGAGCCCTCGAAAATATCAGGGGTAAAGTTTATTTGTGTTTGGTGAATAAAATGGATTGAGATAAATATTTATCCCAAAAGTGGGGTAAAGTGGGTGTAAATATCATCTCCAAGGGAATGGTTTGAAGTCTTTTAAGGGGGGAAGGCTTATAGATTTTATTCTTTTTTTCTCGTATAAAATTTTAACTCCTAGATTCTCTCATTTACTTACAACTAGCCGTTGGGACCTTTTTATATCATTTTATGGAATGTCTAATGCTCTTGAGTTTTTAAACCTCTACCAAACATGTTTGAAAATAGCTTTTTTATTCACTCTTATACCCTTAATGATTTCTCCCGTGATAAATACTTTCATAACAATTCATCTTCAATTTTAACCTTTTACCAAATTGATCCTTAGATTAAAAATTTGCCTGGTACTTGCAGTGCATGCTACAATTTCAAGTCAACTGATCTACATATAGAAAAGGAAAGCTGTTCTTTTGCATGTCATGTTTTGATGGATTGTGAACTGCCTTTGAGAGCTTAAAAAATTGGCTAGATGAACACATCAACCATTTTCATGGAAAGCTTTTCATGCTATTAAACTAATGTTAGTGCATTCCTTAAGGCTGACCAAATGATCTTTAAATGTCCGTGGATGCTGAATCTTTGTATGTCTCTGCATAAGTTAATTGTTGTGCATTTTTTCACCTGTATATTTTGTGAGGTAATGTAATTTTAATGTGATGATGATGTACATTATAATTTCTTTGTAAAGCATTTGGCACAGAGGTATCAATCAATATTGAGCAAGCCTGGGGTGACTCTTTTGGTGCTAGAAATTGTGAACTATCGCTTGCTTCCACTTTACAGGTAATATCTGCCAACTCCATCCTGTGAAGCTATTCGTTTTCCTTTTCCTTCAAACTGGTGATAATTTGCTTAATGTATTGAAATTACTGAGGTTTGGGAATATATTTAAAGTCTGCATCCAGATATTTCTGCTCAGAATCTTTTTAATTGTGGACAACATCTACCTTCAGGGATTTTGTTTTTTCTTGGCTTCCCAAACATATGCCATGTCTTGTTTGGAAGTTAGGTTGCTTAATGTAGATAATATTTTAGAGTTTTATAGCTATTGTGTTTGGGTTGATGGACCTTCAGATTATGGAAATAATAATTTCAAGATTTTTTTTCTTCCATGAATTTTTTTTTAAAACAAAAACTGTAAATCACACTTGTTCGTTACATTTTTTCTTAGGTATCAAGGGAAAAGCAAAACCTTAATGTATGATGTTACGAAAATAGTTTCTACTTTAAAGGGGAAACGAGGAGATCACCGTGTTTTTAGGTTGGCTGAGAACTTGTGCATGAACCTCATTTTATCACAAAGGGATTTTTTCTCAGTGAAGAGAGAAGGGAAGGTAAACGACTATCATTTTTAAACTGAAGATTTTCTGTTGTAGCTTGTGTTCCTTCTTCTTTTTTTGTTAGTATCTGAAAAATCTAAGATTTGTTTAATATTTTGCAGGGCCCCACTGAATTTACTGAAACTTTGAATCGTGTAACTATAGTCACTCTTGCCATCATCATAAAAACACGTGGAATTGCTGACGCTGATCACATGCTTTATCTTCAAACTATGTTAGAACAGATATTGGCAACAAGTCAACATACATGGTCAAAAAAAACATTAAGCTACTTCCCTCCTCTTCTTCGTGATACCTTGAGTGGGAGGATAGATAAAAGGGGTTTGGCTATTAAAGCTTGGCAACAGGTCAATTATTGCAAGCCATTTTTTTTTTAATTCTGTCATTATCTTACTTCTTTCATGTTTTGCTGATTGGCATTCTTTGTTGAGGATGGAAGTCTAGAATCAGATAACTGGATGGATGCATTGATCTAGTGGGATGCAAGTCTAAGATTTGCCTGGTACATGTGAATGGAGGGCTATCCATGTGCATCTCAAGACTTGAAAATGGATCAAGGTTCCTCATTGTGCTAAAAGAAATCTGACACCTGGGTAGATTTAGGAGGGGGGTGTAATTTGCTATGTGCAGTTTATTTTATCATCTTCTTTCTAATAATGGATCAGGGAAGCATATCGGCAAAGTTGACATGATTTGAGAATGGATCCTTACATAAGTAGGCATTATATTTTAAAGAAGCACCTTAGCAGTCTGGTTTAGTTAACTTGATTTAAGGATTTTCATTCAAAGGAGACAAATGTAGCATGATATTCATGGGTATTTTTGTGGTTTTCAGATTTGGTCAGGGTTAGCAGATATTCAATAATGAATTTAGTCTATCCTGTTTCAATTTAGTATCATTGAGGTTTTCTTTAAACCATTAAGAAGCCTTATTGGTTTGGGAATTATTTTTGTTTTCTTTATTGGATGAAGATTTATCTTGTTTATTTGGAATTCTTTTTACTTATATTTTAGCCAGTCCTGTACCATTAAAGCAATAAAGAGAGACTATTTCATTTAAGTTTCTTTGCACGTGTACTTTTCTTTAGGGTTGACAATCCAATAGAACAGTACATAAGATTCACATAAAGACTAATATGATTCTATCATTAATTTTTTTATGAAATAAAGGGAAATGAAATGATTTGTTTTTGTTTTTATTTTTCGTCTTCATCTTCTTTTCTGGGGTCCATGAGAGGGCCTATTGGGCTTTGGACAGGGAGTACTCGAGTAACCTCCCTTTTCCCTTAAATCCCCACCTTCCTTTGAAGGAGAACACCAGAGCTTCAAGTTAGAAATGCAAAGTTTTAACTTGCAAATTTGTATTTCTCTTAATCGGAGAGTTTAACCTTGTGAAATGATTTTAGATTTGAATATTTCCATGCCTGCTGTTCAGATTGCTTGGCAATTCAGTCAGTGTTAAAATGCCCAGTGTTTTTGCAGGCAGAAACAACAGTGATTAACCAATGTACCCAGCTGATCTCACTATCAGCTGATCCCACTTATGTGATGACATATATCAATCATAGTTTCCCCCAACACCGACAATATCTATGTGCTGGCGCATGGATACTGATGCAGGGACACCCTGAAAACATCAATAGTGGACATCTGGTATTGACTACATTCTTCTAATCTGTTTGTTGGGAAAACATCATTAGCACAAGCGATTGTTCCTATAGAAATCATCATTTCTTGACAGCTTTATCTTTCTGAATTTCTTTTAAAAGACCCCTGACTAATTATGTGTTGGTGGATGGAGTTCAGGCACGTGTTTTGAGAGAATTTTCCCCTGAAGAAGTGACAGCGAATATATACACAATGGTGGATGTTCTACTTCATCACATTCATGTGGACCTTCAGCTTGGGCATACCTTACAGGTCTGCATCTTCTGCCCTGGTTATTCTTGCAAATTATATGCACTAACAGTCTTATTTGTTGTGTGCTAGTTCATTTAGTGTCTGTTTGTTCCCTTTGTTTTCCTAGGACCTTTTATTGAAAACTTGTGCAAACCTTGCCTTTTTCATTTGGACTCATGAGTTGCTGCCGTTGGATATTTTGCTTCTGGCACTTACTGACCGTGATGATGATCCCCATGCTTTGCGTATTGTGGTATGTTTTTCTGCACAATTTGATCTTGTATATGCACATTTCTTAATCCTTTTATTTTTTGTGTGCACGTGCACCATCAAACATGACATAATCACTGTAGTGTATGAAGGATGATTAGTATAGCGATTACTGTTGCTTTAATCAACTGAGAATCTGATTACTGTCTGGGAAATAAGACTTGGGGCAATTATGATTTTGTGGTTTGGGTTAGAGGGGAAGGTGCAAGATTGAAGACGTGTTAAAAAGCAAACATGATTTTCTAGTCAGCGACTGCCTTAAGGTTTTAAGGCTCCAAGTTGAGGGTCTGCACTATGAGAACGATCTTGGTATGTGGAGACAGTGAATCCGTTAAGAGGATTCTAATGGTAGAGTTATCTGTCCAACTGCTGCTCTGACAGCTTTTATTCTGGTTTTTATGCAAACCAGCAGCCAGTTACGTAAACTTACAAGTATTATATAAGAGAAGAACGAGACTTGCTCAATTTTGTGTGCTATGGTAAGGAAAAAACTTTCAAGAGTGTTTATTTTAAAACCAAATACCTGTTGTGCGATTTGGTACTTGTTATAATATGTTAAGGTTGCTACATCTTCAGTGACACAGTTTCCTTGAAGGCAACTTTTGGCACTTAAACATAACTTCTCGTGCATAACCATGCAATTTGGTGGGAGTTTGTTTGATTTGACCTATGTATGGGTTGAGATATCATGCATGTTCAAACATAGTTTCGATGTTTATTGTTCTTGCACTGACACTGAAATGCATCATAATGCATGTTTCAGATTAGCTTGCTTGATAGGCAGGAACTTCAATCAAGAGTGAAACTATTTTGTATGAATCGTGTGCGTCCTGAGCATTGGATTCTCTCAGGACTGTTCAAGCGTCTTGAATTGGCAAAGGCACTTGGAAATCATCTATCATGGAAGGACAGGTAAAGACTTCTAGATTATATGTTTCTACATGGAATTTTATTCTGTTATATGAAATTACAAGACTCATGATAATTTAGAGCATTGGTAATTGATTGATGTCTCTAGCAATATAGGAAGCATAGATACTCCAAAATGCTTCCCGTAAATGCATCAAGCTCTTTTAGATATGGATATGCACCTGATACAGCACGATATGTATTGGATACAGGGTATAAGAAAGAAAAATAAAAAGATATTTCAATCTTGATTATGTTTTGGGTTAAAGGGTATAGGTGACAAAAATAATGCAATGCTGAAATTTCATTGGAATACAAGAATTGCAGCTTCCTTAACACTGTTTGCTATAAGCTCTGCAGGTATCCCACATTTTTTGATGATATTGCAGCACGCTTGCTTCCAGTCATCCCATTAATTGTTTATAGACTTCTTGAGAATGATGCTGTAGATCCAGCAGACAGAGTTCTGGCCATGTATTCTCCACTTTTAGAATATCACCCCTTAAGATTCACATTTGTTCGTGATATACTTGCCTACTTCTATGGTCATCTTCCTGGAAAGCTTGTTGTGCGGATACTGAATGTACTTGATCTTAGTAAGGTATTTATAGCTTCTCTTCCCTTCCTGTTATTATTTTCTTTCTTCTTTGTTTCCTCGTTTCAAGTCTTTGGAATGCTATTTTCTTTTTTCTGTATATTTCTTTGTTGATTATAAACTTGTCACAGATCCCATTTTCCGAGTCATTCCCACAGCACATTAGCTCACCAAACCCTGTCATCTGCCCGCCCCCAGAGTATTTTGCAACTCTTTTGTTAGGGCTTGTGAATAATGTGATACCCCCACTAAATACCAACTCAAAGTATGGATCAGTTGGAGATGCTTCAAATAATTCAGGGCGCAATCCACATACCAAGACATCAGCAGCCTCTCAGTCTGGGCCAACGAATGCTTCTGAGGGTCAAAAGGCGTTCTATCAAATCCAGGATCCTGGAACTCATACTCAACTGGTTCTAGAAACAGCTGTCATAGAATTGCTCTCACTTCCAGTAGCTGCATCCCAAATTATCCCCTCTCTAGTTCAGATTGTTGTTAATATACAACCGACTCTAATTCAATCCAGCAATGGAGCTCCAAATTGTGTTGGACAAGGATCAGTTTTGCCAACGTCGCCTTCTGGGGGAAGTACTGATTCACTGGGTGGAAGCAGATCAACCCCTTCAGTTTCAGGAATCAATACTTCAAATTTTGTTTTACGAAGTGGTTATACTTGCCAACAACTTTCTTGCTTGTTGATCCAAGCTTGCGGTCTCTTACTAGCTCAGCTCCCTCCTGATTTTCATGTGCACCTTTATATGGAGGCATCGCGCATAATAAAAGAGTGTTGGTGGCTTACTGATAGCAAAAGGTCACTTGGGGAACTAGACTCTGCTGTTGGCTATGCATTGTTGGATCCAACATGGGCTGCTCAAGACAACACCTCAACAGCAATCGGTATGCTATTTAATTTCTCCTCTAGTCCTGTTCATCATTTTCTCTTGTTATTCTCAACATTCCCAGATGCCCAAATTTTCACAATTAAGTTACAGCAATTGGTATGCTATTTAATTTTTCCTCTAGTCCTGTTCATCCTTTTCTCTTGTTATTCTCAACATGCTCAGGTGCCCAAATTTTCATATTTATGCTAATTATTTAATTAAAATGTTGTTGAATTCAGGACATTCCTAAACTCTGTGAACTTGAGCCCCATCTATCTTTTAACCGTGCAAAACCTGTATGATTAGAAAGGATTGATGACCATGGCTGACTTTTGCTGATGACTCTAAAGCAAGCCATCTTGTTAATTCTGCAGACCAAGTCATGTTATATCAACAACACACAATGAGATACATTTACATACCATCTTGGAGACAATACCGTAATTGCATCTCGAGTTTGGTGATAGTTTAGTTTATGCTTTGATCCGTTTAGTAGAACCTAGAAACCAATACTGCTACCATGTGGGGGGAGATGACAGGGCGTGTTAAGAGAGTGGTAGTAGAGGTCCTAAATGAATCCAAGGTTGTAGACCATACCCTCAAGGGTCCTCATGATGTAGGACATGATTATAGAAACAGAGGAAATAAGGAGGAGAGGAGAAGGAAGGGGCAAAGGAAGTGAGGAAAGTATGAGAGGGATACAAAAGAGGAGGGTTTGTACATACTTACCCTTGTCATGGATGAGCTAATCAGTCACATACAAGCTGATGTACCATGGTGTGTGCTTTGTCGACAATGTTGTGAATTGATAGAGTGTAGGAGTCAACCAAAAGATGGAGTTATGGAGGAATACTCTTGAAAGTCGAGGTTCTTAGTGAAGTAGAAGTAGAAGTATATGCACTGCAAGTTTTGCTCTTGTAAAAGAAATGAAGGAGATGTTAGATTGGATGGAATTGAAATACGATCACTTTAGGTATAAGGGTTGTATCCTCCATTCGGAGAAGTGGATGAGGATGTAACTCATGGAATAAAAGCAAGGAGGTTGGAGTGGAGTCGTCTTAAGGGTGTGTTATGCCAGCATAATATCTCTTATAAAGTGAAAGGTAAAGTTCTATAGAACGGTGGTGAAGCTAGCCATGCTGTATGGAAATGAATGTTGGAAATAAAAGCAACAGAGTACCCTTAGATGAGCGTGGTAGAGATTTGAGAGCGGTGAGACAAGAATGGACAAGATTGGAAATGAACATGCCGCCACATATTGGAGATAAAATGAGAAGGGTGGGACTAAGATGGTTTGGTCATGCCCAATGTAGGATGCCAAAGGTCCCAATTCAGAGGAGTTATTAGGGACTGTAAAAGGAAGGAAAAGAGGAAGAGGAAGAGGGAGATTTAAGATAATGGGATGGAAGTGATGCTGAGAGATCTAAACTCCTGATGCGGAGGCAGATTTGATTTATGATTAAGCTGAATGGTACTGAAAGAACCATATAGCTATCCCAATTAGTTTGGGGTTAAGGCTTTGTTGTTGTTGTTGTTGTTGTTTGTAGGACCCTTGAATGTTGTTGACATTATGCTTGTGGTGGGTTGGTAAGGAAACACAGGCTAGAGGAATGCAATCTGTATTTCGTTGTTGTTATTAAGGTCCAAACTTTGAAGTTTTCTTCTTGTTCTTGCCACTTTAAATCTTAGCTTTCTTAGCAAATGTTTTCATATCTTTAGCAGTCATTTCCCTGTTATGAGCTCGTCTTATGCCAGCATTTAATTCCCAATCAAGTATTATGATTATTATCATTAAATGCGAGTATCCCAGATATATGCCAGTCGCATCATGTGACTTCAAAATTATTACTTTCTTATTTAAAAAATCACACCCGTATTTCTTAGATGCTGGAACTGGAAGGCATGCATTCTTTCATCTAAATCTGTCATCATTGCCTACTTTATGTTTTATACATCCAAGTACTTGTGTCTTGTGCTCTGATTCTGTGTTATAAATATTGTATCGCCAGGTAACATAATTGCCCTGCTGCATTCTTTCTTTAGCAACCTTCCACAGGAATGGCTAGAAGGAACACATGTTATCATTAAACATCTCAGGCCAATAACATCAGTTGCAATGTTGAGGATAGTATTCCGTATAATGGGTCCATTGCTCCCAAGACTTGCTAACTCTCAAACGCTCTTCAATAAGGTATAAAAGGCTACTCGTTAGTTTTTATCTCTTAAATGTTTGCAAGGTGTGATTGCAATTATGGCATGCTCCAGACAATTCATTTTGTCTGGTTTAGTCTGTGATGAACTTGTCCAGTCATGCTTGAATGGTTGTACCATGCATTTCTTGAGTTGTTAAATCCACAAAATTTGTAACTAGGCACTAGGCAATATGCCGAAAAATGCTGGAGCTTAACTTTTTCGGTTCCATATCTTATCAGTAAAGTCATAATGCATTATGACAACTTAGGATTAATGTCCACAAAAGATTTGTGTGAGCTAGGGTTGGTTTTTGTTGAATTAGGGTTGTATGGGATTTTTGTAGATGAAATAGGATGGAAATTAGACTGTTAACAGTAACACAGGGATTGTAGCAGCGAACTTCAAGCAAGAAGGGATGATAGTCAGGGAATAATAGAAGAACATGAGTAGAAGAAGACCTCTTGGTTCATAGACATCAAAATAACCTTAAAACACATTTTTATTGCATACTTCAGCTACAAGGTAAACAACATGATTCTGTAGTTCTTTTCAGTCTATTGATATGATTTCTTTATCAAAAGAAGAAGGAATAATAAGATATATGCATAACGAGTCCTAACATGACTAGGTAAGCAATAAAGAGGAATATAAACCATTGAAGATTAAAACACCAAGTTCCTTAGTAAGGCCAGGACCTTCTGCTGAATCAAATTTCAAATATCTTTCATGGGAAGATGCAGAACTTATAATTCTGCCCTGCTTACAAAAATCACCTATGACTTAGAACATTAAACCCCAAACTGAGGGGTTTTTTTGTTTGTTTTAAAAAACAGCTACTCCATCGTTGACAAGTTGATAGTGTGAACTATATTTTGATAACTGCATAGATATAGAATAATATGAGGTGCATCTTGAATTTGTTGATTAAACTTGCCCTGTGAAGTGACAAGATAAATTCAACAGAAAAGAAGAAAGAAAGAAAAGAATAGAGGGTAGCTTGATGGTAGCTGAGGGATTGGACTGATAAGCCTTGACCAGTCCTTTTTATCCTCTTAATTTTGCAAATCATGTCTTAAGTTTTTAGATAGAAATTAGAAGGTGATTATGTAAATCTGAATCAGATGGAAGTGAGTAGAAGATGCCGGTTAATGGTTGTCAACAGAGGATGAACTAAGGAGAAATGAGGGGAAAAAATTAGTTAGGAAGATGACTTTCTATGTGTAACAACCATTACGTACTGCTCTAAGTTTTCTGAAAACACCAAACCCTAATTTAATAACAGGCTCTAGTGTATTAGGTGCATCATTTACTTTCATACTAATATACTTTATCTGATCTGGTCTAGATGAGAGTCGTCGTTGCTGTTAATTGTTTTGTAAAGACAAGACACTGTTGATATTCATGACTGCCGAAGGTAAATATGTATAAAATTCTTGGCGCATAAAAAACTAGAGAGCAACTAGTTTATAGGTCCGTGCTACGTTGTAGGTCGAATAAAAAAAAATTTGGACGTAACAAAAAATGTACTAGCTAAAGAGAACAATTTGGCATTGTTATTAAATCCGACTCAACGAGTCAACCTCAAAACCTCTCAACCCAACTCCTTGCCTAGTTGGGGTTTAAATTAAACAGTGTGAGTTTCAGTCGACTTAGCCAGTCTAAAGGCAACATAACATTAAAAAAAAAGATATAAATTGACAGGAAAAAAAACCTTTTGACTCAACTTCTTGCATAGTCGGGTTTAAAATTAAATAGTGTGGGAGTTAACCTAACATGACTCAATCGACTTGGTCGATTCAAAGGGAACCTGGTTACCGGTAAAAAAAAAAGTGCAAGTATAAAATTGAAAAAAAGAAGATGAAACTGATAGGGAAAAAAACTCTCAACCCATCTCCATGCCTAAATTGGGTTTAAAATTAAACCGTGTAGCAGTTGCCTTGACATGATTCAGCTAACTTGATTGGTCTAAAAGTAACCCGAACGATTATAAAAATAAAGTCTGAGGATGAAATTGAAAGGAAAAAAAAGAGGCTAAATTGAATTTTTTTTTAAAAAAAAACCTTCACTGTTTATATAAACAGTGAAGCTCTACAAAGCAGGCAGTTCTTTTAGTAGAGATAGATATGATAGTGAAGCTCCAATTTAGAAAGGTAATGTTCATGCGCAAAAACAATGGAATCTATGTGATTTTGTCTTAGTTCTTGCATCTAGAGATAAAGATGAGATTTCATTATATCACGAAGGGGGATGATAAAAAAATGCAATGGTTGTCACCAGAATCTGTCAAACTCAATGGCCCAAGTGAAAGAAAACCCATTTATAACTAAAAGGGAATAACTTCAGCTTCTAATGACATTATCACTTTAGGCATCGTGCAATTTTCCTTTTTATTTTCTATTTGGTGTTTGAAGTCACAGAAACTTATGTTTGTTATTTTCTATTTGGTGTTTTTGTTTCATTTATCTCACACATGGATATACTGTATATATTTTCTTTTCACTTATGAAGAGGAACAAAAAAAAAAGGCAAGAACTATGTGAATTTGACCGTGAGAAAGTTGCCTTTTGAAACCATTTTCGTTGTCCTGGGAAGTCAATTAACATTTTTTAGAAACCGGTGTTTCACAATGAGAACATTGACTTCTGAATATTTTCTGATTGGTTTGAATTTATGTTTGATTTTTCATGACCATCATTTCAGACCCTCTCATTGCTTTTAAATACAATGGTCGATGTTTTTGGGAGGAATTCACAGACATCAACTGCTGTTGAAGCGTCAGAAATTGCAGATCTCGTTGACTTTCTGTGAGTATTCGTTATTTGGAACTTCTATTTATATGATTTGAAATTCCATATATTCAAAGAACTTACATTGACAAAACTCGTGTACGTCAGCCATCATGTTGTCCATTATGAAGGGCAGGGAGGTCCTGTCCAGGCTAACAGCAAGCCTAAAGCAGAGGTTCTTGCCCTTTGTGGGAGGGCAGCAGAAAGTCTACGTCCAGATTTGCAACATCTTCTTTCTCACTTGAAACCTGATATGAATTCTTCTATATATGCTGCCACTCATCCAAAGTTGGTCCAGAATCCCCCATGACCTTTGGGTTTTAGCATTCTTCACTAGCAGATCATGAGATGGCAATGCCCTCTGAACAAAGATCGTTATAGAATTGAACAAGCTTTATATCTCCGGGGCTCCTTGTACTGCAGATTTTACTGCTTTGTGTTGCCTTGAAAATAAGATTTGTAAAAGAGTAATGATGAGAATCACAAGGTACTCTCAACTGCTTCCAACCCGGAGTGATGGCAAAGACATTCCAGTTTTAAGGGTGCAGGAAAGCATCCACTGATTTGGTGCAGGAAAGCATCCACCAGCATCCATAACGATAAAAGGAACATTATCCATTAAGAGCTGTAGAGCAGATGCTGTAAATAGCTGCCGCGCCAATTGCATCCAAGGTAGCTGAAGGTCAAGAGGTGATGACGGAATTGTTCCAGCCAGTAGTTAGCTTATGATTATAAATATATCGGAAAGCAGTGGGAATTTGATCATTGCGCGCGAAAGGAGTGTTGACTTGAATTAAAATTTTGTGGAGGTGTCAAATTTTAATCACATCCCTGCACAAGGCTTCAGGGTATCTCAAAGGAAGGGGAAAAAATAGGAAAAAGAAAATGAAAGCCATAAACATTCTTGACTGTTGCAATAAACAAAATCTCCTCGGCATTAACAAAATCGCCCCGCCGCGAAACAAATCCATTTAAGTTATTAAGTTAATATTATTGTAAATATTTTGATTAATTGATGTTAAGAAATTATAGAAATGCTAAAAAAATTATTTTAATACATTTTTAATTAAAAATAATTTTATAAAACATCACCTTTGGATTTACTTTTTTTTCCTAACAAAGGGCCTTAATCAAAATACTAAAATTAATTTCATTAGGCAAAACCCCATATTTAGCCTTACAGTTCAACACAGAACCCGCTAGATCATACCTTTTATCATGTACAAAAACATCCAATAATCTCATAATAGAAGGATTATTTAATTTTTGATATATTAATATTAAAAATATATATTATTTTAATTGAAAACATTTTTAAGAAGATAAAAATGGATTATTTAATTTGATTTTTATTTTTATTAAAATTAAATGAGTTAAAATGGGTTGAAAATAAAAAGATTTAGACACTTCACAATTTTTTTTATTTTTTGAGATAAAAAATGAATCTTTTAGTTTGGTTTGATTATATATAATCTTGGTTTTTTTATTTAATTTCTCGAATTATTTTTGTTAAATTTTTTATTTTTAAGAAAGAACAACGAAAATTACACGACAAATTTAAAAAATAATTTAATTCAATTAATTTTAAATCAATCTTTAACATCAGCCGAATAACTCTGCTCACCTCTGAATCGATGTGGTGCTTGAAAAGAAAATAAAAATTCAACGACCGAAATAAGCAGAACCATTCAAATTCCAGAAAGGACAGCCACTTATTG
>Ga0325402_1000329_pt1 | contig 30990 bp, 25 predicted proteins | sample PopdelMetagenome_22_FD_207212 | JGI IMG/M metagenome (GOLD analysis project Ga0325402, IMG submission 207212) | Populus deltoides microbial communities from Bellville, Georgia, United States - Xylem-PdKOR-R3 | ecosystem: Host-associated > Plants > Phyllosphere > Stem > Wood/Secondary xylem... | reverse complement strand
AGGATGTGATGGTGGTTATTTTATAAAATATTTTTTATTTAAAAATATATTAAAATATTTTTATTTATTTTAAAAAAATTATTTTTGATATTTATATATTAAAATGATATAAAAATACTAAAATTTTAATTTTAAATAAATAAATAAATAAAAATTCAAAAATATTTTTAGAACATAAAAAAAACTTAGTCAAAGAGGAAGAAGGTAACTACAACTACTAGGATAACACTATATCAAAATAACAAGCCCCCTTTTCCTAGAGAAAATGTCAACAGAAGTTTACTGTAAAAACAACCAATTTTATAACAAAAAGATATCTTTTTTATATTAAATTTATATGCATCAAGCGGTGCACCCACCCTATCCTATTTTGTAATAGTGATTCACTAGTTTTTTCCATTCAAGAAATAAAGTTGTTATTGTTTTTTTATTTGTGATTTCATATTCAAACTTTATAATTATTAATATAATGATTATTCTAAATTTATATGATTGTTAATTTTATAACCTGTAAAATTAATTAAGATAAAATATACATAAATTAATCTAATACCAACATTAATAATAATAAAAAAAGTTGACACTCTTCTTTTTCTTTTTCCTTTCCTTTTTTATTTTATTGTATTGCATGATGTTGACTTCGCGTCATGAATGGAACCAAAAATCCAAGAGATATAGAGAAGGAGACAAGGTATCAAAGCAGACACGAAATTAATCATATAAATAAATAAATAAAAACACAGAGACCTTGTTTCCAACAACTCCTTCATTAATTATTAAAAAAACAACCCGCATGTAGCGGGTTTATTTATTTTTCAAACTATCATCTCGAATTGGCTTCTAAAAAACCAAACACCCTGAAAAGAAATATTTTATAATTATATTAATTTCAAACATAAATTATTATTATTAAACTGTAACTCAAAATCAACCCAACACAAAAGCTTTAAATCATAAATTAAACAAGTCAACCTAGTTTTATCATGCTTTCTAATTAAAATAATTTTGTTTTGATTTTAAAAAAATTAAATTAAATTCTAATAAGATAGGTGAAATCATATTTGATTTAACTTTTATTTTCTATGCTTGACATAGTCTCAAGCTAACTCTTTGTATTATATCGATGTTTAATAATATAAAGATAGTATTTAATAATATCAAGATAAATAATATATAACATATACAAAACCTAATAAAGATAGATAGGTTATCTTCAATTATTTCACACTAGTTTTCCGAGACTCATAAAATTTCCTCACATTTTCTTCCTTTCAAGTTCCAAACAACCACCTGATTGGTCCAGGCGAAGTGTCCACAACAGAAAAATACCCTTTCCAAAAACAAAAAAAACTCCAAAGTCAAACCAAGTCAATATCCAAGTAAAACTCCAACTACCCTTTCCCTTTTATTCCTTTCCCATCCCATCATAAAATCCCCACCCACAGAACCACAAAAATTTAGATTCAATCATTTCCCATGTCTCAAGTGAATAAAATGAGTATATTCTAATTCCTCTTTCCATCATGGACACCAAAACTCTTTCCCTTCCCTTTATCTCCCCGCCTACACACTAGCAGGACCCCACCAATAAAAAAATCCACCTGATTAACGGTCCTGATTCAAGCGGAACTGTTTTCCTTTATATATAATCCCCAAATTAACCACGCCAATCCCTATACTTTTTCTGCGGGACCCTCACAATTTCTCTCTCCGAAAAAAATCCCTCCTTTTCCTTATCTCTCTACCATCTTCGATCTCTCACGCAATCCAATTATCCTTCAATGGCGGTACGTTTCGATTCGGTTTCGCTTCTTTATTACCTCCGTTCTGTTCAATTCTCGTGGTTATTGCATAATTCGCGTTTGGATTTTGTGTTTTTTAATCTGTCTTTTTTTTCAAGAACCCTAATCTTGTTTTGCTCGAATTAGGGTTTTTGTGATTGGAATAGTTTGTTTCTTACTTATTAGTGATTGAATGAATGTGACTTTCTTTAATTTGATATTATTAGTTGAAATCTTGAATTTGGTTTTAATTTGATAGAATTACGTTGTTTTTTTGTGTGTTTAGATGGTGATTGGAGACTTAATTATGGTGTCATTGATTTTTGAGCTAATAGTGTACTTAATTACAGTAGGATACTGTGTTTTTGTGGCATTGACTTTACTGTTAAGTTTAAAATTTTGAAAGTTAGTTCCTTTTTCTTATTGGGGTGTAGTGTATTAGTGGAAAAATAGTGAAGAATTTTGCTACACGGAGCATGTTTAGCTTTTGTTTTAGTTGAAACTGGGTCCTTTTTTTTGTAATTTTTTTTGTGATTACAAAATAAGCTACTGGCGGCTTTTTTTTTGTGTTTTCTTTGAAAATAAAGTTTACTGTGCTATTGAGTGAAGAAAGTTTTGACGAGGGCTTTGACTAATGGTCGAAGTTCATGGGTATTGTAGGTATGACAGCTGGGTCATAATTTTGGTGGTTATTTATGAATTTGTTGAGATGTCCTCAAATGCTTGTTGTTGTTGAATACCAGCTTTAGAGATAGTTGCTGGACTTAGCAAGACATAAAGTTGAGGAAGAGTTACTTTATAGATACGTGTTGGTTTGTTGGGGTTTGAGAAGATGGCTGGAAATGTGAGGTACGAGTTGAGTTCTGCTAGTCCAGAGGAATTAGGTTTTACAGGTAGCTATTCTAATGGGCAGAGGGGGAGTTATCCTAATGCCAGTTTTGATAGGTCTGGAAGCTTCCGGGAGAGCAGTGAGAGCAGAATGTTCAGTTCTGGGGCAAGTACACCCAGGGCTTCTGCTTCACCAGCAAGGAGCATGTGCCCACTCACTCAACATCTGTCGTTGGATCCGGTTACTATGGGGGACCCAAAATATGCTCGAACAGGAGAGTTAAAGAGGGCTTTTGGGATATCTGTTGGGAGTGCTACAGAAGATAATTCTTTTGGAGCTGCTCATTCAAAGCCACCCCCTGCAGTAGACGTAGAGGAACTGAAGCGGATCAGAGCAGGTGTATTAGATGACTATCGGAAGTCTAGGTAAATTAACTGTCACTATAACTGTTGGTGGATGAATTTCTCATCGTTAGTCTTCTATAAACTTTTCTTTGAAAAACAATTCCACAGTGGAATATCTGTCATGTATGTAAAGTCGTTTCCATGTGATGGAAGGTTAATCTTTTCTGATTTTTTGCTAGCTCTGGACATTTTGGAAGAAAGTTTTTTCCTGTCCTTTTATTGAATATAGGATGTAATGACTTGTTATTCAAGCATTTTTCTTTGCTGAAGATGAAACAATTTTTTTTTCAGGAATAGAGCAAAAACGTGGAATGAAAACTTGCTAAGACTTCAAAAATTCCCAGAAGATTTAAATTCAAAGAATCAACAACGAAGCGAGATGCTAATGAATGAAAGATCTGGTGGTTCAAATTTTTTGAAGATGGGAACGCAGATTCATCGAAACCCTTCAGACCTTGGGACTCAAAGATTAGAGGACAGGACTAAGACTATTGTTTTGAATAAGCGTGTTCGCTCTTCTGTAGCAGAATCACGGGTTTGTACACAAATACCTCCTTTAGATTCACTCTTTATGTTTTTTCCAAAAATCATTGCATCTTTCATGTTGCAGTTACTTTCTCGTGACTGTTACTTTATTCTGTATATAATGCAAAAGTGCTTGTATCAATATGTTTATAAGGAGTGTGCATGTGTCTATTCATGCATAAGATATATTCCTATGTACTGTATTCCTTGAGATCTTTCAAATCTATAAAGTGCTGTGTTATTGGTATACAAGAAAATTGAGGCAGTCACATATTCATTTACTGGGGGTTTTTTAAAACCAAACAACAGTCTTGTTCTGAATCAAGTTTGGACTATAGTTATTTGACCTTTTTTCTCATGAAGCTTCTACTGTCATGGAAATTCTATTTCTGCTGTACATGCATTGTGTGGCCTTCAAAAATATACATTTGCCCCTAGTTGAAAATTCATGATAAGTAGATTGCTGAATTGTTATGGAGGTCCCCATTTCCTCTCAAGATTAACTTGATAGCTAGCTTTAATGTTTGCTTCAACTTTCCATACGTTTCTACAAGATTCAATGGGTGTATTGAATTTTTATTGAGACATAAAAGTTCCATGATGCTTCCTTGACTGCTATTGTTTTTTTTCTTATGTAAATGCTTGTTGTTTAGCAAAGGTACCGCCATTACCTTTTCAACTGTATAAACTCAGTATATCTGTTTTCCTCATTCCTCTCTGAAATCTCTAGGTTGATGGCCGAAGCAATACAGTTCTGAGGCAGCCTTTGGTGACAGGAAAAGACAGAGATATACACAGGGATGGTGAAGTTTCTAATCTTACTGAAGAAAAGGTCCGTAGGCTACCTGCTGGAGGGGAAGGGTGGGACAAAAAGATGAAAAAGAAACGTTCTGTTGGCACTGTTTTTACCAGAACAATAGACAGTGACGGGGAAGTTAAACGAATGATGCATCATAAGTTTAATAATGAACACAGTCTGCAGTCTTATGATGCCCAAGGCTTCAGGTAATTTCTCATTAACAACATGCCATTTTTAGTAGACTAGAATGCTTTATCTTCCCAACTTAACTATTCCAACAAGTTAGTTCCACATGGTACTATCAATATGACTTCAATGTTTTGTGATTAATTTCCAATAATGGCCTTTCCATATTCCTAGGTAAATGACATTGTCCAAGATGATAGTGAGATACTCTTTTAAGATAGAACCGAGCCACTTAAGCTGAAAACTGAAAATTGTAGCCATGCAAGCTAAAAGACTGAAGGTGTAATTATGTTTTATGGATATCCTCAATGGCCATATTGTGTACATAGTGGGATCATTCTCTCACCCCCCACTTACAATGAAGTTTATGTTCTTTTCCAATGGAATTGGAAACATGGTGAGAGCTTGGGACTTGCATGATCTAAAGCTAATTCTTCTTTGACTGTATTATTCCTTGCACTGTATTGATTCTATTTACTCTTTGTGAAATCATGAGGTGACACTCTTGCTGTATTGTTTGCATGTATCAACAAATATTTGGTGTGATCTTGAAAGTCCAATTGCAGGTCAGGATCTTTTAATGGGAGTAGTGGCATGAACAAGGTAGATGGAATTTCATCGTCTGCTAATTCAAATACCCGTGCCATTCCCAAGGAATCGGAGAAAGTTTCTTTGACAAGGGATTATGCTGCTGGCATGAATAAGGAGCGACTTGTAGTGAAAGCAAACAATAAGTATGTATTGATTGACTGATCTATTAACTTTTTAAGCTCTACCATGCTACTGTTTGGTGCATAAGAACTTGCTTATACTAGGCTATGATGTAATGGTGATGCAAATCTGTTTAATTTGTTCAGTTTTGGAGTATAAAATCTCAGTGTTCACTTTTTGTGTTTGATGTATCTGTATTCAGGGTAAATATCACAGAGGACAATAATCACACTGTGAGTCCAAGTCCAGTGACAAAAGGAAAGGCTTCCAGGACACCTCGAACAAGCTCATTAATGGCAGCAAGTACATCTACTAATACTCCCCTCTCACCTGGGGGTTTTGATGGTTGGGAACAACCACCAGCCATAACCAAGGTCAATTCAGTTGGGGGGCCTAATAATCGCAAGCGTCCCATGCCTACAGGGTCATCATCTCCTCCAATGGCTAAATGGGTTGGTCAGAGACCACAAAAAATATCTCGTACCAGAAGGGTGAATGTAGTGTCTCCCGTCTCTAATCATGATGAAGGTCAGATGTCATCAGAAAGAGGACATGTTTCTGATTTTGCCACTCGAGTGACTTCTGGGATTGATGGGCCTCCTCTTGCCAAGGATGTGCTTAATGGAACCACACAAGTCAGAGTGAAACATGAAAATGTTTCATCTCCATCAAGATTATCTGAAAGTGAAGAATCTGGTGCTGGTGAAAATCGTGAGGGTAAGCCCAAGGACAAGAGAACAGGTAGTGGTGGGGTAGAGGAGAGATTGCTGAATCAGAATGCTGTTCCTTCTTTATTGGTTACAAAGAAGAATAAAACACTCGGTAGGGAAGACAATGTTGATGGTGTGCGAAGACAAGGAAGGACTGGTCGGGGTCCATCTTCTAGGACAAACATTTCACCAATGAGGGAGAAGTTGGAGAATCCAGCCTCGACCAAACCACTAAGAAATACGAGGCCCATTTCAGACAAGAGCGGAAGGTGGTGAATGGCTTTCTTTTTCCTGAAATGACACTTTCATGCCTTTGTACTAATTGTTATTTATTATTTTTATTTAACTAAGTTAAAGCATTGATACATTTGAATCTGTTTACTAGTTCAGCAAGACAGGTCGTCCTCCTCTTAAAAAAATATCAGATCGCAAGGCCTTCACTCGACTTGGGCAAATACCAATAAGCGGTTCCCCAGATTTCTCAGGTACACTCTCAAAACACTCTTGAAGTTTCTTAAGAGTAGCTGCAACAACTAGATAATAAACAAAAAAATGACTTTGTTTGCATGTGTTTAGCTTTATGGTAGTTCAGGTAAAAATTAATTTTCTTTTCAACTCCTTCGTTCTTGTTTGTTGACCCTTCAATTCTCATCTTGTAGTATGGGTAGGCAACATCTGCTTGTACCATTCAGATCACTTTGATGGCAATGGTTAACATTGTATGTTTTGCAGAAGACTTTGGTGGGAAAGCATATTCACATTTCTGTGCACTAATGCTCTGTTCTGTTATGATACTTGAAGCACCCATTATGATCTAGTGAAATATCTAAGGAAAATATTATGACAACTAGGTTCTAACAACCATTCTTAAGGCAAAACAAACTAAGAGAATCGAGAGGAATACCTGGTGCTTAAAGCAAAAATGGGAGAAATGCAAATACAATGGTTTTCCATCTAAGCATGTGTTTATTACATGATAGGCTTTTGAGGCTTTGGGTTTGCCACATTCCATGTTCATCTGTTTTGTGTGAGCCTTTATCATTTAAATCCTACACAACAGAATGATCTGGTTGATTTAGAGAGAGGGAAGAGAACTTGCAAATTCTCTAGCCCTTGATTTAGTTTTTTGTTGTTTGTCAAATCAAGAGCTAGAGTATATTTAAGTTAAAAATAGTCAAAAGTCTATTGTAAGCTTAGTGAAGAAGCAGCCTTACTTTCTCTAGGTTTTAGTTCACTGTCTCTTGCTACATTTATTTGCAATCATATACAGAATTTCTGGCTAAAATCACTGGTATTTTCATATTCTCGTTTTTATTTTTAGGTGAATCAGACGACGATCGTGAAGAACTCTTAGCTGCTGCAAATTTTGCTTGCAATGCCAGCTGTATGCACTTGACCTCAAGGCCTCCAACCCCCCCCCCCCCAACAGTTTATATGTGCATTCTGTTTTGACCTTTTCTTTTGCAGATCTTTCCTGTTCTGGTTCTTTTTGGAAGAAAATGGAGCCAGTTTTTGCTCCCATCTGCTCTGGGGATTCATCCTACTTGAAGCAACAGGTAGTTGCTACTGGAAAGATTCTCTTAGCTCTGCTTTGAGTTATAATTATCATTCAGAAAAACTTACCTTCATTTTTCTTTTGTCTTCATCTATTTTTGGGATCAGTTGAAGTCTGTGGAGGATCTCCACAAGAGATTATATGAGATGTTTGACTGCAGCAATAATTCGGTAATTTAAGTGTTTCAAGCATGTTTTTGTCTGCTTACTTCCACTTTTGACCTTGCTTTTTTTCTCGAATGGGCATAACATGACAATTGAAACACCTAATATTTTAAATAGCTGTTAAAATCCATCCTTGACTGGCATTTGCACAACAAGGACGGTACATCACCAGAGATTGTAGTATATTTTAGTTTTTTGAAATTCCCGAGGTGCTTCACTGCAAGCAACCATGTCAACTAATTTTCAACTCCTTTGGAGAGACTAAATCTGGTGCAAAATACAACTGGGTTCTTTACTTAATAAATCTGTTTAATATCCTCCATTCCAACTGCTTGATATTTTCAATAAAAATCCTTGTGTTTGACAGCATGAAGCTAACACTGACTTTTTTCATGTGCAAGTCCCATTGTTTTCAAGAACTTGTTCATTTGCTTTACAATTTATGATGCACTGTTTTACTGTTCAATTATGCCAGTCACTGTCCGTGAATTATTAGCAATTTATTTATTTGGGATGTTAGAACGAATGTGTGCATTAATTTTCAGAATATGCAAAAGAATGATGAAGGGGAAAAAAGAGAGTGAATACAAAGAATTATACAGTATTGATCCTTTCTGTGGTTTACTGTTACTCATCTGGTACTAAGAGTGTTTTTGGTAGCGATTGTTTTTTAAAGTGCTTTTCACTTGAAAATGCATCTAAATAATGTTTTTTTTTTTTTTAAAAAAATTCATCTTTGATATCAACACATCAAAATGATCCAAAAACATAAAAAAAAAGAAATTAATTTTATGAAAAAAAAATTCTAAAATTTTGGGAATGCGTGGCCAGCCACGTCCCCACGCATGCACTAAATCTGCCATGTTTCTACAGGGTGATTTTGTGCTTGAAGAAGATATTCCATCCCAACTTATTCATGAAGAAAGTGAGAGAAACTTGCAGGACCAGGATCCACCAAAAAAGTTGGTGAGGACTTCAGATTTGGTAGATCCAAAACAGGACAATAGTGCTGTATGTGGAGGCTCAAGAACAAGAAACAAAGCTACTCCACTGTACCAAAGAGTGTTGTCTGCTCTGATTGTAGAAGATGGGTCAGAAGAATTTGCAGAAAACAGAGGGAGAAATATTTCTTTTCAATGTACTGGAGATAGTTCTCCAGGTGATGATGATTGTCTCTCAGTGGATTTTGAGTCCGGGAGCACAAATGGCATTGATTTTGATTATGAATCTATGTTGGGTTTTCAACATCAGAAGCAATCTTCCGTTGATGGTTTTTCTTGTAATGGAAATAGTACTGTTAATAGGATCGGTGGTTTTCACAATAATTCCTATATTGATCATTTGGTGCAAGGAGGTAATGGATTTATGCACTCAAAAACCGGAATGTTCCCTGGGAGTTTTGAGAATAATGATGAGAAATCAACCATACATTCAAATGCCATCAGCATGTCTGCATATGATTGCCAATATGAGCAACTAGGCCTGGAGGACAAACTCTTGATGGAGCTGCAGAGTGTTGGTTTATATCCAGAAACAGTGGTACTTTCTCTTTTCTTCTTTCACAAGCATTAATGTATTTAAAAGGTCCAGATGCTTGGTATCTTGGATATACAAGAAACACCATAAAGAATGAAAAGGAAAAAAACATGTCCTGATACTTGTACATCCAGAAAATCAATGTTAAAAGTAATATCATTTAAGAGGTCGTTGTATATGATGCTCCCCCATCTGAGACCAATGCATCCTTAATCCAGCCAAATGCACCATGACAAACAGAAAGGAAACAGCTTGCTTGTTAATACATCATGTTCATATTCATATCAGCCATCTGCTCTGTGGCTTAACGGGTCTTTGCCAAATACATTCTATATCTATTTGCTAAATACCCTCTATTTCCCCTTAAGTGTTTATGTATGCACGCACAACATGCACACAGACATTACTGAGCTTGTTTTAGGTTCAAGTCTATACCAGACCTTTTCATTAAAAATAAAAAGATGATGGAATCTCTCTCCGTGTAATGTGTATATCTGTATGCATATTTGCAAAGGTACATACATGGATTTTTTTCTCTGAACATTTTAATTTTTTTTTTTCCTACGGTACCAAAATCCCTGGGTGCTTTCTTGCAGCCTGATCTAGCAGATGGAGAGGATGAAGCAATTAATGAAGATATTATTGTGCTCCAGAAGAAACTTCAACAGGTTAAGTTTCTTAATTTTTTTGCTTTGCGAAAGCATTAAATCCCCAGAAGTTTTAGTTTGACAATTTTTGTACTTAATATTTTTGAAAAAATTTCTTTTATATAAAAGCAATTGCATTTTCCACTGATTTTCCCTTCATTATCATCTTTTTATATTTTTCATATGCTGTAATAATTTAATTTTTATCGTGTACATTTTTTTATCACTTGTATAGGTTGGTAAAAAGGAACACTTGGACAATTTAACTAGAGCTGTTGAGGAGGGAAGGGAGTTGCAAGAATGGTAAGACACTCATTATTTTGGATCTCATCTGCCATTCTGCCATTAGGCTTTCGACTTCCCATAATGCACATCAACTGCTGGATTCATTTCATTGCATTTTATTGAATATGAATATTATACTGTTAATTTGCAGGCCCCTTGAGCAGGTTGCAATGGATAGGCTTGTTGAATTGGCTCACAGAAAGCAGTTGGTATGTTGTTTATCTCCCTTGTTTATTTCTTATAGGGCAGAATTCACAAGTTTGAGTTTGTAATTGGAAATCTCCCTTGTTTGTTCCTTAATACAGAAGAATTCACAAGTTCGAGTTTGTGATTGGAAAATTATATAATATATGAGACTACTGCAGGGATGGCAGTGAGTTAAGTTGGAGTTGGATTTATACCCGTTCTCGATTGGAATATCTAAATCCACCATTCACCTTCTTTTCCAATCCAGTTGGATCGAGGTGGACGGGGGATTTTATCTACCCGACCCGACCCGACCCCTTCCCTTTTTTATTTTTTTAAAATTAAAATCTAAGCTTAAAAAAACAAACTATATCTCCATCTATGCATTATAAATCCATAAAATATAGAGTTTAAACTTCAAGTTTATGGACAAACCCATAAAAATCTTTCATGAACTATAAGATAATATTGTATTAAAAAATAAAATTACAATTCCACAAAATAAAAAAATAGGTTAAAAAACAGGATGGGGTAGGGTTTGGTGATGGGTCGGATAATGGGTCTGGTGAACCCCTCATTTTCCTTTGCATCCAGCCTGTCCAAAATGATTCAGATTTTACCCACCTTCGGTTTGATATGGTCAAAACCATATTAAAATTCGACCCAACTAGATAGGATGACACTGGATGCCCAACGGTTAGATGAAATTGACATCTGTATTTACTACCTATGGTAGTCCTTCCTTTTCTTTTTAGTCAACTACCTTTCCTTTTGTTGTTTTCTGGTTTTTATTAAGTATTTGTTGTTTGTTCCTTTTCGATAGAAGGTAATCCCCATCTTCAGTGGTTTGATTGGCAATCCATAGGTCACTAATCTTGTTGCTGGTTCCATGCTTGCATTGCATTCTGATTTTCTACCCCATATTGTTATTATTATTCTCGTTGCCTGAATAATTGTGATTCTTAACTCACTATTAAGGGCGGTCCATTTGACATCCCCTTGACTAACATTGACAGGCCACCAGAGGAAATAATGCTTCAAAATTTGGGGTTCCAAAGGTTTCGAAACAAGTTGCCTTGGCTTTTACAAGGAGGACTCTTGCTAAATGTAGAAAATTTGAAGATACAGGCAAGAGTTGTTTTTGTGAGCCCCCCCTTCGAGATGTCATTTTCGCTGCACCTCGTGCAATTGTTGTGGAGTCCACAAGTTGTATTCAGGATCTTGGGGCTTCAGGTATGCCATTTCTCAAGATGTGTTATTAGGATTGTAAGTTTTAGTAGTTCTATTATGTTTGGCCTTTTTTGCTATTCATTGAAAGGAAAGTGTTTTGTGAGTGTTCGCACATGCCTTGGATCAGTGAATGGTGTTTTCTGCTTTGAAATGATGTGGAATCCTGTTCAAAAGGTGTCGGATCTTGAATTCATTATAGTAACTTGCACCTTCGTGCACTAAGTGCGTTTACCCCTTTTCTGTTCTTCCCTTTCCTTCTGTTTTTTTTGCAGGCTCTTTCACTGGTAGAGCTGATAGGCATGATCTTCACAACGATAAATTTGGCGGGGGTGTATCACTAGACCATGATTTTGCCAGAACTGGACCATTATTGAACAGAGGGAGGAAGAAGGAACTACTGCTTGACGATGTTGGTGGCAATGCTTTGTTCAAAACCACATCATCTCTTGGTAATACTCAGCTGGGTGGAGCTAAGGGAAAGAGAAGCGAGAGAGAAAGGGACAAGGATGTATTAGCTAGAAATTCTGTCACCAGAGCTGGTCGTGCTTCTCAGAGCAATATCAAGGGTGACCGTAAAACAAAATCAAAACCCAAGCAGAAGATTGCCCAGCTATCAGCTTCTGGAGATGGAATTATCAACAAGTTCAAAGAAACAGGTAGCAATAAGAAAAGAGAAGTTGGGGCAACATCCAAGGGTTCAAATCCTGTAGATTCATCGAAAAAAAGCAGAGGAGCGACAAACATTGCTGTGTTCCAAGATTTAGACTCTATAGAACTACACGAGGGCAATGATTTCAGTGACACTCAGGATCTGAATAGTTTGTTTGATGGGTTGCCAGAAAACGACTTTGCGGGTGAAATTCTACTTGATGACTTGCCCCTTCAAATTCCTATGGACGACCTTTCAATGATTCTATAAAATAGAGTTAAGTGTAAATTTAAATGACAGTGCTCTTGCCCGGGACCAACCTGCTAATATAATTTATGTCACAGGCAGCTCTCACTTGTAATTATGGTCATTCTTTATGTATACTTGAGTGAATCAGTTTGAAGGAGAAAAAAAAAAAAAGGGGGAAGAAATTTTGATTCTGTTCAAGACAGTTAGTGCAATTATTCTACAGAAACTTTTCTTATATATAGATCCACCATTAGCGCAAGCCGTACCATTTGCTTTGCAAAAAACTTGGCCATTTTGCATCTTTGTTATTGGTATGTTGGTGAGGTGATGCAAGTATCCACCACCAGTCTTTTACATGAAACTGCAACTGGGATGCAGGATGGTTCACTGTTGCTGGAGATGCCAACTGCAGAAAAATTCCAAGTGTTTCCAATGAGATGCCAAGAGTCGTAAGATTTGTTCTGTATCAGATACAGAGGAGAGCCTAATCCGTTGGCCATTACTCCATTGGCCATTACTCCATTTTGGTGGCGTATCATGAGCTGCTATATGATTGCGGGTGCAAATTCTACATCTTTCTTGGTATTTGCAACTTAAAATGTTCCCTTCTTTCTTTAAATTTTCTCAGAACCAAAAAGATCACCAACCCATCATTCTACATCTGTAATCAAAACCCACTTGTGTTCCTCCCAGGTTCAGCATTTATAAGAGAATTCACCCTTTTGACCACTGAGAAAAGCAAAAGATTACTCCTTTGAAGCTCTGTAGCCTTTCTTCTTCCATAAAAACTCAAAAACAAAGAGATAATAACTCCAAGAGACCAAAACAAGAAAGAAAGAAAGAAAGACATCACAATCTTCTTCAAAATACAAAGAGAGTTTCTTGAAACAAAACCTGGTGATAAAGCAAGCCTTTCACGAGGAAGAACATAGAGAGCTAAAGAGAAGTCATTGGGAGATGGGTTCCACTTTGACTTGTCCACCAACCATCTTTTCTCTCCGTTCTCCATTACTATTTATCACTACAGCACAGGAGACAGGGCAGCTCTGCTTTTGTTTCAGCTCTTTCAGCCTCTTAGATTACTTTTCGTTGAAATCCATGAAGCAGTGTTTTTTATACGAGAGTTTGAAGCAGGAAGAGGTGAGTGAGAGACCATGGAATCAGAGAGGAAGGCCGGAGGTACCCGTCTGAAAAGCCCGACTCTGCGGAACATGGGCGGGAGTGGGCATTGATTATTGTGACTCGTGTATAATACATTTTTAAATTGTCATAACTATTAGATCAACTTTTCCTCATCATTAAAGCTTGATAAAGTTTGAGTTTTTCAAGTGAGATATGTTTGTTAATTTATATGAAAATATCTATTTAAAGGAAGGATGAGCTTGAGGGTAATCTAAAATATAAAGATATAAAGGAACCAATCAAACTCATAAAAACAAATTGAAAACCATGCTTAAAATATAAGGATAAATTCAACTAATTCCTAATTAAATTTAAAAGAACTTTATCATATCTATAATAAATCAAAACTAATAAATATACTAAACAATATTAACGATTATCATTTAGGCTAAGTTGGACCGAAATTTTTCATTGTTCCTTTCCATTCCGGGTTGTTTTTGTGGAGTTTCGGCCAAGTTAGGCTGCCACTAGCAGAAGTTTCACATATCTGTCAAAAGGTTGGTGGTTTGTAGCATAGTTTTGAAACCCGACCCGGTCATTGACTCGATCAAGTGATTGGGTCACAGGTCAGATGGGTTGACCCGGGTTAACCCGGGTCAACAAAAAAAAAGGCTTCCTAGTTTAATTAAATCCTCCTTCATGCTTGCAAAGTGCATCTCCATAGCTCCCAGTAAGATCCATAGTTTTTCTTGGTCTTTCATCTGTTTTCATCTGAAAAGAAAGACACTCACGCAAAACTAGCAGCAACCTAGCCCTTTTCTTGCTAAGATGGGGTCATTATTTTCCTAGTGCGCGGAGCCCCAGGTGTTAGTGGTTTATCATTGGGTCAATAATACCAATCCCTCCTTTTGTGCTCCTAGGGCGAGAAGAAGAAAAGAAAACGAGAAGCAATTTGCACTTGTTTCAATCAAGATGAGCTGCAAGACTTCCTTCATTTCCTAATCGTTCGATCCTTAGCATCCTGGGTGCCAACGAATGCCTTTGCTTTCGCTTGATTTGAATCATCTCCATCGAGCCTCTCTGGACTAAGGGGCGAAGCGGCTCGATGTCAGGAGAGGGGCAGAAGGCTAGAGGCCACAAAAAACAGAGAGTGAAAGAAGAAGATTCAAACCTTTTTCACAGAGAAACAACAGCGATCAATAGTCAAGACGTCCTCTGCTCCTTAGCTGGGTTCAAAGAGTTGAGTTAATTAGGTTTCAAATTGTAACTGATATTGCTTCGTTCTTCTTCACTCTTCAGCCTTCAGTGTTTTGGCATTTTAAAATGTCAAAACGACGTCGTTTAATGACTGTCAATATATAAAAAAAATTGACCGGGTCTCACCCGACTTTGACCGGGTCAACCGGGTTTCTCAGGCCAATTTCCAAGCGGGTTTTTGCCTCCACCCGGACCGGTCTCAGGCCCGGACCACCCCGCCGGGCCGGTCCGGGTTTTAAAACTCCGGTTTGTAGACTAGGTGACCAAACAAAGCCATGAAAAGCATATAATGTGTACCCTCTAAATTTTTATATGTATCGAGCAAAACCGTAAATCAACTTTGCCCATACGTTATCTTAGGTTTTTGATTTGATGGCTGAGGACAAAACTTGTGGTGTTTAACGGTGTTTGTTGTCCTAACCAATGTTTTTATCCTCCATCACACCCTAATTCAGCTATAAAATGTTGAGCAAGTTAAAGAGGATCCCTAATGTAATGAAGTACGTGAAGCTGCATAAGTGCAGGCTCAATTAAGATGAGTTATTGTTCCATACATCGGAATCCGGTGATGGAAGGGGAACGATATGTGACAAAGAAGACGCACACAAGATACGTAAGGTGACAACAAAATTTGTGGAAGCTAGCTATGCAAAGGTTCTTTGAGGCTAGGGAACAATGGCAGAAAAAGCAACAACCATGTAATGGTATCTGCAGTGTTGGTGATCATATCAAGAAGGTTGATGGTACAAGTAGCACGAGGATAAGTGGGTCTAATTGAATGAAATTCAAGTGCTAGGACCTAGTTTTTCTATTTATTAATACGTGATCAGTACAAAGATATTCTCTTAAGGGGGACAAGGGAATTATTCCCCTTGTCACTCCAAGAACATAAAGAAATTCTGTTTTTATTTTCTTTAATTGGTTTCTTTTTCAATAAATTATAGAAGCCCTTGTGTGTGTGTGTGAATATCACATTTGAGTACCTATGAATTTTAGTATTAGATCCTTGCTTGGAATATCATCTTTCTTTTTATTGTCTTCTCTCTCAAGATCCTTCCCTGTATATTTCAAGGTACAAAAGCAACAAACTATCCATTGGATGCCACACAATTCTTGATTTCAGTTTCTTGTTTTGTTCTGTTCTGTTCCAATAGATGGATGTAGGCTTATCAATCTTGATGGGGTTACAAGCAACAGCGCTGTTCCTCATCTTTGTATATCTCCAAAATCTTGATTTCACTTTATTATCATTACCATTCTTGTATGCCTCGTTAGTATGCTTACTTGTATCACTGGCTTCTCATCCATCAGTCAATATCCCTACGCTTTTACGCAAAAAACAAGATGGGACTTTTCCTATTTGGTCACTTATAATTTTTAGTCCATACCTATATTTTGTTAGAATCTTTTCATTTCTACGCAGGTTTACTAGTGGGGAGGAGCCTTATAATGAGATTTGTGAGGGTGTTTATGTTGGTGGGTGGCCTTATTCCGTTGATAAATTGCCACCTGGTAATCCTGCTATTATAGATTGTACTTGTGAGTTTCCTAGAAAAGAGGAGTTCAAAGGGCGTTCTTATTTGTGTCTTCCAACTTGGGATACAAGGGCACCTCAGCCTGGAGAGATTGAATCTGCTGTCGAGTGGGCTAGCAGGAAAAGAGCTCAGAAGGTGCCTGTTTTCATTCACTGTGCTTATGGTATGATTTTGGATTGTAAATACCTTTTCTTATTCGACAATTTTGCTGCATTTGGTGTTGAGAATTTCGTGCAGTGAAGATTGTACTTGTTTGACTTTTCTGTGCTGAAATTCCTTTTTTGCTATGCATTTTGTACAGGCAGACAGTTCTTTCATGTCATAGTAATTTTGTACTTGCAATTGGTTTTATCTTGGTATAGGTGATCAGCAGTTAAGTGTCAGAATTCAGGTAATTACGAGGTTAGATTCAGGACTGCAGGGGGTGACCTTTATCTGTGTAATTTGCTGATCGCTTGGTTTAGTTCCAAGCCAAGGCTAGCTGTGTGGTTCTCTGAAGAGGATTTTTGTGCTAGGCTTTGGTTGTATGATTATATGCATGTATTATGCAGTATGTGAGACATTCCTTCTTGTGGTATCATGATTCGCGAACAACCTAATAACAAAATAGATTTTTGTTATCAAGAGTGAAGAAAATAAATGAAAAATTCATCTTTTTTTGACATTGAGCAATGATTTGTAGTAGCCAGGAATTGCTGGATGCATTATGGCGTCAGCGTACTGTGGGTTCTTCACAATTTGGGATCAACTAGATATTGATGTTTTGCCATTCTGCTCATCTTTTATATATATATATATATATATATATATATATATATATATATATATATCAAACCATTATGTTCATCTAGGTTTTCGTTTTTCAGTTAAGTGAATGTTATTAGGTATTATGCTGCTCTTATTACTCTAAATGTGCTGTTTATCGCCCAATCCTTCTGCTCGAAGCATCCTCAACTTGATCTTCCTGTGTTGCACTGGTAATGGCTTGACACTTCCTGTAGGTCATGGAAGAAGTGTCGCTGTAATGTGCGCACTGTTGGTGGCTCTAGGCGTGGTGGAAGATTGGAAAAAGGCTGAGCTGTTCATAAGAGAAAGACGACCTTATATTTCAATGAACTCCGTCCAATACAAGGCCTTGGAAGAATGGTCAAAGCACCGGTTATCTACTCCTAGCATAGATGAAGTGAACTCAAGTTCTGCAGTCCCATCAACTTCTTCTGGACGCCCCCGAGCTGATAGGCCAACAAACAGAAGTGGTTAGCATGCTTCATTACTGTGCTGCGGGCTATTATTTCAGGTAGCCCCCATGTGCTTAGTTAATTAAAAAAACTTAGTCCAATGATGGTGTTTGGATATCAAAATGTGATCCATGGACATGAATAGGAACCTTGTACTACGATGCATAGACATTTTCGATTTGCTATTGGTAAAAATGACGATTTTCATTTTCATTATTAATATTTTTATAAACAAATTTTTAAAAATAAAAAATACATATTATTTTAATATATTTTCAAACAAAAAAACAACTTAAAATACAATCTCTAAAAAACTACAAATAGTCACTAAATGACTGAGATGAACGACTGCTATAATAAGCTAGTCAAAAATCTTCCATGAGCCAAGTACAAGGGCCATCAAAAGCTTTGAACAATTCTTTTCTATAATTGTTTTATACATGGTCATTTCCTCTCTTCAGAATTTCCTGACCATGATGCCTCCCATCAACAGTGTGAGTTTTTCTCAGACTCAAGCATATGGCACTGGTTCAACCAACCTGTATTCCTTGCTCCATTCACAGAACAGATATAGGCTACTCAGCATGCTTGCACCCAAACACAAAAGGTCTGAGTACCTTGCAGAAATCTTAGGTGTGGGATTATACGACATTAAAATCAAAATTCACCAAGCATGTTTCGCAACAATGAAATGCACAGCATACAAGAAAATCAATCAACTCAAGATAATGAAGCAGCACTAGGAAGAATACAATACATCAGTTCTCTTATTCAACCAAAGAATTTTTGAATTGCTATAGATACAAAGCTCCTGGCTAATACAATTAAAATCTATAATGTTCGTTCAGACATACAGGAGATATCTGTCATCGTATACGCTACAAACTATCCAGTATCCATCTAAAATGATAAAAGCGATTTTGACCACATAAAATATGATTGCTTTGGTATTGTCATCACCGGTACAACCCGATGCTATTATTTGTTCTTGCACATGCTTAACTCCCACCACGTTTAGCAGTTTCGGAACTACTTGTTGTCATAAAGGACTCTCCACAACCACACTGCCCTTGGGAGTTGGGATTGATGAAGACAAATTCAGATCTGCACAAGTTACCAATAACAGATACCAATTTAATACCGGCAAAAACTACAAATCAAAAAGATTGAAGTGGCATTCCTTAGAATCATGGAAAAGGAATTGGGGCTGAGGCAGGGCGGGTGGGGTGATGCCATGGTTTTTACCCCAACACCCACATCTGAAATTACTCAGTTCAAAAACAACAACGCAATCTAAGGAATAAACCACATCCTATAATGGGACATCAGCATAGGGAAATTTGATGTCATCAACTAAATTCAACTGCCCTCTACCTTTGCAAATGGAGTTGATTTGCAGCATAATGGGGAAAAAAAGTACTTAAATCTCAACTTCCAGCTTGGAGTGATCATACTATCCCTATTACTGGACACCAAACTTTATTAATTCAGGCAACAAATTTCTTATAGGCACTGAACCATGCCCATATTCACCTAGATGCCCTCCAACATTACTTCATATGCAAAGAAACTCAACCTAAAAAAAATGAACTTTTACCTGAGCTTGTCATCAACAAAATCCATCTTGGTTCCTATAACATGCATCAGTGCCTTCGGATCAATCAATATCTTCACACCTTTATCTGCAACTAATTCATCAAACCTCCCTTTCTCATCTGCACATTTCAATCAAAACACAAAAAAATAAAAAAAATCAACAAACTTTCCTTCTAACCCAAAAAGCCCCATCTCTAAAAATCCAAATTATTCACAGCCCCACATTTTCAGACCCCAGAAAACCTAAGTTTTCAAACCAGACCGAAAAAAGTCTCAAGCTTTACAATAAACCTATCAAACCCATCAAACAGGAACTCAAAAGTCTCAATCTTTTTCCAAAATTAATGAACCAATGAAGCGAAAAATGAAGGTTTCATAGCTGAACCTGCGTAATTAAGAGTGTATGACAAGCCATTGCAGCCGCGAGCTTTAACGCCGAGACGGAGGAAAGGACGTTGGCGCTGCTGCAAGAGGTGGCGGATTCTGGTAGCAGCGGTGTCCGTCAAGTCTAGAACTTGTTTTCGGGCTGAGGAACCCACCGACTCTGCTGCTGCTGCGAAAAGTTTGGATGCTCTTGTGGCTGCCATTTTTACAAAGCTCTCTCCGTCTCTCTGTTGGGAAAAAAAAATATGAATATTTTGGAAGTGGAAGAATAAAAATTTGATTTTGCCTTTTTGTTGAATTTTGTGAATATATAGTTCTTTTGGGTAATAAACAGTGTTTGAACCTAGCTAGCCAGCTAATTATTTTGCATATTATAAATTATTCATACATGTATTTGTATTTCGTGCTTCTATTTTAAATTTAATTCCAGGTAAGGTTTTGAAGAAAAATATTACGAAAAGTGTTTGGATTCAATTTAATAAGATCAGTCGTTTTAATAAATTTCTCCAAATTAATTTGAAAATATAGAATTAATAATTTTTCTTAAGATTAATTTGGAAGTGCGACATTAAGATTATTCAAGAACTTATTTTTAGTTGATGTATAAATTAAGTTCAAGATAGTTTTTTACAGATTGAATTAATAAAAAAAAAATATAATTTAATGAATATTTAATTTAAAGAGTGTACAAGGGATATCTTAAAACTTTTTTTGCACATATATATTATGTAATCCTTAGATTTAAAATTCAATTACTGATTTTTTTAGAAACTATTGAAATTAAAAACAAAGAAGAAATTAATTCTTTTTTTTTTATCTTGACTTCATTTATATTGACATGTGGACAATTAATCCTTTTCTTTTTATAGGATGAGATATGTAACTAATTTGATTAAAAAAGTTTTAGAATTTCAATTATTTTTTTTAATATTTCTTAAAATTCTTTTCTTATTCTATAGTTTCTGATTCGGATTGATTTCGAATTCATATTCTTCTACAAAATATGCAAAATATGAGGAATAAATCCTTTCTCCACAAGACAGGCGCCGATTTTGAATTCCCTTAATATGGAACTTCAAGATCTTTTTTTTGAATAAATAAATAAAGAAAATTCTATATTTTTTTCACGCTTCAAATTACAGTCGGATTTCCTCATCCGGCCCATGCAAGGATTAAAACAATTCTCATCATTATATACGATCCACCAACGCCTAATTTTATTAGCGTCTTTGTTCATTATAATCAACGCAGCTGATCTTTCTCTTTGTTTTCTCTGCAAGGCATCGAGAGCTGATCACACCATGACACCACTCGAAAACAAAAGGACCACGAAGTCCTACGAGGATAGGAAGAACACCCTAAAGAAGAAAACAAGGGAGCTTGCTATATTGTGTGACGTTCCTGTTTGCTTAATCTGTGTTGATCCTGATGGCACTACTGAAACATGGCCAGAAGAAAAGGAGAGGGTTGTTGATGTTCTCAAGGCATACAAGGCCAATCGAACAGTAAACAATGTTGAAGGCGAGGAGAAGGTTGTCGACAAGGCACCGAGAGTTTTCGAAACTTGGGACCCAAGGTTTGATTACTTGCCCGAGGAATCTCTGATGGATGTTTTGAAAATCTTGGAGAGGCAATCGCAGGTTGTCGATCAAGTAGTTGGGAAAGAACAGACCGGAAAGAAAAGAAAAATTATGTACGATAAAATAAAGAGCAAAACTGGGGGTGATGTTAACGATGGAAGTTCTCAAGAAGCTGGTCTAATAACAAGAAATTTTCTTGATGTGGTTGGCTTGAATCACCAGACTAGTTCCAATACAGCAAACTACAGTGATATCAGCAGTTTCTTGGGTAACAATTCAGGGAGCAGCAGCAACGATTTCCTGATACCAGTGGACTTGGAGTTAAGTTTGTGATGAGATTTTGATGCAATTAGAGGGAAACATAGAAACCTTGCCAGCGTTCATGCTGGCTCCAGTCAATGTCGTAGTTTTTTTAGGTTGGGTTTTCTTTTTTTAGATTTCCTTTTTAGTTCTCCGTGTACCCTAGTTTTAATGAAGACAGGATTCCCCCTATTAATTCTGGATTGGTATGCCTAAATTAATTTTCAGTTGGATGTCATCAGATAATTAGCTTTGCAAACATGAATGCCGAGATTGCTTTGGCCTCCTGGTGAGAGATTGTTCATTCATCTTCACCAACTATAAGTGAATGGTTAGAATTTGCATCCTAAATCGACCGTCCTTTACATTGCCATACTCACTGATCCCCGAAATTTTCAAGTTCCCTGCTTGACAAAACATCCGCTGAAGAACATGTCCAAGAGAAACTTACATATAAGAAAATCGCCATGAAAACTAATCCATCGTTATGATTTCCTAAATGTCTTCCTGAAACAAGAGAATGAACCAAAAAGTCATTAGACGGTAGATCACAAGAACAATCATCAGATGCCCTTCTCAAGCATTGCCCTAACCCTCATTGGAAGACCATAGAGTCGAATAAATCCAGCTGCATCGGCCTGGTCATATATTTGCCCACTCTCAAAGGAGGATATGTCTTCCCTATAGAGGCTATTGGCGCTAGTCCGGCTAGCTACTGACACAGATCCTTTGTACAACTTAAGTCTGACTGAACCGCTTGTCTTCTCTGTGATCTCCTCCATAAATGCATCCATTGATTCCCGCAGTGGGTCAAACCACCTGCCTGCATACACTAGCTCAGCATACTTTAGAGCAAGTGAATCTTTAACTTGCATCGTTTCTCGGTCCAGGGTTAATGACTCTAGCTCACGTACAGCAGTGAAGAGAATGGTGCCTCCAGGAGTTTCATATACTCCACGGCTTTTCATACCAACAAGTCGGTTCTCAACCATGTCAATACGGCCAATACCATGTTTCCCACCAATCTCATTGAGTTTGGAAAGTAGAGAAGCTGGGGAAAGCTTCACCCCATTTACAGAAACAGGAAGGCCAGACACTATCCCAATCTCTACATATCTAAAAGAATCAAACACATTTTTTAAAAAATGAGATTTGGGGATAAAAAATGCAAACTTGGGATTAGAACTCAATTGATGATAATCTCAGATTAGTTGAATCGAAAATTCAACGATGGACTTACTCAGGTTTGTCAGGTGCAGCTTCTGGACTAGTAGACATCATGTACATATCTTCCTTTGGCTCATTAGCAGGGTCTTCCAGAATGTCACCCTTGAGAGAAAGAAGCAAATAAGATTTAGAGAACAAATTAACAACCGAATGACTATTAAAGAATTTAAGTATATAGTATTCAAACAAACATTGTGTATGTTTATACACACACACACACACACACAAAATCACAAGGTTTCAAAGTGTTTGCTAAGCATGAAAATAGCAAACAAAGACAATGAAGTGCGGGGAAGAAAACAAATTTTGAGCTGACAGCACAAAGGAGTCTAACTGTGACATTAAAACCAACAAGTGATTTTCTACCTTCAACAAGCTTAACACAAGACATTCTAAATTAATATTCTTTAACAACTACAATTTTTCCTTGGAAGCAGTTGATGAGGGGGACTAACCTCATGGCTCAGGTGCCATAAGTTTCTGTCTCTGCTGTATATGGATTTCTTTGTCACTGGGACAGGCACGTTGTGTTTCTTGGCATATTCAATGGCATCTTCTCTTCCTGTGATATCCCATTCCCGCCAAGGAGCCACAACATTGAGCTCAGGATTCAGGGCAAAGAAGGTGAGCTCAAAGCGAACCTGAATAGACAAGAAAGCCAAAAAAATTACATTGGAATGAACGCACGTGTTGGATAAGTTATCCTATTTGTGAGGCATGCCTGATCATTTCCTTTTCCTGTGCATCCATGAGCAACAGCATCGGCTCCAACTTCTTTTGCAACATCCACCATGGCCTGTCACAGCATGATGTGGTTAAAGTATGATTATTAATGATATAACACTGATGCAATGCATATTCTAGAAAACAGAAAACAGAGAGTAGAGAAACAGAAACACTCCACAAAATTGCAAGTATTTGTACTTGTTTTAGATAATAGAAAGTGCTTCTATGGAAAACAAATTTGTCGTCAGAGGATGATAAAACACAAGGAAAACGGCAAAACACACACACTATCATCATTCTTTATTAATGGCTCGATGTTTATCTTAATTCTGGAAAAAAATCTAAAAACTACAACAAGACAACAACTCTCTGGGGAGCCAACCTTTGCAATAACAGGGCGTGCCATTGATGTTCCCAGCAAGTATTTCCGTTCATAGACAGCGCCTGCTCGCAAGCAGGGAAAAATAAAGTCTCTCACAAATTCCTCCTGCAAGTCCTTCACCACTAGCTGACAAGCACCACTAGCCTTGGCCTTTTGTTCCAGGCCTTCCAATTCTCCTACTCCCTGCAAATTGAAAAATCAATGCCATGCACATGCATAAAGACAGGTACTGTAATTTATAAAACCAGATAAGATACCTCAAATGAGGAATAAGTTCTATTCTTAAGCAAATCAAATACTATGAGTTTAATAGATTTTTCTACTATTTACAAACCTGACCAACATCAGCAGTGAAGCAAACAACTTCACAACCGTAATTCTCCCTGAAAGGAAAAATAGCAGAAAACTTATAACAGGGAGTGTCAACAAAAAAAATTGTTTCGAAAGAAAAGGGCAGGCGAAAACACTGAGAAACTGGATGCATAAAGACAGGAAGCAAAATAAATGAAAAGTAATTCTGCTAGTAAGATGAGCTATGCCACCCACCCTATGACATATAAAACACCTAGCAACATAATTCGCACCTATCTGGTTGAGCTGAGAAAACTTTACAGCCCTTCACCAACCCCAGATTAGAATACATAATGATCTCAGAAGCACACATCTTAATATCATAACACAAGCATAAAAGGTGCATATGCGCGTTTCCTTCGTATCTATTCTAAACACTATCATATGGAGCAAGTATAAAACTTACATCCAAATCCCAGAATTTCATAATTAAACCAAAACAACAGGTCAAGGCTCATGAACCATGAGTATCGCTTAGTTAGAAAACTCAAACATAAAGCAAGAGGTATACCGTAGCCATGGGACAATAACTGAGGTGTCTAAGCCACCACTATAGGCTAAAACAACCTTGTTTAATTTTCCTCTTAGCCCTTTAGTCTTTGTAGCTTCAAAAACCTCAGTAGCTTTATCATGGGATAGTACTGCTTGAATCCCTGCAGATCATGATCAATTACAGTGTCACTAAGCAGAAGCTACAAACCCCATTATTTACATCCACATTATCTTCGTCACTTCAACAGCCACAGAATCTCAAAAAATTACAACCAGACATACACTTTTGAAGATTCAGCCCATCAATCTCATAAATATTTTCAGCTAAATAAAAACTACTCGATAAATAAATTACAACTACGCACCTAGTAAAACTTAGTACATACATAATAAAACAGTTATGAAGATTGAAAATTCAGACTTTATATCGAACTCTTAAACACAACAAGTTCATACTTTGACCCCACCAGACTAGCCGATTCACATTAACATCCCCGCTAACTTGGTTGCTTTAAGAATGAAGATGCGTAAGAGCAGAACCTCAGAAAAACTAACACCAGGTATGCATTGACTTGTCAGGATACAGCTATTGATTGCATTATAAAAAAAACACTATTGAATTAATAAATTACAATTGCGTTTTCTAGTAAAACTTAGCATTTGCACAATCAAACAATTTTAGAGAAAACCCAATAAAAAGATTTAAAATTTATAAATTATATTGAATTCCCATTTCAAATTGAATCAATTTAATATTTTTAACTCATAAAAAAAGCCCAAAACCAAAAAAGGCAGCAATTAAACTCACCTTTGTTGCAATGAACTCGAAGACCATTCCCTTTATTGCTCACAACTGCATCACCCTGAAGCTCACTGTTTCTAGCCCCCAGCTGCAAGTAAAGAAAAAATGAAAAAAAAAACCAACTAACCACTATACTTCAAAAGAAATGATATACCTCTTGAAACAAAGCTGACTTCTTTGAAAAAGATACATTGTCATTACACAGCATTAAATCTGGCAAACAATATTCAACTCGTTATAAGCTTCAAGAAAATCACTTCCAGCGTTGCAGAATCATCAAAAAGTGTAAAGAAGTGGGGAGTGTACCGCTCTTAGGGACATGAACAGAGAGATTGAGTGATGAACATGGAGATATTGCCTTCAGCTGAGCCATCTCTTACTGACCCTGTATTTTTTTGGAGGAGTTTATGACAACTCTTTGAGGGCTATCTCGCTCTGCGGCTTTTTGGGTGTTTTGTGCTGTATGTGAAGACAAACTCTATTTTGTTCAATTTAGGGTTTTAACAATGCAGGGTAAATAGTGTAAGAAAAAGCTGCACACGGTTGCTGACTGATGCGCTTGTGAGTTGATTGATGGTGGCAACGCTCGGGGGTGTTTGGTAAAGCAGTAGAAATTATTTTTTAAAAATATTTTTATTTAAAAATATATTAAAATATTATTATTATTATTATTATTATTAATATTATCCCTACGTAATCTTGGCGTGGCAATTAACTTGAATGATCTATTCTTTTAGTTAATTTTTTTTATAATGATATTTTAGATTTTTAAAAAAAAATATCTAGAACAATATTATTTTATTAAAAAAAGGTAATATATTATTTTTAATAACAATACATTAAAATAATTTTAAAATATTATAAAAAAATAATTTCCAAAAAAAAATATCAACCGCTGAAACAAACAGCACTCGCTGTAAAACAAACAGCACTGAGTCCAAATCTCCTGAAAGTTACAAACAGCCGCTTTCCAATAAATAAAAGCCACCTTACTTCACTGTCCAACAACTCACTCCACTGTCCAACAAATCTCCACTTGCTATAAAATTGTTTACACCCATCACCCTGAGTCTAAGTTAGGTAGGGCACCCTCCTCAGGTAGGTCTCCTTGTAATCTCCGCCTATTAACTTCCTTCTAGCCAGGTCTCATCAATCAATCTCTCCTTGTAAGATCTCTTGCCTTTTACCCTTCTTTACGTGATTTATTGCTCTTGTTTTTGTCTTTTTCCTGTTCTTGATCTGTTATTATCAGCTTTGCTCTGTTGCTTTTATCTTGATACATGTTGTATGGAAGTTTGCTTCCTCTTCTTTCTTTTTTACTTCTTACTGTTGTTGTTTGATTAATTTCGTATCTCGGGAACTTTATTTTTCATGTTCTGAATCAAGAAACGTAATTATAAATCACTGTGAAAACATCATAGTAATAATTTGTTTCAAGTCAGCTGAGGTGGTTCTTAGGTTTGCGGAAGACAAAATCCACTGTCTATAAAGTGAATAAAATCTTAAAATCATCAATCGTTGTGATGTTTGAGGTATAATGTATGTTTGAAATACAGGTCTATAGTTTTGTGGGTGATTGATTTTGACTTGGTTAAAGCTTCAGTTATAAAATGGTGATGAGGACAAGCTGTAATGGCAGAGCAGATTTCTGCATAAATGTAAATATATCACGCATTATATATTTTGGCAGTGACTGTAACAATATACGGTAAAAAAATATTTTCTGAATTGCCTGTAGTCTGTGGTCACAGCAAAAATAGAGGAAATTTTCTGATGGCCAAGAAATCATTGTCTCTAATACAAAGCACAAGTCTCCTTCTCCCTCTCTCTCTCCCTCTTAACTCTCTTCCGCTTGGCTTGATGGTTTGAAGAGAATTGTCCTCGTTACAAATGATATTAAGCGGCTACAAATCATTGATCTGACCACAAATTTCCTGTTGGGACATTTTTTGATCCATGAATCAATAAATTGAACCACAGTGGATTCCCGTGCTTCCCTTGGCAGTATTGTCTTTATTTCCTGCAAGTATCACACATTTTAAGCATGAGATGAAGCTAAGAAAGGAAAGAAAGCTATGCTTGACAGTGATTGATCATCCACAAAATGTCCCTCATTGCTCTGGTGCAGGTGGAAACATGTCAACCGTGAGACTTCCCACAGCATGCATGATCAGAAGTGCACCACCGAGAAAAGTTGCAAGCCCAAGCAAGTCGTGTGCATTGGTCAAGAGCCCCGGTGCTTTGGGTTCTGTAAGGAATGTATCTAAAGCATTTGGCTTGAAGTCTTCCTCCTTCAAAGTATCTGCAATGGCAGTTTACAAAGTGAAACTAATTGCACCAGATGGATGCGAGCACGAATTTGATGCCCCTGGTGATACTTACATCCTTGACTCAGCTGAAAATGCAGGAGTGGAGCTCCCATACTCATGCAGAGCCGGAGCCTGCTCTACTTGTGCTGGTATGTTGGTTTCAGGGTCCGTAGACCAATCAGATGGTTCATTCCTTGATGAGAAACAGATGGAGAAGGGATACGTCCTTACCTGTGTCTCATATCCAACTTCGGACTGTGTGATTCACACACACAAGGAGGAAGATCTGTATTGAGCAGCATAACTAGCATGCTGGTTGCGCTTGTGCTGCTGTCTCAATAATGCAGGAACCTGCGTTTATAGTAGGCTGGTAGGGCACTTGATTATCAGACATTCCTATAACCTGGTTTATCGTTTGTCTTGTTAATTTTCGAACAGCCTTCAGTCTCCAGTACCTTGAAAGATTTCATTTCAGTGATCAACTTGTACTTCATGTGAATTGATTTTGTGTTTTCATGCAGGTAGTTATCAGGGGACATCAATTTGAGCCATGGAACCCACATGATGCCTGATTTGTTATTCAGGCTCGGGTCAGGGGTTGTTCGGGTTCATCCCGATCAATCAAAACATGTAGTTTTAAGTTTTTAAAGTTAAAGCAATGTCTTGAAAAAAAAACATTTAAAAAGCCAACCTCGGTTTTAAACAAGTCACAGGTTCACTTATTAATTTGAACAAGGTCTAACCCTGTTAATTAATAACCCAGGATAGAAGATGGGTTGACCAAGTCTGAAATTAACCTATTAAATTGGGTTTCAAGTCGATATGTCAGGCTCGACCCATCAGATTATGACCGGTTTAATATTTGTATCAATATTTTTTGTGATACAGGTGAGGCAATAGACAGCTCAAGCTGTCCAACAGGAAGCAAATGAACGATAATCTTTTGAATTCTTTTTTTTCTATGAATTCATAGATACGTCAAACAGAGTTGAATGGCATTAAATTTAGGAAAGATGGTTATGAAAATGTTCTGAAATTTTGAATCAACTTCACTCACCTGAGATCATTTGTTGCTGTCAATTGGAATGCTGAAGCCTTGTTGACCTGGGAGGTGGATTAAACGCTTGGCCACTTCATATGAAAATTTCAATGAGAAAGTGATTTCCACATAATTGCCATTCCAATTAGCATCAGTAACGGAAATTCCAGCAATCCAGTCCTTTCCTCTTTCTATTTTGTTGACAAAAGGAATCACCACACCCAACAAAATTACGCTAGATTAAAACAGACGACAAATTTAACTCATGACATGCATGTATCAAGCCAAATTTAACAGACATCAAGTTGTTAAAACATGATGAGCAGGATCCTAAACCTGCATAAATTCTTAGTTTGATTTAATGTCGCCATAAAATTGTGGAAGAGAATAAAAGGATTGACCAATTTTAGGTCAAAACTGGCAAAGAACCATCATCTGTGAAAATATTGCTGACGTACAAAAATTTAAGTATAAAATCAACTATACTGCAATACATGAAACTTCTGCCACCGAATAAATATATCAAAACTTCATTCTCGACATGAATGGTATAAAGAAATGAGAGCGAAACAAAATGGTACTAGATTACTCCCAATGCCAAGAAAAATGTTAAAACTGTCTCTTAGGTGTTGGTAGCCCTGGTATAGATCTGTTGGCTGGCATGTGCAGAAACCATCCGAATGGATCCTCTGGCCATTAGATCCTTGATTGCTTTGCGTGCAAGAGAGCCACTAATCTGAAATTCAGATAAAAAACAAAGCATCAAATGTTTGCGTACATGCAAAGCATTAAGCAAACAACGAATCATCATGAATTTGTCAAAAGATTAAGTGCACAAGATATTGAAGCAGGAATCTAGATCATTTAGCAACTTAGGATAGCATGATGGCTCAGGCGTTGCTGGTTATGATATCACATTGAATGATCAATGGGAATCCGTCTGATTCATTTCATCATCTTCAAAATAGAAAAGAAACTCAATACATGAAAAAACAAAAAATGAAGAAAAGCAAGTCAACGTTTTACAAATCCCAGATTGAATTTTTTGAAGACAAATTTCATGCTATATTGTTTTATTATACCTTTCAAAGAAAAGCGTTGAAGGTAAAAATTAGAATTCAAAGGTCGCATTTTTTTAATGCATATGCAAAATGATTTGCAATTCTCTAAGAACATAACTTCACAGTATCCTTTGTTGATGTCCACATCTTGAAGTTAAACTAACCCAAGTAGAACACATCAAATCAATAGCTTTTTGAAACAAACTCTGCCACTTATGAAATTTGCCTGCCTGTCTCTCAGCACAACTTACGCAGCATGATACCAGAGCCATATTACATGAGCAATTTCCAAGAACACCACAGAATTCATTCTAAATGTAGACTAACACCATAAAAGCATAAAGGCTGGTAAGAATGAAAACTAAAAGAAAGTAATGTAGAGCATAAAGAACACACCCTCAATCTGTCAGACAAGACAGAAGGAGTTATAAGCTTGTACTTGGGAGCTTCAGAAAGAAGCTTATCGTAGGTAGCTTGATCAAACAAAACCATGTTGTTCACCTTCTCCTTTTGCTTTCCCTTGCTCCATTTCTGCACATAAAACCCCAACAAATCACAACAAAGAAAAAAACCCAAACACTCTTTAAGAGCAAATCATCCAATGTTTAAGAAAAAACACTAAAAAAACCAACAAAAGAAGGAGCCCCATGATTTGTTTTACCTTCTTCTTCTGTTTGCCACCGCCAGACTTAGCTGGTTTTGAAGACGGTGGTGGAGCCTTCTCCTTCTTTGGTGCCTACAAAGAAAACAACCGCCACGAATAAATGAATGAAAACATCATAAACCACTGTTCGGATGCCGAGAAATAGAAGGGATATTTAACAAAAATCATGAAAGGTATGTGGTCTTGAGGTTGTTACCATGACAAGAGATCAAAGGTTGAATCTCTAGGGTTTTGGAGGGACCGATCGAGAGAAACTAGGCTTAATTAGCGAGAAGAAGGAGTAAGGCCTCCTTGCAGAGAGTATTTATAGGTGTGCATTTTGGTGCTTGCTAGGGTTTTTTTAATTTGCGGTGTGTTTGGTTGCTGGGTTTGGTGCATCCTTGATTGAGGTTGGACCTGTAAAACACAGTTCTAGTGGGCTTCATTCGGGTTCAACTTAAGGGACTTCTGGGCTGGCGCCTGAAATCCTCACTGTGGAG
>Ga0325402_1000327_pt1 | contig 31037 bp, 18 predicted proteins | sample PopdelMetagenome_22_FD_207212 | JGI IMG/M metagenome (GOLD analysis project Ga0325402, IMG submission 207212) | Populus deltoides microbial communities from Bellville, Georgia, United States - Xylem-PdKOR-R3 | ecosystem: Host-associated > Plants > Phyllosphere > Stem > Wood/Secondary xylem... | reverse complement strand
GCCTGGTTTAAAAACTATACATGGGATTGTTGAATAGTTGATAATAGTTTCTAGACTTGTTAAATGGTTGGTGATGGGCCATTACATGGCCAAGCTTTTAATAACTGTGTGTCCAAGACTTAGAAATTATGTCCCTGTTTCTTACTTGTGACTGATATAGTATATGAAGGAAAATATTTTCTTCGAAGTCATAGGTTGTGTCATATGCAAAACTAGTAGAGATGGTGGTTAGATACAACACCAGAAAATAATCATTAGCCAGAAAAGTGAAGCTTGCAATGCATAAAAAAAGTATTGCATTCATGGAGGTGTGTGTCAAGCAAGATTGGACAAACCAATGTAAATAGAATCGAGTCAAGATTTTATCAAATTTCTAGTCATTCAAGCATAGCCCTAAATGTCTAGGACTTCTAGCCGTTGAGCAAGCCCAAATAACCACCAACTAGAATGCTGACAGTTTAAGCCGGGCCCAAATGACTAGCTAATTTTTTATTTTATTTTTTTACATTTTTCTGGATCACTATTTGCCCACCATATTTGGAATACTTTACTAGAAAAAATAGAAGAAAAAGAAAATACTTACTTCTTTTAGACAATGATGTTACCTTTTGTGGTTTTATTAACGTGCCCACATGAGAGTTCTTGTGGCTGTCAACGTGCCTCATGAGACTTCTTGTAAACATTTATTTTAGTGTTAGGAATAGAACCAGCAATTCTCACTTTTTGTTTCCGGCAAATTAAGCAAAGCATAATTCAGACACTGCATTGATGTATCTAGCAACCAAGTAAAGGTTCAAATATTGTCATGCTGAAGAAGTTTATGCAAGATCAAACTTGATCATAAGATCTCCCAAGTGTAAATAATCATATTCAATGAGTTAACACAACATGACAAGCTGAAATCCTAACAACAACAGACTTATTAGTCAGAAATATGAAAGAAAGAGCTAAAATAAGTTGCAAAATTGGCATCGTCACCTTTTTGCAATTCTTGTAACAAATTGGAGTTAACATTGAAACAACCTAACAATGAGGTCCACAAGAAGCTACAGCATCAAATTATTTAACAGCTGAAGCAATTATTACGAAATCATAGTTTAACTTGCCTCTCTGCTGTGAGTTGCACAATGAAGACATAAAATATTACCTCCCTCGCTCTCTGCAGGTGTAGAACCGAAGAAATTGGGAGCTGCATCTTGATAGCGAACATGCAGGCTCTTTATGCAAATAACCAAGACCTTATGCAGCAGCAATTATCTCCTAGAATGTGCAAGCTTTTGACAAGTACACCTCATCTAATTTCTCCATTGGCATCCTAATAGTTTTATTGGCCTAAAAACATCAACTTGGGAAGGAGTAAAATCTTTTCTTTAGCTAAGAAGTAAGATTGTTTGACATTATCAGGAATTTATAAGCATTAACTTGTTCTCTTTGCTTTCAAACAACAGGCTATACAAGTACTGTGCATTTGCTGGTCCTGTACTTTGAACCATCCTAGAGAATGCGCTTCCTTCATTTGATAGCAGTTCCTCTGGGGTAGCATGTTCTAAAACCTGAAAGATCAAAGATTCAACCATGAGTTGAATAAAGAATCACTATAAAAGATGTCAGAATCATGAAAATTGAGAATGAAGTTGAAGTTAGTTGGCATAAAAGTTCTTGATGATTCCAGGTACTTCTTATGGACATTAAATTTTCAGGAATGTGTTCAATAAACTCAAATTTCCTAGCGAGTAGGAAACAAGTTCTGGAAACTAAATTTGAGAGCATACCTGACCAGCCTCAAGCACAAGAATTCTGTCACAGTCAATAATGGTATTTAGTCTATGAGCGATAGTTAGCATTGTGCAGGATCTGAATTCTTCTCGGATGGTTTTTTGGATAAGAGCATCAATTCTAACATCAACAGAAGAAGTAGCTTCATCAAGAATAAGAATCTTAGATCTTCGCAGCAGTGCTCGAGCGAGACTTAGTAGTTGCCTCTGTCCAACACTAAAACTCTCCCCTCCCTCAAAAACCTTGACACGAAAAGAAAAAAAAATAACTTTACAGTTTGCATTACACTATAATCAACTTAATATTGCATCCGCAAAATTATGAATAAAAAAAAGTCATTGACTTCAAATCAGCTTTAAATAAACATTATGAATAAAAAACAGTTCATTGACTTCAAATCAGCTTTAATCAAACACGATGCCATATGTTTACAGAATGTTTGCCCTAAAGGGGTATTTTCGACCTCAAGAGCTTAATATTAGTTTTTGTTACACATTCAGTTGTTTTTAAATAATATGAAATGCTATATATATATATTACAAAAACATTTTGACAGATTAATATTCACTGGCAGAGATAGTTTGATAAAAGGAAATTTCAAGATCATACCTGAGCATCCAGACCAAAAGAACTATTTCTAACAGCATCCTTCAAATGTGCCCTCTCTAAAGCCTCCCATAGGTCAGCATCATTGTGTTCACGGAATGGATCAAGATTAAATCGCACAGTCCCTATAAGAAAATGGGTGACAATTACAATGACATGGGTGTTGAAAATAATCCATAAAATGGCTTAAACTGGGAATGGTTTCTGGACCAAATCTCAAGTTATAGATTAGCAAGCTGTCAAGTGGAAAGAGAAAATAAAAGAGAGTATAAGCATAAATTATCTCTACTCATCTGAAAGTAAAAGAAATTGAACTACCAAAATCCAGTTTTCAGTTTCTCTTGACAGGTACCTGAGAAGAGAACTGGTGATTGTGGTATGATACTGAGAGCTCTCCTCAAATCTGTCAGTCCGAACTTAGTAATGTCACAACCATCAATGGTGATTTCTCCTCTTTCCAGTTCTACGATACGGAACAATGCATTTAACATGCTAGATTTCCCAGCTCCAGTTCTTCCGACTATTCCTAGCTTTTCACTAGGTGAGACTGCAAAGGACAAACCATGTAAGACTGGAAGAAGCTCGGGCCTGTAACGTAGAACAACATCTGTAAATTTAATTAATCCTGACAAAGGCCAAGAAGGAGGAGGACGGTTGTTCTTGTCTATGGCTGGAGCTTCGGAGGGTAAATCTATATATGTGGAAACACGCTCGACAGAGTTTAAGCTATTTTCAGCTTTACTAGCTTGTCTTAGAACATTACTCAACAAATCAGTGATGTTTGAAGTGTAACTAAGAAGTAGACCCATTATAGATGCAAATCCCACATGATTTTCCGTTCTTCCATTCCCCAAAACTGAAAATGACGTCATCATCCCTCCTAAAGTTACCAACCTTATGGCAAGCCAACCATCTGAACTAATAGTTACGAGACTAAATCTAATATTATTGTCCATATACTTCCCATTGATGATGGACATCCAATCATATGCTTTATAAGCACGAATACTTGACAAACCATTTAATGCTTCTCCAAACTGTGCATAAACTGGAGACCTGGTGATGGAATCCAGACGTTTCACTTCACGGGATGTATTCTGTACAACACAGTACATCAGCAACGATATTAGAGCGTGTACATACAATGATGATGAGAAAATTTCTAACATAAATAGGTTAATTCAACATTAGCAGAAAATATATGCTTGCAGAAACTAACATGTCAAGTATATCTCTTGACAGGCAGCATGGAAGCTCAGAGCGCAAAGCATATGTCCAACAAAATGGGTTCCTATTGGATTTTAGGATGCTTACCCATGTTTTAAATTAACATGTCTTTTCTCCCAAACAAAATCCATAGGGTTACCTCTTATAGAGTTCATCTCCTAACAGACAGTGGTCTACGGTTACTCTAAATTTGAAGACAGGCATTTGACTTATTTAAGACCTGAGTGGGCTTATCTAGAAGATTACTCTTTACATGTGAAAGTGGTAAAAACAAGAAAATGATACTTCAAAGAAACCACCTCATAGAGCATCCCAACCAAAATACTAAAGTTACATTCTTTGCAAAACCCATAACAATTTCCAAAAAAACAAAATAACTAGGGATTTTTCAACATACCTGATAATATAGATAAGCTGAATAAAATAAGATCAGAAGTGGCATTATGGCCCACAATGATATTGTGCTCACAGTGCCTATCAGCACAAAAGTTGAAAGCAACTGCCAAGCTAGGTTTAGAAAATTGTTGGCAGAATTGGCAACGCTACGATCTATTTCACCTACATCCTTCGCAAACCTATTGATTATCCTCCCAGTTGGGTTGGTGTGGAAGAATAGCATTGGAGCACGTAGAATGGAATCGAGCATGGCATCATGAAGTCTTTTGGATGCATGAAGACTTGAACTGATTAACCAATAAGAGTTTACTAGTGTCACAGTCACCTGAACCAGAAATACATGAGGTAAGACCACCACAAAGACCATAGCAATTGCATAAATTCTAAATTTTCTCTCACTACTATGTTCAAAAACAACTGTAAATGAAACAAAAGCATAATGGATTCACTTCTTTCTTTCTTTTTCCTGCTAAAATCATACAAAATGCTGGGCCTCTAAGATAATGATGTCAATCACAGGTTGCAAACAGACCTGACCAAATGATAGAAGTCCATACACGAAAATGAAGTATCCTGGCCTATAACTCTCCAAAGTGCTTTGATTTGTCCAAAAACTCAACCATGTACTTCTTGAAACTCGAAAAACTTCAGTTAATAAGTAGCACAGAAAAAGTATTGAAACCACCCATACACCTCCTAATGCGTTGTTGTACCTGCATATGAATATCAAACTGTATGTGTCAAGTACAAGCACAACAAGCTTCTCTTTGAAAAACTAGGATATAATAATGTATCCATATATCAGAATGGTCATCAGTAATCAGACAATGTTGCTACCAGTAGTTCCAGCCTTCATGCAAAGTGAAGGCTCAACTACATGTCCAGCCAAATTGTACTGGGGTGCTTAAAAGTTAAAACTACAAAGACCTTGAATAACATGGGAACATCTACAGTAAGTAGTTGGTATCCAACTGGTGTAAAATGATTTTGCATACAAAAAATGAATATTTGAGCATCACTGGTCTTCAGGTCATCTGGTGCTTCCTTGGCCATAATTGCGGCATGAAAGTTAAAGATCTGGAAATATGTTTTCAATTTGACTTGCATTGATGTTTCCTTGGTAAATCAAAGAGGGCTTCGCCCATGAACTCGATTTTTATTTTGAGGTGTTGTGAGCATCATATAAACATCCATAGGATGGACTCAGAAAAGGGTCTTTATCATAAGGCATTGTTAGGAATTGCCAAAAAAAAATTCCAATTATTATTATATAGCAAGAATCTTAAATAAGCCCCCTATATTACCTTATCAAAACATTCCAACTGACAACACCTCTTTCTCGTTCTTCTTGCTTGATGAGAATAGACTTCCCTTCTTTCCCTTTCATTGTACAGCCTGCCTTTTGTGGCAACTCATTTTCCCAATTAGTTTCTGCTTTTGAGCTTTTGTGGTCCAAATTGTCACTGTTCTCTTTTTCTTTCACTTGCTCTTCCATTTTCCCTGCATTTTCCATCAGCTTCTGGAATAGTTCGCTGTTTTTAAAGAGTTCCTCAAAGGTTCCCTCCTCTTTAATCATACCTTCACTGAGAAGAATAATTTTTTCCACTTGTGGAAGGAAATGTAGCTGGTTTGTCACAAGAACCCTGGTTTTTCCTTGCAACCCTTCTTTAATACAACTGTTAAAGACCTGTAAATAATTTGAGATGAGTCTAATGTTTAGCTTAAGAGGAAGCTCACTTTTAGAGTTTCTATGTGTAAAGTTAGTGATTGTCGTATAAAACACGAGTAATATGAAAAGGAAACATGAAGAAATTCCCTCCAGCTCTTATTATGGTCTTCAAGAAATAACATTGTCAGAATGAAGTTACAGAATGTTCATTTCGTATAATATAAGCTTAATAATAAAGAGCTTCTCATCACCGCAAACCATATCAACATCACTATAAATTAAGCAAGTAGCACTAGCTATCAAATTAACTTTGATATGAACTTGTACTGTTTAACATGGCCTAATACCTGTCGGGCAACATGAGCATCTAAAGCACTTAAAGGGTCATCGAATATGTATATATCCGAATTGGAGTAGAAAGCCCTGGCCATGGAAACTCTATGCTTCTGCCCGCCACTAATATTGACTCCTCTTTCACCTATCTCAGTGAGGTCATGGCCCTGAATAAACAATTATGAGCTAGTGATGTAAGATATATTTTGAATTAAACAGAAGCATTGGGAGAGAGAAAGGAATTCGCTTAACTGTAAATAAGTCAAGATCATGTTGTAATGCAGTTACATCAATAGCTTTCCCATATCGTGAAGGTTCATATTTTGACCCAAATAATATGTTGTCACGAACCTGTAAGAATGGATTTTCCATGTTAGGAATGTGCACCCCATTGAAGCAAACTGGAGAATACCAGAGAAGCGACAAAGATACAAAATATTAACTAATTAGATCAGAGACAAAAATAATTCCAACAAAGTAGAATAAGCTGTAACTCACTGTAGCATTGAAGATCCATGGAACTTGAGGAGCATATGCAACAGTCCCTCTTATAACAACACTTGCATCTTCCATAGGAGGCAGCTCTCCAAGCATTGCTGATATAAGTGATGTTTTTCCTTCTCCAGTCCCACCAATGATTGCGACTAAGCTGCCAACTTGTATGTTTAATTTGATATTTGTCAACGTTGGATTTTCTAGCTGGAGAAAGGATGTGATTTTAAGATTGCTTGGATAGGAAGAATGTCTGAGAATTAACATCAATAAGTCAACTACAAGAATAACATGATGTTTTTACCATCACCACTGCCTAACAATGTTTTTAGTATAATTTGTAAAGCAACTATGTTTAGAATACAGAATTCCAATCAAATGCAAATACAAGAATTTCAAACAAAGCTCATATGAAACTACCCTCCAACCACAAGACCAATTTCTTAGATGCTTAAGCTTCAGAAGGTAACCTTTAAATCCCATGAAAAGTTCCCATTTTCAATTGAGATAGCTGGAATTCCTGGTTCAAGGGGTGGATTTGGTGCTAAAATTCTCTCTTCAGCTAGAAACAGTTCCTCCAAGCGTTGCAATGATGTATTTGCATTTACAACCTGCAAAACAAGTTACTATTAGACATCTAAGAAAGAATGGAACCAATAAGAGCACTCGTGCAGGAATGCAGGGTAGGATCTTAACTACAATATTAATTACAATATGGCAAGAATTTTCTTGTAAGCACATACACAGATTCAATGAAGAACATGAAAAATTTGTCTTGAGATAGAATTATGCAAGAAAATATATATAAAGCTAGTACTTTTTGTTCAGAACTGGGTTTTATACCTGTCCAGCTCAGTTTTGGCCTAATTAGTAAAAACCTTCTGTGAAAGAAATCTTCTACAAAAAAACACAAGCAAATATTTTGGTAAGAAAAGTTTTATTTTGGAATTTTATAGAGACAAAAGTATTTTGTTGGAAATAAGTTTTTTTTACAAGGGTTCCTAGTAATAATCTTAGTAAGTTAAAAACAAAATTCTGAAGTTTTCGAAAAAAGAAACAAATTCATGCTTTTTGGAGAAGGCTTGTACTTTAGACCATCTGTGACGTGAAATTATAAAGACTAATGAAAAAAATGCATGACAATTTCTTTTCTTATCTTGGAATCAGTTAAAATCAAAAGCAACACTGATAACATCAATGAAATTTGAATATTATCAAGCAATATAATTAGTGAAATAGAAAAATTACAGAACCTGGCTCAGTAAGTTATGAAGCATGTTTAGAGGGTATCTTAACACTTGAAACAAAGAAACTGATGTAAAAGCCTTTGCAGGGGTCAAGTCTCCACCAAGCAAGGTGAATGCGCCGAATGAAACAAGTGTCACAACAACTGGAATGCTATTCACCATAAAACTATTGAACTGCAATAAAAGGGAAATAGTCAGCCAATGCACATGTAAGGATGCCATACATTAAGTAATAGCAGTATGGCAAAATTGCCTCTGATTGCATCTGCATGTGGAGGATGAAGATCACTTGTGCAACAAAAAAGTCACGAATCATGTCCTTTTAAGTGTTTAGTTATTGTGTCTCCTTTGTGAATCATTATGATTCTACCAGATTACATCAACTAATATGCTTATTTACACATTCGAGGAGCAAACCATTATGATTCTACCACACTAGAGTAACTGTTATCCATATTTACACATTAGAGAAGCAAGCAAATGATGACATACATGTCAGAAGCATTGTTAGGAGATAGATTTTATCAGTATACATATAGAGCTACATGTTCACTATGAGTCTAAACAAAGTATACAAGCTTTTCTTTTTCATAAGAAAAAAAAAAGTTCACATATTTACCATAACACATAAGTCTACATGACTCTACAGGTGGTGGGATGTATGATGTAATGTAATTTTTAGCAATTGTTTAAACACAGGACAAACCATACTTAGTAGTTAGATCACTTTTATAATTTTCTAGATTTTATTATGAATGTTAATTTAAATGGAACAACTGAAGCATCATGCTTTAGGCATGTTCTTAAAAGGGAAGAAGCAAAAAAATAAATTCCAATTTATATAGTGTGTCCCATACAGCAAATAGTAATTGGGCACTGCGAAACAAGGACAGCTCATCATTCCGCACACTTTGAACCCTAAATTGAAAGCTCTTCTCCCATGCATAACATCTGAAATATTTCAGTGTACTGTCAAAACAATCACTTTAAATGGAATGAAATTGAAAATATAAGAGCAATTCTTCTTAAACTTAAACCATACTTCACAGTGTCCATGGCAGCCAAGATTTCATTCATGAGGCTGACTCTTTTGTCTGTCCTATGCAATCCTTCCTTAGTTAGTCGTGTCATTCTGTTCAACAAGATTGCCTATCACACAAAAAGATCAAGAGAATGAGAATTGATATTGATGCAATAAAAAAAAGGTCAGATACCTAATATAAATGCAGAAATCTATCAAACTATATAAGCAATTAAGATCCTTCTAAAATCTAATGACTTGATACAACAACTCGAAGCATATCACGTGTGTTTCCTATCACATGATTTAAGTTACTTTTCAACCTTCTTCTTATATTGCAAGTTGTCCAAAAAATTATTTGATTGAAACTAGTTCAACTCTAATACACAACCATGTAGGGATTTTAACTAAAATTTGTAACTTTTGCAGGAGTTAATTTTCTAACATTTGATTGCATATTTTGACTCAAAATATCTTTTCAGACATAGAACACAAAAACTTGAAGCGCAAATCACAGTATTATTACCAAACATATTAGTTAACTTACAACATTATGCCCAAAATAACATATTGCTTGGTCTTACCCGAATGCACTCCTTGACCTTTTGTAATCAAGTGCAAGGGACACAAAAAGTAAAGAACCTTATGCATTAAATATAACATCCAGAAGAAAAATTGATGCTCATTGCAAACACCTTTTTTCCCTCTCTTTTCAGCATTCAAGGCATCTATTTGCACGTTTTCCATGTATGAACAATTATGCACAATATTATATGATACATATTCGTCATAGTTCCAATGTTGGCAATTCCTGTCATCAAGAACTAAGTTATGGAGAGTGGGAGAACAACATTGTTTTTGAGTTTCATATAATGTGTGAATAGCAAGAAAATTATGTGATGTGGAATAAAATGTACCTTCCCAAATGGTATTTGACCAATGGCAAAACAAAGGGCCATTCAAGAAGATTCTAGCCCTAGTACTTTCATAGCTTAGGAGCTAAGCCATTGATTTACCTAAAGTTTATTGCAAATAAACCTTGATATATAAGGAGAACCTTATGCACACTAGAGGTGATAACTATCAACCAAATTAACCATTAGAGGGTTCTCTCTAGTCTATATTAGGACCTTGGAGAATTCTTGTTGTTAAAATCTTATGCATTTATGCTAGAATATTATGTAATAACTATATTATTGACTTGAAGCTCAATCTATGGGATTGTGAATGTATTTTTTTTATTTAAGTGTATAAGTTACATATAAATAAACCCACATCACCATCAGGGTAGATGCAAAAGTTGTTCAATATATAGTCCCTCGTTGTTTCACTTTGTCTTGTAATATAAATTGTATCCTTATAATTTGTATTTTTTATATTTTACGACGGTACCAAAGCCAGATCCTTATTAGTTGTGTGTGATAACCTACACTGCTGTCAAAAAACTTAAATTGTTAGGTGAGGTTCCAAGATATAATTTATATTATTCTCTAACACACCTCCTCAAGTGAACACCCCCTCAAGTGAAAGTTCTTCGGACTTCAAACTTACATAGGCACACACTACACCTTGATACCATATCTAATAATCATCTTATCCTAAAAGCTTAAGTTGTTAGGTGAGGTCTCAATATGTAATTTATATTATTCTCTAACAACTATCCTTAGGGTAGATACACAAGTTATTTACAATGCAATTTCAAGTTCACGTATCATATAAATTTTATCATGTAATTTATCTTTTATATTTTTTTACTTGCATTACAGGTCTCTAGAGGTCAAGACCAACCTTTAGATAAGCATCTAACCACATCAATAAGCATTTTGGAGTTCTTGTAAAATTTATTTTTTATTGGTATTAAATTAGTTATGATTGAGCTAAATGATGGAAAAACATCTATATAGTCAACCCTAACTAGTTTGGGATTGAGGGACACTTGTTGTATCCATATTATACCCGTATAGGAATTTCGCACAAGTTGCATGTTATAAACTATGAAATTAAGACATTACAGATGTTGGTTCTAAAACTATAGCACCAAGTTTAGCAAAGGGATGAATATTTCTTACTTGTGTAGGGACCATGATAACAAGCACTAGCGAACCAAAAAGTGAAGCAACACCTAATTGCTGGTAAAGGAGAAGCATGGACATGGTGATGCGAAATGGCGCGGACCACAATCCATGAAGTAGTAGGCATATTTGCTACAAGAAGCAATGGTGGTGCATTTATATACAATGAGAAAAGAATAAAAATATTGGAAAGGAAATGTAAAAGTCAAGAAGGATAAATGGCTCAATGTCCCCTTATATAATTAAATAGGTCTCCAATACCATCCATCCCTATATTTCTAATTATGTATATCTTATCTTGTATAGTATCACATTCTCTAATATATTCAATTATCAGTTTTTTAGGTTCAAATTGATAAAAGTGTATTTCTCATTCCAAAACTAACATTGAATAGCAATTATACAAGGACACAATAAACATGATTAGAAGTGTTGAGATATGGTTGAGACTTCCAATTATATAACTTCTCAAAAAAAATTATTTTGAAAAACATTAATGACTTAGTTGACTTTAGCGGAAAAATAAAAGATTAAGAGAGATTAGAATAATGGTATTGGTTATTAATATATGAAATGTTCAACTAAGATAAAATAATTACATTCCTTTTAGAAAATTAGTTATTTCAAATGGTTTCCTCCCTCTTCCCTAGTAATTATTTGTTACGTGGAACACTCAAATCCAAGATTTAAGAACAAATCGATCAATGCTACCACCCACCTACCTTGAAAAATCTTAACAAATAAAAAAAAATTGAATATTTAAGAAATAATAAAAATTGAAAATTCTTATCCATTTAGATTTTTTATAATGTTTTTGAAATTAAAAATTACTTTTTAGATAAAAGATTACAATTTTTTAAATTGTTTAAGATATAAAAAAATTTCAAAGTTTCTCGACTATTAAGATTCTTCACAATAAAATAATTAGAATGTAAGGACGTAATTAAGACTTACCAAATTATATAAGAACATATTCAATTATCCATAAAAATAAAAATAAGAAAAAAGATAAAATCATTGTAAGCTTCTTTTAACAAAGCAATTAATTTTAGATTTTGATAACAATGAGACTAGAAAGTATCTTATATTTTTTTTTTTATGTGTGACTAACATATGGGTCATTCACTTCTAAATAGTTTTATAGTAAGTATCTATAATATAAGATAAATATTCCATGCATTCATATAATTGTATCATGTTTCAAGTAAACATGAATAACTAATTATCTTTTTTTCAAGAGATGAATTACTAAAAGCACATTAATAGTTGTTTATTCAGAGCATACCTGAAGTGCATCAACATCTGTTGTGATCATATTTGTTATCTTCCCTGATGGAAAGTTCTTTTGACCCTCGTGAGTTAGTTTCAAGGATTTACGAAATATACCAGCCACCTGCAAATGAAAAAAGGCTGATATGAAAATAGTTAACTTGCTCAAAAACAGTAGAGTTTAGATTTAGAGTGAGCAAGTGGCCACAATTCCAAAGACAAGCAATGTTGAAGGAGATATTTCAAAAACAAGCTCAGAGACATCTAAATATTGTTTAAGATATAGTTTTACCAAAGTTGACCGCAACCGAAAACCAACACGCAGAACATTCTGGTAATACCGAGATTCGCATAGCGCACTAAACAACTGAACCAAGTAAATCAATCAATCAATCCATAACCAAAGGTAAATAAAACTCATTGCTTAAATAATGTAAAGATGGAGCATGTAGTGTAGGTTCCAAAATCAATATCCATAACATAATAAAATTAGCCAAGCTTAAAGAAACAAGGTTTGGGGAATAAAGGAAGTGGCTAGCCACATACTCTAGCAACATACAAATAAAGTTGGTTTAGGAACATGAAGAATTGCTTGAAAAGAAGTCACAAAAGTAAGCATAGACCAATCAAGCCATGCATTACTGAAACCAATAGCTCTTTCCATTGTGTAAGCAAGATTGGTCGTAACATATATATCTTGTCTTGTTTAAGCCCTTAAATTGGGAGGGAGGTAGAGGGTACCATAAAAATTAGAACTTGGAAATTCTACTATCACAGATGAGTTAATCACATTACACATCCTCTTTTCCTACTTCATTTATATTTTTTTCTCATTTTGATAAATTTGTATTACATATACTTACCCAAATCTGATGTGAATTTATCTTCTAAGCATTTGAAAAGAAATATATATTTTCTTCACGGTCAATGAAGTCCCATATCTTGATATCAATAATAAAATATGATATTAAAGAAATTTGAATATTAATGAAAACAGCAAGATTAATAATAATACAGAAAAAAGATGAATATCTCATTATATTACAGCAGTTATTTATGCTAAATTCCTTAGGATCTTTGTTTTAATAGAAAGCACAAGTGGCTAAAGCTTCTTAAGTTTTTAGACTCCATAAATAGGCAACATTATCCAGATCATGTGAGTTGTTGATGCTCAGTTACAAAAAAGAGAGAAGATTGAAATAAAGCAACAAAAAAGAGGTAAATTAAGGAAAAGTAATCAAGCAAACAATGAAAATACAATGATAAAAGCTAATATAAAGTTAATGTTCAAGGGATGATTGATGTGATTTAAGTCATTGATTGATGATAATTTTACTTCAAAATGAGCTAAACTCCATATTTATATACTTGCAGTCATGTAGCATTCCATGGAAGCAATACAAATTATCCAAAAATAGTTGAGTCTAAATTGATATAATTTCTTACTAAGACTACTAAATAAATAAAAAATGAATGACAAAGAGATGATCATGACCACAACTTTCACAATAAGCCAGTCCCATTATCAACGAATGCCTAATACAGGTGTAACCTATGGTTTCAACATTTTGCAAGCGCTAAAGGCTGAATTTATCATCCATAGTGATTAGATGATTATAACATTGTTCTACCTGCTAGATCCATGCCCAAATAAGAGGCACCCAAAGATGCGTGATTCAACGATGAAATATACAAACAAAGTTGCTTGAATACTAATATATATATATATATATATATATATATATGGAATATATTATGTATGCCGAAAGATAACACCATGGAAATAAAAAGAAATAACATTATACAGAAAGATAATTAAAATAGATTGAGTGAGAGGGGTGTGTTCAGTTTGTTTCTTAATAGAAATGAATTCCGGAGAATAGCTGAGATAGAATTCATACCATCCCAAGGAAAATTACGAAGGCATAGACATAACCGATCCAGGCTGGATCTCCTCGTTGCATCGACTACATACACATTTTGCAGTAAAAGCCCAAGGTGAAGGAGTTTTGAGTGGTTCTTCATATCAAATTTGAGCTAATCAATTGAACTATTTCTATCATAGGAAAAATGTTAATTAATAGATCAATTCTTGTATCATATGAAAAAAAGACTAGATGTTGAGAGACATTTGGTGTTCATGGAGGATTAACTATCCCATTGGCTCTTATTTACAAATGCACAAAAGCATATAGATTATTAGCATCGTCAAAACCCTTTTATATGATACCTTAATAAATTCTTACAAAACATGCAACTCTAGCTAACAGCAAAACAGAACATTACATAGAATAAGTTAATGCCAATAAAGGAATGAACCTGCAGGAGGTGGCTCAATACAACAGGTCCCACAAATTCAGAAAGATCATAGCCAATCTACAGATTAAAACAAAAATAAAAACAGTATAAGCACCTCATGGCTTATGCCATTAGTAGAGAGTTCCTAAAGTCCACTTTGTTGTGTTTCAGTCTCGAACATCAGTTTGAATTGAAATTAGGATAATAGCAGAAAAAATAATGCATGGTACACAACTAATAAATGTTCAAACTGAGTATTCCCTGCAATATAATAGTTGAGAGGCTAGAATTTCACTATAGATTATATGTCGAGAGCAATAATAGCACAACATGAAATTTAGAAAATAGAACTAAAAAAAATCAAGCTTCTAGGTTCACCGATTTCAAACTACAATATAGCAGAAGTAAGAACGATAACTTATCAAGAATTTCAACAAGTTAGAGCAAATTAACAACAATCCAAGGAAAACGTACCTTAAAAAATCCTCCTAACCAAAATCTACAAAAAATGTATAGACAAAAAACAAATAAATTGAGATGGATACAAGCAATAGTAAAACAAAATCTTTGTTACAAGAAGCCAAGTTGTACAGACATCTCATGCATAGTAAGTATTTTTTACGACACCCCTGATATGCTTTACAGGTTTGAACCCCTAAAGTGTAGCTTGTTTTGATTCGTATTTCTCATCTTATATTTTTTAGTTGTTAAATATGACAAGCAAGCCCCATACTTTTCTCAAAAATCACCAAAAAAAGCATCAAGGAAATCATAAAAAATATCAAGGGTTGATTTCTTGATGATATTTTGATCATAATGTTGGTGGAGGCTGATAATTTCTTGATGATTTTTTTTTTCATTTTCTTTTATGACATTTGAACTTATAGGAAAACAAATGTAACTCAAGTGTCATTTGATAGATAAATGGATGAAAGCTAACACAAGGGGTCTAAATCAAACACCTTCTAGTTTAAGAGTTGGAATAAAAGAGAAAGAAAGAAATATTCAAGGATTTCGATCAAAAGAACTTATATTTCTGGAGGTGTTAGAAAGGATAGGCCACTACTATAAGCCCATCATTGGGTATGTTTGAAGTCCAATGAGTATCAAAATGAAAAGGAATGAAACAACATGAGAATGTAATTCAATTGATACCTTCCCCCCAGACTATTGTTTAGTGCTCTTAAAAGACATGGCTTTGGCCTTTGAGATTCTTCAACCCAACAAGTCTGGAACCTACAAGAGCTGATAACATTTATGAAAAAGGGATAAGAGGTTGACCTGAGACTATGGAAAAAGAAGAAGGTGGCGCATACTTGTTCATCAATGTCTCAGTCTGGTCCCATGTGTCTAGCTTCCAAACATCCTTTTCACTAATAGGTCTTTTATGGGCTTGCTTCATGAGTGGAGTCAACCACCAATAAAATATTCCTTGCAGAGGGCAAAGAATCAATATATATAAGCAGCTCAAAAATTCAGAAAACCAACTTAGCTATAACTGAAACCACAGTTTTGACCCCTAGCCAAAGTTCATTACTTTTTACTATCTTAAACAACTGCTTGAGAAATAGAACCAAGATTTCTCAAGTCTCTCAGCATTGAGAACAGTAAATAATGAACTACTTACTAGAAAATAAGTTGGCATTCCTCTCGGGACATATTTGCTCTCTTCCAGGAAGTGCTTCGTATGCACTATTATCAGGAGACTCAGGTTCCATCATAACATAATCTGGACAAGGATCCAAATTGGGAATATAAACAAGTAGAAGTATCCCAAACAAAACCTGCAACAAAAGCAACCACACAGCAAGATATAATTGAGGTGTGTGTAATATTTGGGAATGATTAAGAAATTTGTCAAGCTAATGAAACAAGATTTATCTTCTATGCCAAGAATTATTGTTAATGTTGGTATACTCTAAACAACTCAATCATCTCAGTATCAATCTGTAACATTCAAAATTCTAGAGTCCCTAGAAAGTCCTCTGTTGTGTTGTAGTTAGACCACAAGATGTGCAGTGACCTATAGAACAAATTTGAAACAATTCAATCAAAGAGTTAAGAGACTGTCAGGCAGTGTGAGAAAGAAATTGTATTTATTGGCTACGTTAGCATCTAGACATGTGACTAAAAGTTTCAACAGGCTCGATTCTATGATCTAAAGATGCTAACATCCATGGCTATCCACTCCCCACATTTACCAACAGAAGAGAAACCTGACAAAGCTATGTTGATGAGTATCAACGCAGCCAAAACAACTGCAGCTTTCATGTCATTCTTACGAACTCCAAAATTTTAAAAATCTCCCAAAAATGTACATAGAAATTCCTTATCAGGTGCTAAATTTAAAAATGTTGTTGATTTGGTGTACAAGGCAAGCCAGGCTAGGCTCTCTAGTTGTAGTGTCTTCCAAGTTCCAAGACCAAGGCAAGTTACTTTAAAAGAGCTAGAGAGACACCTTAGCATGAGCATTTACTAGCCCTATTCTGAAGACCATTGAAGGGATGATAGGTTAAAGTAGCAAGAAGAAAGATAAGAATATTAGAAGAGTTGATAGAGTCTATAATGTTTATGTTACATGAGAAATAAAAGAAGGCTCCAAACCTGGCAGAAAACTGTGCTCAAATACATATAGAATACAAATCTGCATTTGTAAAAGAACTGTAATTTAGTGCTGCCCCCAACATATATTAAGAGGATATGAACTCCAGAGAATAGCTTTGTTAATGTTGCATGCATTCTTATAAAAAAATAACCATGAAATTATCTTACTCCAGCCAATCCAACCTCATCGCAAATTGCATATATGCTAAAAACATGTTTGCTGAGGCTTGTACAGCTGTAGTACCAGTTCCCATAAAATAGTTTATTTCTGCCGATTTTTTAGCCTGAATAGTGACATGTATTCCCCCACACACACGCTCACGAGCAATTTCAATCCATTTTATAAAATAAGATGCCAGGAGATCTATTCTTGTTCAAAAATTCAGTTTTTAATTTTTTTCTTTCCTAATCTCTACTGTAAGAAGTTTGGCAGCACAGATTGTCATTATGGTCATCATTACTGTAATTTTTGTTTATTTCCCTTGAAGGCTACTATTCGATTTAGTAACACATATTTTATAAACTAAGTAATTACAATTGTAAAACCAAAGAAATGGTTCTCCATTCAACAGTACAATGTATAGCTTGCCTCTTCTCTTGATAAACATAATTATGTCAAACACCTTGATAACGCAGAAGAAGATGGGGCTCTAGCACAGAAACAAAAATACTCAAATTAAATGACACTACAACCTCAGGGAAAATACCAAAAAATAGAACTTGGTTGAGTTAATTTGATGAGGGAATGGAAGAATGACTAACCTACTGTGGTAATCATCACTCACTGACAGAATGAGATTGAGCATTGCCGCTTCCCCTACCAACACATAAATGACTCCAAACCGCACATACCATCGAAACTGTTGAATGTATATTCTTGTTTCCAAACCAATCATAATAAGAGTGGAGCACCAGGAAAGGGCCTCAACAATCAAGGAGACCATCTGTAAAGGACAGAAAATCTACTTAGCATTTTACTAAGAAGCCAGTGTTCCAGCACAAACAATTATCTAAAGATATAAGCATGTAATCTTCCAATTGAACAAGTTAAATACAGATTTATTTAAAAAGAGAAAGAACAAATCAAAAGAAAGAAAAGTAGCAAATACAAGATTAGAAGTGAAGTTTTATCTTTGACAGAAACATTAATGAGAAACCTTACTCGTGTACCTCAAAGGGAGCGAGAGCAGTCTGCCCATCCAGATTGAAGATTGAAACATTCATAAACAACCTGAATATAGGCTGGACTGTGCAATAAGCAGCCAGCAATCCCAACAAGTAATTATAGTAATTTGTCCTGAGACAATAGTGTTGAGCTTTGGAATTTTTGTCAGTAATCAACCATATTCGATACAAACAAAGGCCAAGAAGAACCAGATGAGAAATGCAAATGACTAGGGAGTCAACAACACAGGGTGTGTAAGCACCAAATGCATTGTCCACTGTTGTTGCCCAAACCCCATTTGGCACAGGTCGACAATACCAAACCAATGCCTCCAAACCCATCTTTCCCCACCGCCCCTACACAAACCAAAACCGCTTAATTCTTACCTTATCTGATTAAACAGAGAGAGGAGAAGAAAAGAAGAAGAAAAACACAACAAAATGAGCAGTAGCAACAGAACACAATGCTAAGAAGAATAGCAAGGTATACAGGCTACTGAAAGAAATCAAAAACATGGATAGTTTAATGAAAGAAGGGTCAACTTACTCGTTCGGATGCTACTGTAGGTATTTTGAAGAATCAATGCCTCCAATTTTTTTAATGCTTTCTTTTTTTTATTATTATTATTAATATAGCTATTCAGATTAGCTTCTACGCATTTTAATTAATGTTCTAAAATTAATAACTATATAACCCTTAAAATAATAATTATATTAGACACATAACTCGAAATGAAATTATTCCCTTTAACCATTTCTATTTATAACTAAGAAAATCAATTAATTAATTAATCAAAAATAATTAAGTGAAATGATGTATGGGTGAATTAATTAATTTCAAATAATTAAGAAAGATATCAAATGATTTTATTGGTTAACACACAACAAATGATACGTTTAATCTTAAGCAAAAATTATATATAACTGCTAATTTATTTTTCATCTAAAATTTCCAACTTATAGGTGCCCACAACTTACTGATATTATTAAAAAGATTGTTTTAGAGAAGTATTTTTAATTTGCAAGTTATTCGATTGATATTTTTTTAGTATTTTATAATGATTTTAATATATTAAAGTAAAATATAAAAATAAAATTTATTTTAATATACCAGTGAAATTTTTTTTTGAAAAGCACCTTATACCATGCTCTAAAAATCTATTTTTAGATGTTTTTCACTTGAAAAAATATTAAATTAATATTTTTTTATTTTTTTCAATAATTTTAATATGTTAATAAAACATTAAATAAAAAACTAAAAAAAATTATTTTTATATATTTTTAAATAAAAAAATATTTTAAAAAAATACCACAATACCAATCACTCCTAAATTCTAATCGGTCCCTCCAGTGAATTTCTTCAAAAGAAAGACGTCCCTTTGATGGGTGCTCGAATACAATCAATAATGTAGGTACAAAAATGTTAATCCCTATATTTATTAATAATATCATTCTTCACCGTAACAACAACGTCGTTGTAGTATAGTGGTGAGTATTCCCGCCTGTCACGCGGGTGACCCGGGTTCGATCCCCGGCAACGGCGCTCTTATTTTTTCTTCTTTTGTTTATTTATTACATTCTCCTTCCATTTTGATTACTTGGATTTAAAATCCGTTAACCCAGCAAATGAGCAAATCTCCATTATCTTCACAATTGTTGATTAAAAACAGAAAAAAAATTATTATTTTTTAAAGAAATAATTTATGATAAAAGTAAATTAAAATGACTTTGGATTAGTAAAAATGACTCAGGTCAGTTTTTTTAAAATAAAAATGTAACATAATTTAGGATCCATGAGTTAGAGTTAAAAATTTAAACTTTTGATTAAATCAGAATTTTGTCTCGATTATTTAACAAATTTTTATTTGAGTAAAAAATTATCTCTCACGAATTAAACATATTTATATATCTATTTTATAAATCAAAAGCTAAAAAGTAACCTAAATCAACTTGCAAAAATCATTTCAAACAGAACTTTGTTTTAGTGCTAGAGATTTTCTTTGTTGAAATAACCAAAAAAATAACAGAGGCTTTTGAACTGATGCTTGGTTTAGCTGCTTGAATTGGGTTAATGTTTCATGCTAAATATACTTCCTTAGAGCTGGTTTGTTTTTGCGTTTGACAATTGTTTGAAATGGCTACCACTAGCAACGAAGTCGTTGTAGTATAGTGGTAAGTATTCCCGCCTGTCACGCGGGTGACCCGGGTTCGATCCCCGGCAACGGCGCTTTTTTTCTATTTTCAATTCTTAATTAATTCCGCCAATTCTAATCGGTTAATGAATTAAAAGTTAAAACCTCCAAAAAGCCCGCCCTCCTCTGTTTCTGGTCACTACTACCACTCCTCTCCCTAGCAAATCTCTCCAAAAACGACACCGACTCCCTCTTCTTTCTCCTTTTCAACTTCAATTCGACGGACCAGTAGCTTCGCAGGTCAAAATCGCAGAGTGGATTCCCTCGCAATGGTAACCGAAGATTCCAAGATTTTACTTCATCGATTCAATTGGCAGAGATTATGGCTTTTGCGGTTTAAAAAAAATTGGTTTTAAAAAAAAAATTTAGTTATGATTTTAAAATAGATTTTTGCATGCAAAATAAATTTTAAAAAAATTTCATAAATAAAATCCGTGTTATTTTAGTTTTTAAAAAATCAAAATTTAAAAACACAATTATCCAAAAACAAAAACTACTACAATACACAATACTAAATGTTCTCAGAATACTCGATGAAGTTCCCAACACAGAATGATCATTCTGTTGAATTTAACCTAACACTGTTGCTAAGAACAAATATGTTCTGTGAATTTGATTGGTTTTGTTTCATGTTTATATCCGTGCATCAATTTTGTAATTCCTTTATGATGGCCATTCATCTGGGTTCAAATGGAAATCCCTCAAAAGGAATAAAGTATCCACGGGTTGAAATTGTTGTTGCTTCGAATAGGCCAACTCTTCCTCTGGCAAATGGCGATGAACGAAATCGAATTATTTCATGGCATGAACACTACTTCAATTCAAAAATAATAACAAAAAATTTCAGCCTAAATTGGGGTTTTGATCTGGCAAGATTCCATCACTAGCAACTGAAAGTTAAATTTTAATATTACAAAGGTATAATAAATGCACGCTGTTTGTTTTTGTTGACCTATACAAGCAACACACTAAACATTAAAAGAGATAAAACCTTGTAGCTTTCTGTACAAATGGAGAGATTCTCGCACCTTGAACGAAAAGATCCTAGCCAGTAAACGAGTCCAAAATGACAGTGCCTGCTCCAGTTAGTTAGGAACCTAGCAGCCTTCTTCCTCAGAGGCTATCTATGAATCATCTAACTCGACGAGCTGTGCCCTCCTCTCAGCGGCCTTCTTCCTCACAAATATGCCCCATCTTAGGGCTGCCTTGAGCTTGAGCCATCCGACAACAGCTTTGCCTGATGAACGAGATGGATTATCACTGAGGCTGTAATTTGGGGATGGGGATGGGGATGGGGATGGCATGTATGATGAGTAAGGATACCCATCTTCAGTGACACTATTGGAGTAGAGACCCTGGCCTCCCATATTAAATATGCGAAGAAGTTGTTGCATGTCTTCATTTTCAAGCATGTCATGACTTCTCGTACGAATCTCCTCCTCTGAGAAGAAGTCCTCCTTTCCTCTCTGTAAATTAAGATTCGATGCGCAAAAACCCTGAGAGCCTGGGGTAGAAGATTGTGGCGGGCCAAGAGCAAGTAAATTGTTAGTTCCCAGAGGATTCTGTATGGCATCGAATTGAAAGGGGGTGTTGAGACTTCCATTCTGTGGATCTATTGAGAATCTAGCAACCGTACCATCAGTATAGCCTAGGAGAGGGGGGGGAGGGATCACAAAGTCATTAACAAAACCTATGAAGAAGTATAGTACTAACAAAGGAAATACAAAGAGCCTTAAACAAACAGCAGGACTTTCATGAAAGAAAAACTTATTGATGCTTTCAACAAGCAACTGAAACACAATTAAAATATTATGATTGTTTTGAACTTCAGAAGGGTACCTCCAATAGCTGGGCTTGAGTGCACAACAGGCTGCTCAGAAGGAACTGGAACTGAAATGGTCGGTAAACTATCCTGATGATCATATGGGTTCAAAAAGTCTTGGTGACCAGATGGAACATCATTTTGAGAAGCAGCTACATCCTGATTCTGCTTGAAGTCTAGAAGGGAATTGCCATCATACTCTATAACATGCATCCAATTATCATATGCCTTCTTCACCAAGCTGTCCACATAGATCTGGAAGAACCATGCCATTCAAAAATTTCTAAGTGCACATCTTTGTTATTTTCTATTTCTTGGTTTTCAGATGAAATGCAAACCAAAATTGCATTCAAATGCATGGGGGATACGGCAACAATTCTAACATTGAACTAGCCAATCAATAATCCTGGATTTCTTACCTTCTGATTGTCAGGTAGAGAATCAGCTGAGTAGAACTGCCCATTAGAAATTAAGCCACTTAATTCATAGATATTGTTAAAAACAACACCAACATTCTTTGCATCATCAGGATAGTAGATATAAAGTTTCCCACTCAGAACACACGTCTTTGCATGCTCAACAAGACTATCCCACATTTTATTTGACATGCCACTCCCTAGAGTCTGCAATAACAGAAAAGAAGAATAGCTATAAACTAGATGTGAATTAGAAAATAATTTGACAACCAAACTGCATACTTACAGTCCGCAACCCTTGTGCGTCTCTGACTATTAAGCGTAGGAAGTCTTCAACTGTATGTATTCCAGCTTTATTCAGCCTCTTGTGAAATGATCCATCTTTTCCAATCTTTTCCAATCTCCAAACCTCATCATTTAATGTTGGTGGATAATGCTTCTTGTATACTGTGGGGCATCAAATACAGATTTAACATCTGTCAGACAGAACAACACATGCACATACTACCAGTTACATGCACACACAGAATGGAATCTGAAATTCTGGTTATATTCATGAGCTTACATTCTCCCCGGTGATCCTTAACAGTGATGGCGTCGGTTTTTGCTTCACGAATGCGAATGCCTTCACAATAGCCAGAGGCAACCTTCAGCCCTAGCCTGAACTTCCTGCTCCTTGTCCAGCTTGAGTTATCAGTAAAAGTAAGCTCGCCTAGAGTTCCAACACCTTCTTTCAGTGTCACTTGCAGATCCCCAGTTAGAAGTGGTCTCTTGCCCTCACGTTCTTTAACCACATGAGACTCAAATTTCTCTTGTGTCCAATTATCATCATCTTCATCATTGAAATCACCTTCAAGCACAATAAGGTCTAGTTTTACCGAGGACTCCGGACCAGATGTGACAGCACAGCCCGTGTTTGCATCAATCAACACAATATGGATAGCAGCACCCTGCTCCCCTTCTACTTTACCACCCGTAAAGAGAGGGAGGGACAATCTGGACCTGAAGTGCAACTGCAAGTTTCTTCCATCAGGCCCTTCTATTTGTTTAGGAGAAGACCTGCATTGTCTTGACCATTAGAAGCACCATAATTCTCTCTAAATCATGTAAACAAGAATCTGAAGCTCCCTCCAATTCCTAGACAATTGATCACTTGTAAAGGTGGAATGGGCATGGATGTAATGGAATCCATCCCATTATGCATTAATCGTTTAGGGATAACCTCAAGTGTAAATTTACAACGCTAATTTAAAGCTTAATGAAAAATCTATTTCTCTTGCAAAAAAATTTAAGGTGGGCCAAATACCTAATGATTGAATGTGAATGGAAACATCCAACTTCATTTATACCCCAGCACATTGAAGGCTAAAGGTTCCTTTTGAGCATTATTTACAAGAGGAGAAAAGAAACACTGCATACCGTCCATTAAGCTTGGCAGGTCCCAGTTTCGCTAAAGCACGCTCCACTTCTTCACTAACCTGTTAAACATTGAATATGTCAGAAAATTTTAAAGATTTTCCAAAAGATTAATGTATAATCAAATTGATCTTTCAGGATCCTATAAAATAAACAACAGAAACATAAATCATTCAAGGAGGGTAGTAAAACAGACAAGGAGCATTAGATTATCTTACCACTCTGCGAAGGATAGGCTCCAACGACGAGCAAAGTCTCTGCAAACTATCCACTTTTAGAGCTTCAACAATCACACTGCAACAAATTTCAAAAACTTTTAGACAAATTTCAAGTGGGTTTTCAAGTTTCAACCAATTAACAACTTCAAACCCAAAAAAACCACAATTTATACTTAAGAAATTACCTTCATTTCATTCTCTTCAAACAAATTTGAACCAATCCGATTCTAAAAACCTACTATTTTTGGCTTTCTACCGAACATTCTAGGAAAAGAAAACACAGCTACTTTCTTAAAATGCAATCCCTTAAATAATAAAATTCATAATTTCTAGTCTCTGTAGATTCCTACAAGCAAAAAACTCACTTGACTTGAAGACCTAAAGTCAAAGATTCATAACTGCCAAACTACCATTAACTGAACAATTAGTAACTCAAATTAAAAAACAAAAATCTAAGAAAATACTATATTTCAAATCTCACTTTCAAAAATTGAAAAGAAGAAGGAAAAAAGTTAAGATTTTGACCTAGCTAAAGCAGGTCTTTTTCTATCAGGCTGCCCTTCATCATGACCAGAGCTTGAATCAAGAACTCTCTTCCCCCTCGCAGCCGCTGCCAGCACCGCCTCCATGCTATCCGATCTCTCCATTTACCGCGTTTTGCATTACCCACCTCCCCTTTCACTCAGAAACAGTAAGAACTAAGCTTAAGCCAATCCGAGATTGTTCTGTTTTCCAAACAAGATATTTTGGACCTAATTACCTCCACTACGCTTTTTAGCATAATTACACTTTGCACCTTATCTTTTTAAACATTACAGTCATCTCCCTAAGATTAATAGAGTTTTCTGTAGTGAATCATTTTATTTAGTCCCTGTATTTTCAATGGATTAAACATTAGTCCTTTATGTTTTAAAACTTATAAATTAACCCTTTGGCTCTTGTTGACCATTGTTTTACTAGCTACTATCATTCACATATGTTGGTGTTCTGCAATTGGAGACAGCCTTTGATCCTTTCACTGATAATTTACAAAGTTTGAGAATGGAAATGATACCAAACTAAACACTTGTCATGTAGCGAACTTTGGCAACTAAACACTTGTATGAAGCAAAAACTTTGACAAAGTCAACAGGAAATTTTGACTAAATTATAAGTTAATACACATTTTTAACTAATTTATACCGAGTTAACTTTCAAACTCAACCTGTTGATTGGCCTATGAACCGAGTCAATCCAGGCTTGGCAAATGTGGTAGAAACAAAATCATATCATATGTTAGGCGATGATCATCCAACAAAATACCAATTTTATTTCATTACGTCGAATAAATTACAACAGTTTAGGCCTGAATTGAGGTTGTGATCTGGCAGCTTCATCACTAGCACTAACAATTATTTTTAACGTTACAAAGGAACAAGAAAAATATGCTGCATGATTTTGCTGACCCTGTATAAACAAAAACACACTAAATACGATAAAAATCCTACTAGCCAGATGCGTAGGTGATTCAATCAGCATCTGGTCCTGTTCTATTTACTTCCTAACAGAAACGGAGACGGTCCATGCTGAATTCTCAGTATCGGTAGTGCATAGCCTAAAATATTAGAAGGCTCCGGCATCCAAAAATATCTTCAATGCAAACCGCTCAACTCGGTCACCCTTCAGAATTCACGAATGCTGGAAGGGAAGCAACTGCAGAACAGCTGTTGATGGAGGATATTGGCTTACTGAGCAGTAAAAGGACTATACAGACACAGATCCTTGGAAATCTAGTTTAATGTATAAGAGCAGCGGAACCTCAAGCAAACTACCTAGGAAAACGTGTCCAAAACAGCAGTGCCTGCTCTAGTTAGTTAGGAATTGAGCAGGAAGCCTGTTAGCTCCAAAACCAGATCAACATTGCCTTACAGGCTATCTAAGAATCATCTAACTCGACGAGCTGTGCTCGCCTCTCAGCAGCCTTCTTCCTCACAAAGATGCCCCATCTCAGGGCCGCCTTGAGCTTCAGCCATCCGACAACAGCTTTGCCTGATGAACGAGATGGATCTTCACCAAAGCAGTAGCTTGGAGATGGGCATGGCATGTATGATGAGTAAGGATAACCATCTTCGGTGACATTGAAGGAGGAGGGACCCTGGCCTCCCATGTTAAATCCACGAAGAAGATTTTGCATATCTTCATTTTCAAGCATCTCATGACTTCTTGTACGAATCTCCTCCTCTGAAAAGTAGTCCTCAGTTCCCCCGTATGAATTAAGATTCAATGTGCCAAAACTCTGAAAGCCTGACATAGAAGACTGTGGGGGGGCAAGAGCTAGTAAATTGTCAGTTCCTGGAACCTGGATTTGTTGTGAAGTGTTGACCATAGGATTCTGTAAGGTTATTGAAGCGGCATCGAATTGAAATGGGGTGTTGAGATTTCCATTCTGTGAATGTATTGAGAACCTCGCAGCCATATCATTGTTATAACCTAGAGAGAGAGTGCTATGAGTGAGCATTAAAAGAGCCAGCAACCAAATATATGACGTAGCTTAGTACTAACAAAGGAAATACAAAACCTCTAAACAAACAGGAGGACTTTCATGAAAGAAACACTTCCTCGTGGTTTAAGTTTAAACAAGTAACAGCAACTGTACAGCATTCCAACAATTCTCCTACTTTTACTTCAATTCTATTCATGTGTATTATGATTGTTCTGAACGTCAAAAGCATACCTCCAACAATGGGACCTGAGTCCATAACAGGCTGCTCTGAAGGGACTGGAACTGACATGATTGGTAAAGTAACCTGATGATCATATGAGTTCAAAAACTCATCATTTTGTGAAGCAACTATGCCCTGATCCTGCTTGAAATCTAGAAGGGATTTGCCATCATACTCTATAACATGCATCCAATTATCATATGCCTTCTTCACCAAGCTATCAACATAGACCTGCAAGAACCAAACCAATCACAAATTTCTAAGAGTTCATCTTTATTGTTTTCTTTTTCCTAATTTTCAGATGGACGCAACAAAAAATCCATCATGGAACAAACCAATCAATAATCCAAGATTTCTTACCTTCTGATTGTCAGAAAGAGAGTCGGATGAGTAGTACTCTCCATTGGCAATTAAGCCACTCAATTCATAGATATTGTTAAAAACAATGCCGACATTCCTCGCATCCTCAGGATAGTAGATATAATGTTTCCCGCTCAAAACACATGTCTTTGCATGCTCAACAAGACTATCCCACATTTTATTTGACATGCCACTCCCAAGAATCTAGAGTAAATGGAAGAGAAGAATAAGTACAAAAACAATGAAATTTGAAATATAATTCGACAACCAAACAGCCTACTTACAGTTCGCAACCTCTGTGGGTCTCGAACTACTAGGCGTAGAAAGTCTTCAACTGAATATATTCCAGCTTTGGTCAGCCTCTTGTGAAATGATCCATCTTTTCCAATCTTTTCCAATCTCCAAACCTCATCATTTAATGCTGGTGGATAGTGCTTCTTGTATACTGCAAGGGGAAAATGGCAGATTTAGTATATTTTAGACAGAATAAGACAAGCATGTACTGCAGTTACACCCATGCACACAAATGAAATATGAAGTTCTGGTTCTAATTATGGACTTACATTCTCCACGGTGATCCTTAACGGTGAAGGCATCTGTTTTCGCTTCACGAATGCGAATGTCTTCGCAGCAGCCTGAGGCAACCTTCAGCCCCAGCCTGAATTTCCTGCTCCTTATCCAGCTTGAGTTGTCTGTAAATATCAGCTCGCCTAGAGTTCCAACACCTTCTTTCAGTGTCACTTGCAGATCCCCAGTTAGAAGTGGTCTCTTGCCCTCACGTTCTTTAACCACATGAGACTCAAATTCCTCTTGAGTCCAATTATCATCATCTTCATTGTTGAAATCACCTTCAAGCACAATAACATCCAGCTTTACTGAGGATTCTGGACCAGAAGTGACAACATGGCCTGTGTTTCCATCAATCAACACAATATGGATAGCAGCACCCTGCTCCCCTTCTACTTTCCCGCCCGTAAACAGAGGGAGGGATAACCTGGACCTAAATTGCAACTGCAAGTTTCTTCCACCAGGCCCTTCTATACATTTAGGAGATGACCTGCATTCCATTCAATTGGCATTAGAAATAATGCCAATTTAGTGCCTAATGCAAAATCTCGTGCTCTGTCAACAGATTATCGGATGATGTGGTTCTAAAATAATTGAATGTGAAAATGCAACCTTATATGGGCACCAGAACACTGAAGAGAGACAAGAAAACATTACTTACCGTCCAGTAAGCTTGGCAGGGCCAATTTTTGCTAAAGCACGCTCTACTTCTTCACTAACCTGTTTGAATTGAACACTTCAAAAAATAAATAAATTTCCAAAAATATATAGAAAACACTCACAGATACACACGGAGCCAGCCATACAACATCCTGAATTCTTCAAAGATGGTAACAAAAATAGAAAAGGAACAAATTATCTTACAACGCGCCGAAGAATAGGCTCCAATGACGAGCAAAGCCTCTGCAAGCTATCCACCTTCAGAGCTTCAACAATTACACTGCAAGAAAATTCAAAAACTTTTTGAGACAAATTTCAACAGGGATTTCAAGTTTCAACCAGTTAACAATTTCAAGCCCAACAACACGCTTAAATGACCTTCATTTCATTTCCCTCAAACAAAACAGAAGGCGTATTTCATACAAATACCATGCAAGAAAAATTAATATTTTTTGCTTTCTACTTGATGTTCTTCACAAATCACATACAAAAAGGAAAGAAAGAAAACCAAAAATTCTTTTTTCAACCATAAATTTATATCTTCTAGTTTGTGTAGGTTACTAGAAGCAAAGACTCCCTTTGACTTAAAAGACACAAAGTAAAAGATTCATAACTAACATTAATTCAAAAAATCAGTACCTGAAATTAAAAACAAAAATCAAAGCAAACATATTATAAATCTCACTCAAAAAACGAAAAAAAAAGTTATTTTTTTTACCTAGCTAAAGCAGGCCTTTTTCTTTCAGGCTGGCCTTCATCACCACCAGTGCTTGAGTCAAGTCCTCTCTTCTCTCTGGCAGGCGCCGCCGCCATACTATTCGATCTATCCATATACCTCGTTTGCATCTTCAGAAATTTCCAGCCTTGTCTTTCACTACTTACAAGCAGCAAGAAACTACCTTCGCCACACAGAGATTTGTTTCTGTATTCTGTGTAAAAGAGAGAGAATAACAGAAACCCCACAAGCTTTTGTTTTCTTTTACAGAGAGAGGAGAAAAGATGGGATAGAAAGGGGGCGGGAAAGTGAAATAATGGTGAGTTTGATCGAAAATTCTGAATTTTAGGGACGAATCTGTGAAGTTTCCTCGAAGTGTCTGCGAATCTTCGTTGAACTGAGAGTGAAGGTGTGTTTGTGTTTCGTTGGTTTGGTTTTGTTGCTTTTTCTCCATGGTTTTAAGAGACTCCATATGTGTCCTCTAACTAATGGTGACTTTTCAACCCAATCCTCCATGTTTCTTATTTAACAATTTCACCCTCTAGGTGTCGAATATACTTTATTTCATTTTGCTTCTCTGAAGTAACTCTTAAAAACAAATCAAAAAAAATTAATAAATTTAATTTCTTCCTGTATCTCTTATCCCCTATTGTCTCCTTCCACCCCCACACACACCTTGAAAAATAGTACTTTAAAGTAGTTGGAGGGTACAATTGTTAAACTAGAAACTTGGAGAACTAAGTTGAATGTGGTATATATTTTAAGGACATATATTTAGTTTGACTTTTTAATTGATAAGTCAGCTTATTTACAGTGATGGCGAATAAGTGGAATGAAAGCGAAAAGGGAAAGTGAATCCCTCCCGCCGTGAGTCCCACTCCCACGCTACGTGTGTTTAGTAATACTGTGTGTTTGATAATTCAGTTAGATATCTTTTAAAAATATTTTTCAATTAAAATAATATATTTTTTATTTTTTATACCAGTCCATTATAATTATTAAATAAATCTAAAAAATACTAATTCAATTTTTTTCAAGCGAAAAAAAAATAAAATATAACTTGAAATGCAAAAACAAGTGAATAATGTACAATAGTTGATTGTCATGTGCTTCTCCATGGTTCTATCCAGAGGTTTTTTTAAAGTGAAAAAGAATATTGACATTGTTAATTTGTTTTTTAGTAATATAAAAAATATTGTGAAATTTAAATTTAATATGCATATTTAATAATAAAAAATTGAGAATTAAATATGCAAATAAATGTTAAGAAAAGGTTTTGAATGCAAATTAAAGGCCAAGAAAAGAAATTAAGAAATATATGTAAATTAAGATAGTTAATTTTATACTGTAGAGCCTTTAATTTATTTTTTTATTTAATTATATAGGAATAATTTATCTTATAAGAAGTGTAATGGTTAAAATTTCACTTAAAAAAAATTTATTGTTAGTGCAATTCCTCATTTTCTTGTTAATATTTTTTATTTCTACAAAAAAAATATATACATGTTATTTATTTAATAAAAACCAAAACCAATCAAAACTTATATTAAAAGAGATTTGCCCCTTGACTAGCTCGGGTTTCAAAATAAATTGAGTGGAAACTAATCTAATGTGACTCGATTAACCTAATAGGTTTAAATGCGACTTGGTTAAACCCAAAAAAAATTTAATACGATGACATTTTAACACTTTCTTTTTATATAATGAAGAAATGATGTTTTGGATCGACTTAAACCAACTCAAGTTAAACCACAACTCAGTCATGAACCTAATTGGATGTAATAATTTTTAAACA
>Ga0325402_1000321_pt1 | contig 31154 bp, 36 predicted proteins | sample PopdelMetagenome_22_FD_207212 | JGI IMG/M metagenome (GOLD analysis project Ga0325402, IMG submission 207212) | Populus deltoides microbial communities from Bellville, Georgia, United States - Xylem-PdKOR-R3 | ecosystem: Host-associated > Plants > Phyllosphere > Stem > Wood/Secondary xylem... | reverse complement strand
AATTGACATTTAATTAAATATTAAAATTTAAAAAGAAAGAATTACTTACAAAAATTGATAAAATCCTTCGGTAAATCAGAACACGGATGCTGTGACCACAAAACTTCAAGAAATATAACTTGTTGTGATGATATGAGGAAGACTTTTTTTTGGGGGGGAGGGGGGGCTGGTTGTTTGCAGATGGGGAGAGTTGGGATTAGGAAAGAAGAAGGAGAAATAGGGGAGGAGAGGGTCGGCAGAGCTGACATATATTAACTTTTACCGACGGATTCACCGACGGATATTCCGTCGGTGAATCAGTCGGCGATCACGTCTGTGATTCTGACGAAAAACATAGACACGTCACCGTACGGATCTGCCATTTCAAATCCCTCGATGAGTCCGTCGGTAATGTAAACGGCGCACCGGTCACGTCACTATATGGGCTGTTGTTTTTGAATCCGTCGGTGATGTCGTCAGAAAAAAATGACCCGCCAAAACCTCCACGTCAGCGACCCGCCTTTTTTTTAATTCTGAAACCTTTTCGTCTGTAATTCCATCGGTAACTACCGACCCGACAGAAAGGTGTCCGTCGGTAATTCCGATCTCAAATTACCGACCGAAATATTCTGTCGGTAAACCCGTTGGTATTTAGCGAATTTCTGGTAGTGAACCAAAGATAAAACTAGTGTCATAAGCTGGTTGATGCCACACTGTGAGAAACATCCTCTATCCAGCCATTCCAAGCAATCCATCATAATTCATAGGGGAATCAAACCCAAAGACATCTCATTTGTAATACTGAACACCCTTGTTAAGGCATGAGCAGATGAGTAGCCAAGCAAACTGCAGCGCTGGTTATCCACAAGACCAAGACACGTAGCATACAAGAGAGTAAGCAACCAAGTCAGCATGAGATTAGGAGCTCTCCTGCCTTATCATTGTTTAGTAGAAGAGGAATAGATGGCAACCCTTGGTATATAGATATAAAGAGATTCATCCAATATCGAGAATATCCCTTAAAAGCATTGAATATGAATAAGAAAACCTTGAGAGCATTCCTCCACAACACACTGCAGAGTTTTTACCTGTTATTGCAAGTTCATGACCATAAAACAAATTTCAGCAGGACAAACCGCCAAAGATGAACTAGCTGAGACTTCGTGGGAAAGTTTCTCTGGAGTTGAGCTGCTTGTTTTTGTTCTATCAAGAGTCAAGAAAAATTCCCAACTCGAACGCATTAGTTGTTTATGGTACTGCATGGTAAATCTTTTTTTTCTTTGTTGTGCGAAAACTTGATTTCCATTCCAGTTATTGGAGCAATGTTGCTTTTGTAAAGAGCAAATTCATGGCTGGATATTTGATGGTATGTGATAATACTTGTTACCCATTTTTAGATTCCCTAAAAAATGAGAAAATACAAAAAAATATATCAAAAAAATATATATATTCGAAAGAAATCTAAAAAATAATAGGAGCGAGAAAAGGATGTTGAAATGCAAAAAAAAAAGCCAAAATTGGTTGAGGAGGTTCAAAACTGCAAAAGGTTGAAATTTGACAGTATATTTTTGGCTGGTGAGAACCCTGTTGACAAAAAAAATTCAATTTGAGAAAGAAAAGTCCAAAATCAGATGTTTATGGACTCAATTAAATCTTATCTAAGGAAAAATTGTTTTTGATCAATTCATATCAAACCATTCCTTTCTCAATTGGATCAAATCCCGTATCGAGTCATTGAGCCATTCTCAATTTTGTAATGGATCAACCCTTCTGAATAATTGAAGAATTGCACTCAATTTCTTACCAAGCAAGTGTTTTAAATTAAATTATATAAGAGTTGTCTTAATATAACTTAGTTAATTTGACAAGTCTAGTAACAATTATAAATAACCGGTAAAAAGTTTGGTTTGACTTAACAAAAATAAAATAAGACTTTTTTCTTAATATCGAGACAACAACATATTAGATCGACCCGGATTTCATAACTTAACCTATTAAACCTGCCACTCGGATCATGGACTCCGTTCAATTTAACAACTTTATTTTTTAAAATTACTTTTTACTTAATAATATATGAACATTTGCCAAATACCGAGACATTTGTTTACGACTAAGATAACCTTATAAAAAACAAATCAAAACAAATTATGAATACCAATTCAAAATCAACCAAATATTAAAGGACAAAATTGATAACAAAATTCAAAAAGGTTCAATAGAAAGGAAAAAAAATTGAATGGAATTAAAAAAAAAACTATTTGGTATTGTTCTTAAACTCAACCTAGTGGGCTATCTTAAAACCTTTCATCTCAACTCCTTGTCTGACCCAGGTTTAAAATTAACCGGCATGGAAGTTAACTCTATGTGACCTAGTTGACTTGGTGTATCCAAAAGCAAATCAAATGACTATTAAAAACATGGTTTGACTTTACAGAAAAAAAATCAAGATGACATTTTTTTTTTTACTATTGAGACACAACATATTTAATCAACTCAAGTTTCGTAGCTTAACGTGCAAAACCTGCAATCCGGATCATAAACTCTAATGGATTTAAGATTTTTGTCTTTTAAAATAGTTTTTTTATTTAATGATATGATAACAAAAATAGACGCTTGCAAAAACTAAACATCAACCAAATTTCATAATGTTAATTTAAGAATTCAATAATCTCATAGAAAATAAATTAAAATAAATTATGACCAGTTCAAGATCAATAAAATTCTAAGGATGAAATTAGAAGAAAAGGATTTGGAAGGTAGAATTAAAAAATGAAAATAAAAAATAAGATTTTCATTGTATATATGAATAGTGTGTTGACTTTTAGGTCACATATTAATATTTTATGTATTTTTATGATAATAATTAAATGAAATTAGACTAATAATTTGCTTGATTGATATTGTAGAATGTATAGCATGTATATAACTGAATATGAAACTAATGTAAGATTATTCCAATGTTGTAATCCCTACAGTTACTGTCGTGTTCTGCCACATATATATAAATAGGAAAGGTTGGCTAAGGTACAACTTAGGTCATTCTATTATTCTCAACTTGATATCAGAGCCCTAAACAAATTAAAACACTTTCTCTTCTCTTTACTATGGACTTCTCATCCCAGTCGCAAGTTGCCTCCCTCTCTGCAGCACCGGCGATGCCGGCTTCCTTTTCGGCCGCAACCCTTGCCTCCTCCAATGCCTTTGTTCTGCTGTGGCCACAGCCTATAGATGGTGGCCACGCCCTCTTCAACCCAACCAATTCTCTTCTGCTACAACCTTTTTCTGCTGCTGCTACTGCAGATTTTGCCGCCAGCATTGTCTCCCTCTCCTACACTCACCACGTCATCTCTCTCAGGTTAACAAACACCAATTATCTATATTGCAGAATGCAGATGAAGTCGTATCTCCTAAGCCAAGGAGTTTTCAACTTTTTTGATGGTTCAAATTCTTGTCTCTCTCCACATGTTTCTTGCTTCCGATGGTACCTCTCTTCAAGTAAATTAGTTCTCTCTTTGTTGGAAACAACAAGACCAACTCATTCTAAGTGCTCTGCTTTCTTGTTATCCATGAAAGTTCTCCATCTTGTTGTTGACTGCCAAACATCAAGTTCTGTTTGACGCACACTTGAGCAAACTCTAACTTCCACATGCAACTCACATATTATACAACTTCATGGCTCCCTTCAAAATCTTCGACAAGGTGATAAGTCAGTAACTCAGTGTATGCAAAAGTCTAAAGTCTTATTTAATGAATTAGCCTCTGGTGGTCAGCTGGTATTGCTGGAGGATTTCTACTTATATATGTTTTGTGGCCTTCAAGGAGAGTTTAAGGACTTGGTAACAAGTCTTGTGACCAAAGCAAAGCCTCTCTTGTATGCTGATCTTCATAGTCATCTTTTAACACATAAATTCCTTCACAAAACATCCCTTTCATCCATGGGGTCTGCTGTCATCAATACACCTCTGATGCCTACGCCCAACACCCCTCCTTAAGTCTTTTTTTCTTACTGCTAGTCTCTTGGAAATTTTGGCCGCAACAGAGGCCGTTTCCATGGAGGATGGCGTCTCAACCAGTTCAACAACAAAGGGAACAGGTCTGCTGCATCCATACCTGATTTCTGCAGCCTCCCTAGCTCCTCCAATAGTGATGGCTGGCAGGGCAACTGGCAGCGCTGTAGGGGGTAAAATCCACGCTGCCAATTGTGCCAAACATTCAGCCATACAACCCCTCACTACCCTCAACTCCAGCATCGAGGCTATGGACAACAACCTAGTGCAAATCTGGCGCTGCATAATATTTCCTCAACAGGTACTGCCAATTGGTTTCCAGACACCAGTGAAAATCAACACGTTACACCTGACCTTGCACGTTTGGCTGCCTCAAAACCATATCTCAGTAATGATAATTTGCATGTTGGTGATGGTAAGGGACTCCCCATATATCATATCGGTCATACAAAAATATATACACCTCATCGTTCTTTCACTTTGTCTAGTGTTCTTCATGTTCTTGCAATCAGGAAACATTTGCTTTCTGTTCAAAAATTTTGTCTTGATAACAATATTTATTTTGAATTTCACCCTTTTGTATTTTATGTCAAGGATCTCAACACCAATCAAGTCCATCTCTCAAGTCAAAGTCAAGATGGTCTTTATGCTTTGTCTAAGTCCCTTTTGTATTTTATGTCAAGGATCTCAACACCAATGAAGTCCTTCTCTCAAGTCAGAGTCAATATGGTCTTTATACTTTGTCTAGGTCTTCCGTCACGTCAGTTCCTCAAGCCTATTGGCGTCCCTGCATTTCTGCTTCTGCCAATTTATGGCATCGTCAACTAGGTCATCCTACCTCTCGTATTTTTCAATTGTTAGTCTTAAAAAATAAGATTATTTGTAACAACAAACATCTTAATCTTCAATATCAAAGTTTTCCATTAGGAAAATCATCGTGTTTGTCTTTAGGACCTAAGGAGGTTCCACTTGAATTAGTTTTTAGTGATGTATGGGGTCCTGCTCCTCTTTTCTCCTCGGATGACTATCTTTATTTTGTTACCTTTGTTGATGCATACACAAAATATATATGGTATTATCCTATTGTTGCCAAGTCTAATGTTTATTCTATCTTTCCCCAATTCTAGACTCTCGTTAAGTGTAAATTTTCATTCAAAATAAAATATGTTTAAACTTATTAGGGTGGTGAATACCGTAAACTGTCCACTTTCTTTAAGACTATTGGTATTCAACATCGTCTGATTTGTCCTTACACTCATGAACAAAATGGAATACTAGAACATCGTCATAGGCATATTGTGGAAACAGGACTTACTCTTCTAGGGCAATGCAAAGCACCATTCTGATTTTGGAATTGTACTTTTGAAACCTCGATTTATCTTATAAATCATATGCCTATTCTTGTTCTTGCAAATAGATCTTTGTTTGATTGTTTGTTTCTACGGTCTCTTGATTATCATTTTTTACATACTTTTGGGTGTCTCTGTTTTCCTTTTTTGCGTCCCTATAACAATTATAAATTGGAATTTTCGTTCCTCTCCATGTGTGTTTCTTGGTTACAGCTCCTCGCACCTTGGTTATCGGTGTTTTAACATTGCATCTTAACACATTTATATATCTTGTCATGTCCGTATTCATGAACAGATGTTTCCATTTGATAATTATGAACAGATTGCAAAGGTTTCCTCCATTCCCCTCACCCAAACTGCCACTACTGTCCTCCCAAATCTACTCCATTCACCGTTGTTCCCCACCCATACAGCCCTCCCACCACAAACAGCCCACCCACCACAACATTCACCCTTCTCTTACCCATCATCACATACATGTTTATCTAACCATTCTGCTGCAGATACAACTTGCAAATCAGTCACCCCACCTTCCAGCGTGACCCCACAGCTGGTGTTGGGACAACCTCTAGTTCTTCCTCTACTCCTCCTCATTTGGCCAGTGTTCAAGCTGCTACCGACTCTGCCTCTGTTAACATACTTGTTTCTACCGCTAGTCCTCTGCTTATGGCAGATACTCCTTTAGCCCCTTCGGCTGGCCTAGATCTTGTGGTTGATTTCTCCTCCTATTTGCTGCAGCAGGACATTTTATGGCCATCTTCTTCTTCTGTGCCGCCGCCCTTGACCAGCAAACACCATATGGTTCTTCAATCGCGGCAGCTGAAGACAGCCAATCTGGCTACTTCCGCTACCCCTGTTACTGCGTCCCCCCGGGTACTACACTCTCCCTCTTCAGAACCTTTTGCTTTCTATGATGCTGACAAGTATGTCGTTTGGCATAATGCTATGTGTGATGAGATCAAGGCTTTGCACTCTAATCACATTTGATCTTTAGTTCCCTTTCATCCTTTGATGAACATTGTTGGTAGCAGATAGGTGTATCGAATCAAGTGTCGTGCTGATGGCAGTATTGAGCGTTATAAAGCACGCCTCGTTGCTATAGGTTTTACCCAATAGGAAGGCATTGATTATTTTGAAACCTTCAGCCCAGTTATTAAGCAAGCCATCATCTGATTGTCTTCTCCATTGCGGTTTCGTGCAATTGAAAGATTCATCAACTTGATATTCACAATGTCTTTCTCAATGGCGTTCTTACCGATAAGGTCTACATGAAACAATCTCCAGGTTTTGTTGACTCTACTCTTCCATCTCATGTGTGCACATTGCACAAGTCATTATATGGTTTAAAACAAGCAACGAGGGCATGGTACACTTGTCTGAGTGATTTTTTGCTCTCCATTGATTTTCTTACCTCAAAGTTTGACACCTCCCTGTTCATTTTGTCTGATGACACTAATATCTTTAATCTTCTGGTGTACGTTGATGATATCCTGCTTACGGGTAGCAACTCTGCTATGCTCCATCGCCTAATACAGTTACTAAGCTTTGATTTAAAGTTTTGTGACTTGGGTGCAGTTCACTACTTTCTGGGTATTGAAGTTCAGTCTACATGTATGGGTTTGATGCTTTGTCAACACAAATATATTATTGACATCCTCACTCAAGTTGGTATGACTTCTTGCAAACCCATTGACACTCTAGTCTCTCCTTCGAAAGTTACTATATTGCTGGATACTTCATTCTCTAATCCTACAAGGTTTCGTCAAATCATGGGTGCTCTTCAGTATCTTACCTTCACCCACCTAGATATATATTTTACTATTAAACAGATTCTGTAAATTTATGCATGCTCCTACAAACTCTCATTCGATCGTTGTTAAGCATATTTTACGTTACCTTAAAGGTACGACATCTTACGGTTTCCATATAACTCACGGTTCCTCTTTTGCTCTTCATGGTTTTACAGGTGCAGATTGGCTGGTAGTATTGATGATCGCAAGTCTACGAGTGGCTACCTTATCTTTTTTGGTTAGACATCAAGTCTACGAGTGGCTACCTTATCTTTTTTGGTTAGACATCAATTTCATGAAAATCCAGCAAGTAATGCATAGTTGCTCGCTCCTCTACTGAAGCTGAGTATAAAGCCTTAGTAGACGTTACTGCTAAGGTCATTTGGCTTCAATATTTGTTAACAGATCTACAGGTTCCCTCCATCTCGGCTCTTACCATTTGGTGTGATAACCTTGGCGCCACCTATCTCTCTGCGAATCCAATTTTCCATGCTCGTACTAAGTATGTTGAGGTAGATTATCACTTTGTTCACGACCGAGTTGCAAAGAAAGAGATTCAGATTTGTTTTATCCCCTTTCAGGATCAACTTTCCGATGTCTTCACCAAACCGCTTTTTGTTGCGTCCTTTACTGCTTTTCGATTCAAGCTTCGGGTCGATCCTTCACCCTTAGTTTGAAGGGGCATATTATAGAATGTATAGCATGTATATATCTAAATAGGAAATTAATGTAAGATTATTTCAATGTTGTAATCCCTATTGTTACTGTCGTGTTATGCCACATATATATAAATAGGAAAGGTTGGCCTACATCGTAAGCCATTCAATTATTCTCAAATATTGAGAACATGTTTAAACAAGTTTATATGAAGATCATTAACAAGCATGAAAAATTAAATGAAAAAAATCAATCAACAAGTCCAAGATTTATTTTTGTACAAATTATATAAATCTTTATATCTAACTTAATAACACAAATTTAAATGAATTCACACACTTCACATTGCATGTATTCTAGCATCAATTTTTTTTCTCAATTTTTTAATTTTTGGCTCTCTTAGTATTGTAGTGACTAGATAGGTGATGTTACGTCGTAGGGCCGAATCAATTTTTTCAAACCTAAAGAAATGATGTTTAGGCGACACCAACATTTTTTAAGATGCAAGACAAATCATACACTTGATTCATTGACATAACTAGCTTCAATTAGCTTGTTTAATTTAATAATATGATAAAAAAAGCATCAACAATAAATAAAGGAATAAAAAAGTAGCAACAATTAAATATAAAAATGAGCTCCCAATAGCATAATCTGGAGAAGAAGAAAAAAGCTCGTTGGAGATTCATTGTCGCTCTATCGTTGACACTGCTCCACCACCAAAAAGATCACACCGTGACGGTTTTTAACATCTTTGTAAAAGGTCACACTGCGAGTCTACAACATCAAAAAAGTTGCGTGCTCCGCTAAAGTAACTACCCTGAAAGCAAACCAAACAAAATGTAATGAAGTGAGCATCTAGTGTTTATATCTAATAAGATAATTTCAATTAATTAAAAAAAGTTAATTGAAAAAGAATAAATTCAACAAAGAATGAAAAATAAAATAAAATAACAACGAAAAATTAGGTAATTTTCAAAATTAGTGAAAAGTCTTATACAAAGAAAATAATAAAAAGATAATAGAGTGAGATATTCAATTAAATAATGTTTAAGAATGAAATTGCAAAAAAAAAAAAAAAACATTACCTTTGAAAAGGAAAAAAAAAAACAAGCAAACTTAAATGAATCTCTTAAACCTGGATTAATCTCTCAAACTCACAACCCATTATATCCTAGACCTAAACTCAGTCAAGAATCTCAAATCTCAACCAATTTAATACTAAAAAATAAAACCGAAAAAAAAATCAATTTAAAAAGCTTTCCAAAACAAAAAAGTAGCAATAAAAAGAATAAAAATAAAATGTAATAGGAAAAAAACCAGTAAGAGAATGAAATCGAAAAAAATAAATTTTAAAAAGATCTCAAATACAACAAATAGTAATAAAGAGAATATGGACAAAATATAACATATGAGAAAATCAAAGGATGCAATAAAAAAAATCCAATTTTATAAATGATTTCATATAAAAAAAATAATCAAGATAACATGGACCAAATCAAAAGAAAAAAAACAAATTGAAATGCTGATTTTAAGATTTATAGGGTCAAACATGAAAATTAAAAAGGAGAAAGAAAAAGAAGAAGAAAACAAAAGGTCATTAGGGCCACACCGAAGGTCCGTTGACCACATGTGTTATCTGGTGATTGAGGGGGCACCATGACGTATCAAATGACGCCTCGAAAGTCAAAGTTTGGCTGTCTAGTGACTCCTCGTGTGCCACCCGAAAAGCATGTCGCGCCATCAACCTTTATTAATAATATTTATGTTTATTAAATTACAGAATAGCTTTTAAGTGAGCCTGATTGTAACAAGAAAATTAGAATGAAAAGATGAAAATACTCATTAATACAAGCTAAAGAAATTTTGATTTTAAAGATATTTTAATTATTTTAAATGTGTTTAAATTTTGATTTTATAGCTCATGAATACTAAGTAAAAAACATAAAAGTAATTTAGTTAGTTTATTATGCCAACAAAATGTTAAAAATTGATTTATCTAGTCAATATAATAATGGCAAAAAAATACTATGATAAAGATTTTATTACTTTCAATAAGTTAATTAATTTTGTTTAGAAAAAATAATAATATCAGTTTTAAACTACACTACTCTACTCAGTTCTTTAATTTTAATTTTAATAAAGCAAAAATTAGGACAGCACCATCAAATTTCAGGTAAGGGTCTATCTGGTGGTGTTCTGCACTGTTGCTTGGTCATAGGGAGCCTCCTCTGTTTTCAGAGGGAAGAAGACGAAGAATGGAAATGACAAACGGCTGCGTTTCGGACTGGAAGTGGTAATCTATCCATTTGGTCCTTCGAGTTTCAACACTTTTTAATCGGGCCCCTGGACAGAATTTCAGCGTCTTATACAAAATGGTCCTTGGACCTTAATCACTTGTAATTTTGCCCTTAATTAACTCAGAAATTTAATATTTATTCAATTATGCACCTGATTTCAATAATTAAACTAATTATAAGCCTAATTAAGTCTTTAAACTTATCTGTTCTTCAATCATACTCCCGATATCATTAAATAAACCCAATCAAAGTTTAATTGAAACTCCATACTAGTTAATTATTTCAATTTCCTTCCAAATTAACTTCCAAAGTCATAAACCAACATGATTAACCCCTCAAAGCTTTCCATTTGTGTTGTCTTGATCCAAACCTTAATTTTTATTCATTTCATTTTTTTTGTTGTCAAAAATTAGGATGTCTCCTGTGGAGTTTGCAAAACTCATTGTCCAATGTCTCAAAGTTTAGATGATATGCATACATTGTTACCTGATTTGAAATATAGGCTCCAATTTCTTCTTAATCTTCTTGTTTGCTTGATTGATGACGACCTGCTATCTCTGATTTAAGTAATCTTTGTCGTTTGGCTTCTAGCTTACTCAAGTTGGCCCATGTAAGTCTCTTCCCCAATTCGTTTACACAACTTAGCCTTTAAGGTGCCTATCGTGACCCACTTGCTTGCTAAAGATTTTTCATCTTATCCATTAATTTGAGAGGATCATTCATTAATCCCCGTCTCACATTTAAAAATATTCGTTGTCACTTGCTGAAAGGATCAAGCTGCCTTTTATAAACCAAGATGCCCCCTTGTCTTGTCATAGGAAATGTTCATCTCTTTTTCTAAAAGGGATCGATTTTTCCTTTTAAACATAATGTTTCCCCCTTGTACTGGTCATTGCTCTTAGGTGTGCTTTGTCAACAACTCTGCCAAATAATGGTTTTTTAAGCGACCATTTTCACATTTCTCTCATTTTCAATTTGGTGAAGGAATATTTGTCCAGAATGGATCTCGAAATCTTGACCTTGCATTTTGAAAACAAAAATTGTTTTGATGTAAGTTTAAAAACATTTGCTTTGGAAATCTTGCAACTTCTAGGTTTTTTCTCGGAAAACAGATTATTTGCTCTTATATTTGACGATATTGTATTTGGTGGAAGTACATCATGAGGTGACCATTTATATCTTTTGGTTTTCTAAAGTGAAGGGCTCGAGAAAAAGCTTGAGGTTTTGTTTGAGAAAAACTTGTCTCTTTTTACAAGTAGAATGTCAAAAATATCATTTTAAATAAACATCAAATTATTTTTGAAACCAAAATGCAAGTTCAATTTTTCAAAATTCTAATGGGGAAGCTGATTTTGGTAAAAGAGATGAATTGATCTATAAGATCACGCGAGGTTGCATGGGTAAATTTATGGGTTTATTTTTTTGGTACTTACAGGCACTTTCTATGAAAAATATGCAAAGAGAATTTATTGGCCCAACCCTTTTTCATTGATTCGATAAGAACTTATACATCATGGATAATATTTCTTTACAGAATCAGAGTTCACAGGCCTAACTACATCTTCTCCATCCATTCTTGTTAGTATCAATGCCCCCCTGAAAACGCCTTCTTCACTATGTAGGGACCTTCATAATTGGGCGCTCGTTAACTACGATCTTCTCCTAGTAGTAGTATGATTTTTCTCAATACAAGATCTCCTTCTTTGAACTCTCTTGGTCGAACTTTCTTATCATATGCCTTAGCCATCCTTCTTTGATACAGTTGGTGGTGACACATCGCACCTAAGCTTCTCTCGCTGATCATATTTAGCTGCTCATATCGTATCTTGGCCCACTCAGTCTCCTCGAGCCCTGATTCTATAAGGACCCTTAAAGAGGGAATCTCTACTTCTAATGGTACCACTGCCTCCATTCCATATACTAGAGAGTATGGCGTAGCCCCCGTTGATGTCCTCACTGCTATTCGATATGCATGGAGAGCATAAAGAAGCCATTCATGCTAATCTTTATAAGTAATCACCATTTTTTGAACAATCTTCTTTATATTTTTATTGACAGCTTCTATGACACAGTTCATCTTAGGCCTGTAAAGAGATGAGTTAGAATGCTTGATCTTCCACTTTGTGCACAAGTCTGCTATCATTTTTCCATTGAAGTTTTGAGCATTATCAGTTACTACTCTCTCAGGTACATCGTATCTGCATATTAGATCTTTCTCGATGAACCGTTTGACAACCTTCTAAGTCTTATGGGCGTACGAGTAGGCCTCTACCCATTTGGTGAAATAATCAATCGCTACAAGGATAAAACAATGCTCGTTGCTGGCTTTCGGGTTAATAGGTCCGATCACATCTATCCCCCACATTGCGAAAGGCCAAGGGGACACCATGTTGAATAAAGGTGTGGGAGGTGCATTAAATTTGTCGCTATACACTTGACATTTGTGGCACCTTCGGACAAAATTTATGCAATCTTTCCTCATAGACAACCAAAAATAAACCGCTCTTTACATTTGCCTAGCCATCATGTGTCCGTTTGCATGGGTAGCACAAATTCCTTCATGCACTTCTTGCAGGGCTTTGTTGGCTTCTAGATCACTCAGACACCTCAGCTAGGTCCCATCAAATGACCTTTTATACAAAATCTCCTCGTCTATATAGTATTCCATAGCCATTCTTCTCAAAGTCTTTTTATCTATCTTCAAAGCTCCTGATGGGTACTCTTGATATTGGTTGAACCTTTTTATATCTATATACCATGGGTTAACGTTCTCTTCTTCTTCTATTAAACCACAGTGAGCAGGAGAATTTATGATCTCTATGCCTATAGGCTGAATTTTTGCACGACCACCAATTGTAGCCATGGAAGCTAGGATAGCTAAAGCATCGGCAAACTGATTTTTATCCCTCCCCAAATGAGTAAATTTTATTTCATCCAAGCTTTCAGCCAATTTAGAGAGGTAATCTTGGTATGGTCTTAATTTTTCATCTTTTGTCTGCCATTTACCCTTTACCTGACATATTATCAACATCGAGTCTCCATATACTTCTAATTTCCCTATCCTCATCTCTAATGCTCCTTCTAATCCATGTATAAAAGCCTCATACTCAGCTGTGTTGTTTGTGCAACTAAAATGCAGCTTTATTGAGATGGGATATTGCTTTCTTTTTGGGGAAATTATCACAGCACCTGCCCCGTTGCCAGATACATTCACTACGCCATCAAAATACATGGTCCACCAATCACTCTTCTCTTCTCTTTTTGTTACTAGCACATCTTCATCAAGGAAGTCGAAGTTCAATGGTTCATAATCCTCAACGATGTTATCGGCTAAATGATTGGCGATTGCACTACCTTTTACTGATTTTCTTGTCATGTAGATGATGTCATATTCAGCCAGTAATACTTGCCATCTGGCTATTCTGCTCGACATATATGGCTTTTCAAATATATACTTCACTGGGTCCGTCTTTAAGATCAGCCAGGTAGTGTAGTATAACATATATTGTCGCAGTCTTTTCGCACTCCACACCAGACTACAACATAATTTCTCTACCATACTGTAACAGGATTCGTACTCTGTGAACTTCTTACTCAAATAATAGATGGCTTGTTCTTTTCTTCTTGACTCATCTTGTTGCCCATGCACACAACCCATGGCCAATTCAATCATCGTTAAATACAAAATAAGAGGTCTTTCATGTACGGGTGGTACCAATAACAGTGGTTTTTGCAAGTATTGCTTGATTTTATCAAAAGCTTCTTGGCAATCTTCATCCCATATTCCAGGATTCTTCTTTCTGAGTAGTCGAAAAATCGGTTCACAAGTGACTGTAAGTTGTGAGATAAAACGAGCAATATAGTTCAAGCGCCCCAAAAAACTTCTAACTTCTTTTTCTGTCTTTGGAGCGGGCATGTTTTGTATAGCTTTCACTTTGTCATGATCTACTTCTATGCCTTTATCACTCACCACAAATCCCAATAATTTACTTGATTTTACCCTGAATGTGCACTTCGCGGGATTCAACTTCAACTGATACTTTCTCAACCTTTCGAACAATTTCCTCAGAGATAGGATATGGCTCTCTTCATCTTTGGACTTTGCGATCATGTCATCCACGTAGACCTCAATCTCCTTCTGCATCATGTCATGAAAAAGTGCTATCATTGCCCTTTGGTATGTCGCCCCAGCATTCTTCAACCCGAATGACATCACTTTATAACAGTAAGTTCCCCATAGGGTGACAAATGTTGTCTTTCTTTTATCTGGTTCCGCCATTTTAATCTGATTATACCTAGAGAATCAATCCATGAAAGAATAGGTGGAGCTCTTAGCAGCATTGTCCACCAATATGTCTATGTGGGGTAAGGGGAAATCATCCTTTGGGCTTGCCCTATTCAGATCCCGGAAATCCACACATACCATGATTTTATTGTCCTTCTTGGGTACCGCTACAATGTTAGACACCCACTCAGAATATTCCACTACCTCTAAGAAACCAGCATCCCACTATCTTGTTATCTCTTCTTTTACCTTGAGTAGCTTCTGCTTGACTGACTTACAACCCTCAATTAGAGGTAGCTTGTGTACCACTTTTTCAATATCCAGGCTTGGCATATCAGCATCTGACCAGGAAAAAATGTCTACATATTCTTGTAAAAGGGCGACCAACTCATTCTTCACATCTGCAGCAATTAACATTCATATTTTCAACTCCTTTTTGTTATGCTCAGTGCCTATATTTATTAATTCCAGTTCCTTTTTTGTCGGCTTCCATGCGTGTTCAGGCTGTTCTATAAGCTTTGTGAACTCTTCAATGTCTTCCTCCCCACATTCCTCCTTATCCATTATGATTTTATCGAAATTAGGCCAATTATTCTCAATGTAATGGGTTTGTAAGTTTATCGCTGATCCGCTTTCAGATTTCCTGAAAGCAGAAAGTCGTTTGGTTATGAGTATAAAATGAAATAGTGAAACCAAAAAGGCATGATGAAAGGAAAAAACAAAACACGTGATCTCATTAACTGAAAAAGATAGAAAGGCTCAATAACAGAACCTCATTGCCAACATCTTGAGCCATGATTGTTGGCAACACATAATTATTCAAACCAAATGTAACAATAATGAAAAAGAAAGCAACAAACAAATATTACTTTTTAAAGATAATCGGGACTCCTTGAATTTCCTAATTGTTCAACTTTTCCCCTTCCGCTAATATCCTCATGAATTCGAGTGGGTCATCTTCTAGAGCACCCATAGTCAGTTGAGGTAGTACTTCATTGGGGCTTTCTTCCACTTCCAAACCTCTCTTGGGTTCTTGTTTGATGACCTCTTCTGGACAGTCGATGGTAGTGCCACTAAATTCTTTGCTTATCCTTTCAACTTCCCCCTCAACCTTTATCACTTGTGTGAGTCCTGGGAATGTCATGTGGATTGAAGGGATTTGTATCTAGTCTTCATTTGGCTCCCTCCCTTCAATCTGAGCCAACCTCCTTTCCCTCTTGAGCTCGACTGCTCTTTTAAAATCTGCCTTTCCAGGCTTAAAACCTAAGTCGAACCTCTGATCAGCGCATTTCATCTTTATCACATTGATCCTCTTGGGCATTACTATGATGGGGTCATACTGGAATGGCAGCTCGTGCTTCAAAAAGTATTTAGCAGCCATTCTTGCAGCCTTAAAGACCTTTGGTTTCCTTCTTGTTGTATTGTCATGTACTTATTCAGCATTTACTACCTCAAATGCAAGGAGATTTCCATCCTTACTCTCCTCCACCTCTACATAAGGAACCGACACGTTTCTCATCGTATTCAAAACCTCATTAGCCTTCACTGTCACCAAATTTCCATTGATGATGAATTTGACCCGTTGGTGTAATGAGGATGCCACAGCTCGGGCTTCATGGATCCAAGGTCTTCCCAACAACATGTTATACGAGGGATGGATATCCATCACTTGTAAAGTTACTTGAAATGGTTGGGGACCAAGTTTCAGTTCGATGTCAATATTTCCAATAATTGGTCTTGGCGACCTATCATATGCTCTAGCCGTCATGGTAGTTGGCTTCATGTGAGAGGCGTCCAAAGACATTTTATCAAGCATATGCCTTGGCAACACGTTTAAAGCTGAACCATTATCTATTAGTAATTTGGCAATCACATAATCCTTGCATTTTACTGTGATATACAATGGGTTGTTGTGACCGGTTCCCTCATGATTTAGTTTGTCATCGGTGAAGTAGATATAGTTGCTCACTTGAATCCTTCCTACGAAATGTTCTATTGAATCCTGCGTGATATCTTGAGGAACATATGCTTCATTGAGGACCTTCTGGAGTGTGTTTCTGTGCAGCTCTGAACTCAACATTAATGATAGTAGAGAGATCCTAGCAGGAGTCTTTTTCAGCTGATCCACCACACTATATTCACTATGCTTCATTAGTTTCAGGAATTCGTTAGCTTCTTCATCACTTACTAGTTTGTTTACCTCATCTATTTCCATCATATCTTTTCCCCTAGTCCTTATTTGGTCTTCTAGTTCTTGAGGGGTGAAACACCTCCCACTTCGAGTTAATCCTTCTATTTCAGCATGAAATACAAGAGCGCGTTTTGTGATATGAAAAGAGTTTCCATAATGATGAGGTAGGGCATTATAGTTCCCATTGTTTATGCTTGCGGGTTTGGCCAAAATCATTATTGGGGGTCCTGCTTCTGTCTGCTAGTATCTACAAACTTCCTCCTTTTGGTTGAAACCAGTCACCATCCCTACTTGATTTTTTTCATCGGCTGTTACTACTCTTAACAATCCTAGTGTCATCATATCTCCCACCTCCGACTGCAACTCTTCACAAGAGTTTATATGGTGCCCCATATGCTTATGGTATTCACAGTATTAGTCCATATATTCTACAACTTGTGTTTGGGTAGGTGCTTTAAGGTGCCCAGCCAGTTTTAGTATCTTGTACAATTTCTCCTTTGTTAGCTTTGGGATTGCATCTTTCTTTTCTCCCACTTCTACAGCGTTCACCCCTTCACTTTCGGAAGCATGGTTTGGTAGCGGGTTTGTTCTTACGTCGGGAGATTTATTAAAAGAAATCCATCTTGTCTTGATGAGTTGAAGGATTTTTCTTTTAAATCCCAAACACCCATCAATATTATGGCCTACCGCGCCAGCATGGTATTCACATTTTTTATCTGGTTTGTACCAATTAAGGAATGGTGGTTGTAAAGGTATCAATGGCACAGGCACCACTTGACCAATGCCGAGCAGTCTTTGATTACATTTCCATGAGTGGCATGGGTAACGGTGGAAGTTGCTCTTGGTCTGGAGGGAAATTTCTACGCGGGCAAAAGGTGTTGTTGGCTTGGTTGTTTAGGTTGTTTTGGGTGTTTGGTTGGTTTCCAGGAAATGGTGATGCGAAATTTAGGTTAGATACGGAGGAAGTGGGTATAAAGGGCTTGAAATTGTAGTTATCTTGGTAAGTTTTCTTCCTCTCTTTGCTCTCATCTCCAATGTTGTGAATTTTAGTTTCCTTCCTACGTCCAACAAAATCCCTCTTTTTACTAGGATCCGTAATCCTACCCATTCGATCAGCTTGCTTGATTCTTTCAGCTATAACAACCAAATCAGAGAAATTTTGTGCAGAACTTCCGACTAGGTATTCAAAGTATGGGGCTTTGAAAGTATTAGAGAATAGGCCTATCATCTCCTTTTCCAAAAGTGGTGGATTAACCTGTGCTGCCGTTTTGCGCCAACTTTGTGCGTACTCCCTCACGGATTCCTTATGGCCTTTTTCCAAGGTATGCAAGCAGGATCTATCAGGAGCTATGTCCATATTGAACTTGTATTGCCCAACAAAGGCGTCCACTAGGTCTTTCCATCCTTTCACCTTGGTGTTGACTAAGCGCATGTACCAAGTAAGAGCAACTTCACTCAGACTATCTTGGAAGAAATGGATCAACAACTTCTCGTCATGTACTTCTTCAGCCATCTTATTACAGTATGCTTTAAGATGAGTCACCAGGCATTGAGTTCCGGTGTACTTAACAAACTCTAGCACCTTAAACTTCTTAGGAATAACTACGTTTGGTACTAAACACATCTCGACGACTTTCACAGGGTCATACAAATTATTTCCTTCGACTGCCCTCACCCTCTCTTCTAGGGCAACCCACTTCTCTAGTCCTTCATCTCCTACCATTTTGTCATGGTGAGACTCTACCAAGGTTGGCTCAACAGTCTTAGGGATCCTCATTGGGTATACAGGCTGAGTTGGGAAATGCGTAACGTATTGGGACTCAGACGAGATTCTACTTGTCCCTAAATTTGATGGATTGAAGAGAGTCGCAGGCATTGGCGGGATCTGGGCTGTGAAAGCTGGTTGGGTGGATGTTCCTTCTCCTGATTTAGATCTCAAAGCCTGTTCAAGTAGGCTAGTAAGCCTGGCGACATCTTTCTTCAGACTCTCTAACTCTTTTTGATGTTGGGCCTCCAACTGAGCTCTTTCCTCATTTTGCATTTTTTTCCGTGATCGTGTGTTATGGGTACGTTTTAATGGGGACCTATATTTCACCTGGAGTGCAGTCTTATGACCGTCTATAAGTGTATGTTCAAAAATGCATGAAGATGAATGCAATATATTGGGTATGGATTTGTTTTTTGGGAGGGTGCATAATGATTGCTATTCTTTGGATGCGTGGTCAACTCTGAATCCAATATGCATTGCCAGGAGATCTGTTGAGCTTTTTGCCATCTGAGCTTTCAGCCATGTATACACACATTGTGAATCAAAAATAGGGGTCTTGGCCCTTTTATTTAACTCATCAAAATTTCGTTACAAACGATGATTGTTATAATCTATTAGTGGGGTAAAGGCACTGCTTATATTAGTTATAGCTTTTAGAAATGTATCAATGTTATCCATGCTCCTTCGATACCTCGCGATGTCTCCCCCAACTTGACGAGCTTCCACTCTTAACCAATGGGCTTCAGCTGCAGCTCGATCAATTTGCTCTTGTAATTCCCTTATCCTTTCAGCATGGATCAAGTTGTTTCTGGACAGTTATCTAATGTTTGATTGTGATTCTCCACCATTTTCTAGTTTTCACGCAACTATTCAGTCTTTGCTTCTTCCTTAACCAACTTGGTCCTTAATGCTTTTGCCTCAACTTTACTACTATCGAGTTCAAGTCTCAAATTCTGGGTGGCCTTGACTGTCTTCTTGGTCTTTCCCAATTCCACTTCGACTTCATTTAGCTGTCTCTTGAGTTCTTTTATATCTTTCAAATGCTTTCTTGCTACAGCTTGGGTTTTGACGGCCAGTTCCTCCCAATGCTGGGCCTTTTCTACCTGAAGCGTCTTGTCCTTATTGATGGCTTTTAGTGATTCCAAATCGTCCATGGCTTTCCTCCAGTCTCGGCCCACAGAGTCTCTTTCTTCCTCAGCTGACTTCCGCATAGTCTTTTCCTCAGTTAACTGATGCTCTAAGGACCTTCTTAACTCCTCCTTTGTTTTTGAGCTCGGTTTGCAACAGTTTTACTTGCTCCCTCAATTCTTCTTCACAACTCGCCCTCTTTCTTCGAGTGTCCACGGACTCAAAAACCTCTACTATGTTGGTAACTCCTCTGTTACGCCATTCGGGATATTTTTTGCTAACCGTGGGATTCCTCGATCCATTCTCCTTTTTTATCAGTAACAAATATTTCCAATCTTATTTAATGCTTTCTAACATCTCCATGGTGGTCCCTTTATATACCCCAGTAAAAGGAGTTATGTCGACCGTCCTAGGGATGCTTTGTATGTTCCTATGTTGCCTGCAACTAAGGCAGGTGCGTAACTGATATATCTCATTACTCCAATTAATGGTACCCAAGGCTTTTCCCCACAACTCATTAAGCTTGCCACATTCCTCATCCACGGAGCTCTCCAATTAAAAATGCTTAACGGAAGTCTTTGTAATTTTACCTTCCAGTCATTTTCAGAAAAATTCTCCCACTACTCTAACACGAACAACTCGAGTGGCTTTTGGTCGAACCACCAGAAATTTTTGAATATTGGCATCTCTGTTTCTATATGGCTTGCTAACTAAATAAATAGTAATGAGACATAGCATCTCATGGAACCTTTACTTGTTTTCTTGCAATGATTAAGAGACAGGAAGATTTTAGCTAAAATTACCGCACATGGGTTGATCTTTGTCTTTTCATACTCCACAAACAAATTAGCGGCCTCTAGATTGATAATTCTCATAGTAGAGGGACATAGAACTAAACCAAATATTCCTAAAGCCAATATTCTGTGTTTCTCCATTTTAGCACTAGGATTAGCCTTTTTAGCAATCAACAGTTCCTCCAATCGTTTCCATCTAAGACCGCCAGAGTTATCTTTCTCTTTATATGGGATTAGTTGAGGGATTCCCAATAGTTTGGCAAGCTCATCCATAGTGTCATCAATTCTCTAGCGAAAGTACACTTTATGGGCATCTTCGGGGAATTCAGTCAACACACTATATTCTTCAATGGTCGGTGTCATATCGACACTTCAAAATGTGAAATGTCGGTAATCAAGATCCCAGAAATAGGTCAGGGCTTTTATAGCTGATGACAATATTGGCACTTTCAAAAGGTGCAAAATCCTCCCATATTTCATGGCAAACTCTGCTTCGTCTATCTGATACTTGGTAAGCGAAAACAATCGGTTAGTGTCATTTATTATGCACCTAATATCTTTAAGTAGTGGTGTCTCACTAGCATTCAGTCTAGGGCAGTCTCCCTCAGTCATTTGCAAGGATTCAAATTCGAGTCCATACTCAACAGTCGTTAACTCACGAATAGCAGCCATTATGTCACCCGAAAGCCCTGTAATAAGGATGCTTATATGTTAAGCTTATCTCAGTGAAATTATGCAAGGATTTACCTAAAGCATAGATTCTAATCTTTAAATGCATCAGGGTAGTTTTGCTATCTTGTCTTCAAGGTCTTTCGCATGCTCAGTGATCGTCCTCGAAAGGTTGATATGGGGTTTACAAGCAACGTGAAGATAAAGGCCCTGAGTAATATCAGTTCGGCATATCGACCACTATTGAGCAAACAATCATGCGAGAGTTGGATAGTTTTGCGAGCCTTACCCAAGCTAAAGTCATTGGGGTGTCGTTACTCCTCCACTTATCTTAAATTTGATACCACACGTATTTTTAAAAATGAGATAAGTGATGCGTGAAGACCTTAGATTCATATCCAATATATATGCATGATAAACATGAAAAACAACGCATGCTAAAACAGTAAAAAGAGAAAAAATAAATAAATAAATAAAACATGATAAACTCAACATAGTCACAACAAGGAGAAAACAACAGTGCGACAAATATAGTTTAGCAACAAAAAAAAAAGACAAATAGCAAAGCTTAGTCCTAAGGTCCCCAATGGAGTAGCCATTTCATCACACCCGGACATCGTGACGATCGATAAAAAAAATCTGGATAATGGAAAAAGAACATATATCTGGCATCTTGTTCTTTGGGGGAAACAGTCTTGTTCAAGGAGTCGCCACCTAGTATTATGGTCACTAAAAACCCTAATTGGTCAACAAAGATTCTATAGTACGGGACTGGTTGCGCAAAAGGAAAGATGTTATCATCCCTTAAGCGTCCTCCCTAAGGCAGGTTGCATTGCTAGTTTTGTCTAAAATTGCTAAGAATTTGTTCTCATTTTTCCCTTTTTTATTATTCCTTTCATGTTCCTGACTCTGGCGTTAGTGAACAACTCCTACGAGTATTTCCAACTCTTGCATTGGTAAATATCACACAAATCCAAAAATACGATACTCCTGACTCTGGCATCAGTGAATATTTTCGTGAAAAATGAATTTGAAAAAGAAATTTTCTATGTCATTTTTTGTTTATCCTTTATTATTATTTGCCCTTTTTAGATGGAAGTAAAAAAAAAAAAAAACATTGCACGATAGATTTGCATTTAACTAAAAAAAAATACGATACTCCTGACTCTGGCATCAGTGAATATTTTCGTGAAAAATGAATTTGAAGAAGAAATTTTCTATGTCATTTTTTGTTTATCCTTTATTATTATTTGCCCTTTTTAGATGGAAGTAAAAAAAAAAAAAACATTGCACGACAGATTTGAATTTAACTAAAAAAAAATACAAAATGCAAAGAAAAAAATAAGTCAAAGTGCGAGGGGCCCACAAATAAATCAACAAAGATCCCTAAATATTTTTGAAATTTTTTGATATCGAAAAGGGGTTCATTTGGCCAAATATCAAACTAACATGGCATAAATATTATGGTCAAGGAATAAGGGTGTGTTTTGCCAAACACACCCTTAGCAAACACACTTTGGGCTGGCTGGGCCTAAAGCCCAGACCCGGCCCACTCCTTTTTTAAAGGCTAAGTCTAGCCCACCCCGCATGGGCTAGGTTGGACTCATCCGGCCTAGCCCGGTCACTGGCCCAAACCAGTGACCCGGCTCGGCAGCAGGCACACGTGGTTCAAACCACGCGTCCGCTGCACAGGGCGAAGGTGATTAAATTACCTTCACCCTGTTTTCTTCTTCTTGTAATGAAATAAATAGAAACAAATGGAAAAAAGGAAGGGCTTACCTGGCGATGACGAAGACGAGGGCGACAGTAATAGTCGAGCAATCCTGGAGAATTCTCTCTTCTTCCTCCTTCTTTCGACTTCTCTTCTTTCTTTTTTTTGTTCGATCTCCCCTCTCTTTGCTTGTGTTCGTTTTATTAATCGGTTCACCTCCTTTTTTTCCTTTACTTCTCCCCTTCGGCTTTGTATTTATAGGGGATGCGCTGGTGTTTCACTGAGACTTGGATATCTTAGATTGATCATTATCTTCCTAGGGCAGTGATCTTCATGAGGATAGGATTTGAGACTCCGTGTTTTGGTTGGATGGGGACACCAACAGTCCTGCCATTGTCGGACTGTTGGAAGTGGTTTTCTTCACGCGTCAATGGTTTGTTCTTGCGGCGAGGGACATGGACACGAACTAAGCAGCTGGTGGTGGAGGTTGTGTGCACCGTATTGTGTCTGGTGGTGTTATGCACTGTTGCTTGGTCACAAGGAGCCTCCTCTGTTTTCAGAGGGAAGAAGACGAAGAATGGAAATGACAAACAGCGTCGTTTCTAACTGGAAGTGGCAATCTCTCTAGTTGGTCCTCCGAGTTTTGACACTTTTTAATCGGGCCCCTAGATAGAATTTCAGCGCCTTTTACAAAATGGTCCCTGGACCTTAATCACTTGTAATTTTGCCCTTAATTAACTCAGAAATTTAATATTTATTCAATTATGTCCCTGATTTCATTAATTAAACTAATTTTAAGCCTAATTAAGTCCTCAAACTTATCTGCTCTTCAATCAAACTCCTGATATCATTAATTAAACCAAATCAAAGTTTAATTGAAACCCCATACTAGTTAATTCTTTCAATTTCCTTCCAAATTAACTTCTAAAGTCATAAACCAACATGATTAACCCCTCAAAGCTTCCCATTTGTGTTGTCTTGATCCAAACCTCAATTTTTATTCATTTCATTTTTTTTGGTCAAAAATTAGGTTATGAAAAAGGTGATAAGTCGGTAACTCAGTTTATGCAAAAGGCTAAGGCCCTATTTAATGAATTAGTCACTGGTGGTCGATCGGTATCGCTGGAGGATTTCAACTTAAATGTGTTTCGTAGCCTTCGAGGAGAGTTTAAGGACTTAGTAACAAGTATTGTGACCAAAGCAGAGCCTCTCTCGTATGCCGATCTTCATAGTCATATTCTAACACATAAATTCCTTCATAAAACATCCCTTTCATCCATGGGGTCTGCTGTCATCAATACACCTCTGTTGCCCACGCCCAACACCCCTCCTGCAGTCTTCTTTTCTCACTGCTAATCTCCTGTAAATTTGGCCGCAACAGAGGCCGTTTCCATGGAGGATGGCGTCCCAACAGTTCAACATCAATGGGCACAGGTCTGCTGCGTTCAGACCTGATTTTCGCAGCCTTCTTAGCTCCTCCAACAGTAATGGCAGGCAAGGCAACTGGCAGGGCAATTGGCAGCGCCGCAGGGGGCAAAATCCACGCTGCCAATTGTGCCAAACATTTGGCAATACAACCCCTCACTGCCCTCAACTCCAGCATCAGGGCTATGGACAGCAACCTAGTGCAAATCTAGCGCTGTGTAATATTTCCTCAACAGGTATTGCTGATTGGTTTTCGGATGCCGGTGCAAATCAACACATTACACCTGACCTTGCAAGTTTGGCTGCCTCATAACCATATCTCAGTAATGATAATTTACATGTTGATGATGGTAAGGGAATCCCCATATCTCATATCGGTCATTCAAAAATATATACACCTTATCGTTCTTTCACTTTGTCTAGTGTTTTTTATGTTCCTGCAATCAGGAAACATTTGCTTTCTGTTCAAAAATTTTATCTTGATAACAATGTTTATTTTGAATTTCACCCTTTTGTGTTTTATGTCAAGGATCTCAACACCAATGAAGTCCTTCTCTCAAGTCAGAGTCAAGATGGTCTTTATACTTTGTCCAGATCTTTTATCACGTTAGTTCCTCTAGCCTATTGGCCTCCCTGCATTTCTGCTTCTGCCAATTTATGGCATCGTCGGCTAGGTCATCCTACCTCTCGTGTTTTTCAATTATTAGTCTTAAAAAATAAGATTATTTATAACAAACATCTTAATCTTCAATGTCAAAATTGTCGATTAGAAAAATCATTGTGTTTGTCTTTAGGACCTATAGGTCATAAAACCTCTACTCCACTTGAATAAATTTTTAGTGATGTATAGGGTTCTGTTCCCCTTTTTTCTTCAGATGGTTATCTTTATTTTGTTATATTTGTTGATGCATACACAAAATATATATGGTTGTTATCTTTGTTGATGCATACACAAAATATATATGGTATTATCATCTTGTTGCCAAGTCTGATGTTTATTTTGTCTTTCACCAATTACAGACTCTCGTTGAGCGTCAATTTTCATTAAAAATAAAATCTATTCAAACTGATTGGGGCAGTGAATAACGCAAACTATCAACTTTTTTTAAGACCATTGGTATTCAACATCGTCTGATTTGTCCTCACACTCATGAACAAAATGGCACAGTAGAACGTGGTCATAGGCATATTGTGGAAACAAGACTTACTCTTCTAGGGCAATGCAAAACACCATTCTGATTATGGAATTATGCTTTTTAAACCTTGGTTTATCTTATAAATTGCATGCTTACTCTCGTTCTTGCAAATAGATCTCTGTTTGATTGTTTGTTTCTACGGTCTCCTGATTATCATTTTTTGTGTACTTTTAGGTGTCTCCATTTTCCCTTTTTTGCATCTCTATAATAATCATAAATTGAATTTTCGTTCCTCTGCATATGTGTTTCTTGGTTACATCTCCCCACACCTTGGTTATCAGTGTTTTGACATTGCATCTCAACGCGTTTATATCTCTTGTCATATCCGCTTTCATGAACATGTGTTTCCATTTGATAATTATAAATAGATTGCAAAGGTTTCCTCCACTCCCCCCCCACCCAAACTGCCATTAATGTCCTCCTAAATCTACTCCATTCACCGCTGTTCCCTACCCATACAGCCCTCCAACCACAAACAGCCCGCCCACCACAGCATTCACCTCTCTCTTACCCATCATCACATGCATGTTTATCTAACCATTCTGCTGCAGATATAACTTGCAAATCAGTCACCCCCACCTTCCAGCGTGACCCCTCTGCTGGTGTCGGGACAACCTCTAGTTCTTCCTTTGCTCCTCTTTATTTGGCCAGTGTCCAAGCTGCTACCAACTCTACCTTTGCTGACAGTCTCGTTTCTGCCGCCAGTCCTCTGCTTGCGACAGATTCTCCCTTAGCCCCTTCGACTGGCCTAGATCTTGTGGTTGATTTCTCCTCCTATCCACTACAACAGGACATCTTATAGCCATCTTTTTCTCCTGTATCGCCGCCTTTAACCAACAAACACCCTATGGTTCTTCGACTATGGCAGCCGAAAATAGCCAATCTGGTTGCTTCTGCTGCCGCTGTTACTGCTTCCCCCCGGATACTAAACTCTCCCTCTTCAGAACCTCTTACTTTCTCTGATGCTGACAAGTATATCGTTTGGCATAATCCTACGTGTGATGAGATCAAGGCTTTGCACTCTAATCACACTCGGTCTTTAGTTCCTTTTCATCCTTTAATGAACATTGTTGGCAGCAGATGGGTGTATCGGATCAAGCATCGTGCTGATGACAGCATTGAGCGTTATAGAGCACGCCTTGTTACTATAGGCTTTACCCAACAGGAAAGCATTGATTATTTTGAAACCTTCAGCCCAGTTATTAAGCAAGCCATCATCCGATTTTCTTCTTCATTACGGTTTCGTGCAATTAAAAGATTCATCAACTTGATATTCATAATGTCTTTCTCAATAACATTCTTACTGAGAAGGTCCACATGAAACAACCTCTAGGTTTTGTTGACTTTACTCTTCCATCTCATGTGTGCAGATTGCACAAGTCATTGTATGGTTTAAAACAAGCACCGAGGGCATGGTACACTCATTTGAGTGATTATTAGCTCTCCATTGGTTTTCTTGCCTCCAAGGTTGACACCTCCCTGTTTATCTTATCTGATGGCACTAATATCTTTTATCTTCTGGTGTATGTTAATGATATCCTGCTTACGGGTAGTAACTCTGTTATGATCCATCGTCTAATACAATCACTAAGCTTTGATTTAAAGCTTCGTGACTTAGGCACAGTTCACTACTTTCTGGGTATTGAAGTTCAGTCTACAAGTATGGGTTTGATGCTTCGTCAACACAAATATATTTTTGACATCCTCACTCGAGCTGGTATGACTTCTTCCAAACCCGTTGACACTCTAGTCTCTCTTTTGAAAGTTACCATATTGCTAGATACTTCATTCTCTGATCCTACAAGGTTTCGTCAAATCATGAGTGCTCTTTAGTATCTTACCTTCACCCACCCAGATTTTTTTTTGTTGTTAACACAGTCTGTCAATTTATGCATGCTCCTACAAACTCTTATTGGACCGTTGTTAAGCGTATTTTACGCTAGCTTAAAGGTATGACATCTTATAGTTTCCATATCACTCGCGGTTCCTCTTTTGCTTTCTATGGTTTTACAGGTGCAGATTGGCTGGTAGTATTGATGATTGCAAGTTTACGTATGGCTACCTTGTCTTCTTTGGTCAAATGCCGATTTCATGGAAATACAACAAGCATTGCACAGTTGCTCGCTCCTCTACTGAAGTTGAGTATAAAACCTTAGCAAATGGTACTGCTGAGTTTTTAACAGATTTGCAGGTTCCCTCTGTCTCAGCACCTACCATTTGGTGTGATAACCTTGGCGTGACCTATCTCTTCGCAAATCTGATTTTCCATGCTCGTACTAAGCATGTTGAGGTAGATTATCACTTTGTTCGCGATCGGGTTGCAAAGAAAAAGATTCAGATTTGTTTTATCCCCTCTCAGGATCAACTTATTGATGTATTCACCAAACCGCTTTCTGCTGCGTCCTTTACTGCTTTTCGATTCAAGCTTCGGGTCGATCCTCCACCCTTAGCTTGAGGGGCATATTATAGAATGTATAGCATGTATATATCTGAATAAAAAATTAATGTAGGATTATTCCAATGTTGTAATCCCTATAGTTACTTCCGTGTTCTGCCACACACACACACACACACACACATATACACACGCACGAAAGGTTGGCTAAGGTACATCCTAAGCCATTCTATTATTCTCAACTATTGAGAACACGTTTAAACAGGTTTATATGAAGATCATCAACAAGCATGAAAAATTAAATGAAAAAATCAATCAATAAGTCCAAGATTTATTTTAGTACAAATTATATAAATCTTTATATTTAACTTGATAACACAAATTTAAATGAATTCACACACTTCACATTGCATGTATTATACCATCAATTTCTTTTCTCAACTTTTCAATTTTTGGTTCTCTTAGTATAGTAGTAACTACATAGGTGATCTATGTTACGTTGTGGGGTCAAATCAATTTTTTCAAACCTAAAGAAAGGATGTTTAGGCGACACCAACATTTTTAAATAAGCAAGAGAAATGATACACTTGATTCAGTGACTTAACTGGGTTCAATTAGCTTGTTTAATTTAATAATATGATAAAAAAGCATCAACAATAAATAAAGGAATAAAAAAAGCAACAATTAAATATAAAAAAAGAGCTCCCAATATCATAATCTAGAGAAGAAGAAAAAAGCTTGTTGGAGACCCACCGTCACTCTATCGTTGACACCGCTCCACCACCAAAAAGATCACATCGAGATGGTTTTTAACATCGTTGTAAAAGGCCACACTGCGAGTCTGCGACATTAAAAAAAGTTGCATGCTCCACTAAAGTAAATACTCTGAAAGCATACCAAACAAAATATAATGAAGTGAGCATCTAGTGTTTATATCTAATCAGACAATTTCATTTAATTAAAAAAAAGTTATTTGAAAAGGGATAAATTCAACAAAGAATGAAAAATAAAATTAAAAAACAGGGAAAACCTATGTCATTTTCAAAATTAGTGAAAAATCTTATACAAAGAAAATAATAAAAAAATAATAGAGCTCCATATTCAATTAAATAAATGCTTAAAAATGAAACCGGAAAAAAAAAAGAGCTTTAAAAAAGGGAAAAAAAACAAAACAAGCAAACTTGGTTTTCCTAAACCTGGATTAATCTCTTAAACTCACAACCCATTAAATCCTAGACCTAAACTCAGTCAAGAATCTCAACTCCCAGCCAATTTAATACTAAAAGATGAAACCGAAAAAAAATATCAATTTAAAAAGTTTTCAAAATAAAAAAATAGCAATAAAAAAAATAGAAATCAAATCTAATAGGAAAAAACCAGAAAAAGAATGAAATCATAAAAAATGAATTTTAAAAAAGATCTCAAATAAAACAAATAGCAATCAAAAGAATATAGACAAAATCTAACATATGAGAAAATCAAAGGATGCAATAAAAAAAATCTAATTTTATAAATGATTTCATATAAGAAAATAATCAAGAGAACATGGATGGACCAAATCAGAAGAAAAAAACAAATTAAAATGCTGATATTAAGATTTATATGGTCAAACGTGAAATTAAAGAGGAGAAAGAAAAGAACAAGAAAACAAAAGGTCATTGGCGCCACACAGAAGGTCCATTGACCACATGGGTTGTCTAGTGATTGAGGGGGCAACACGACGAATCAAATGCCGCCTCAAAAGTCGAAGTTTGGTTGTCCAGAGACTCCTCATGCGCCACCCGAAAAGCATGTCGCGTCATCAACCTTTATTAATAATATTTATGTTTATTAAATTACTAAATAGCTTTTAAGTGAGCTTGATTGTAACAAGGAAATTAGAATGAAAAGATGAAAATACTCGTTGATACAAGCTAAAGAAATTTTGATTTTAAAGATATTTTAGTTATTTTAAATGTGTTTAAATTTTGATTTTAAAGCTATTGAATACTAGTTTTTTAAAAAATAATAATTTTAAAAGTAATTTAGTTATTTTATTGTGCTAACAAAATGTTAAAAAACCCATTTATCTAGTCAATATAATAATGACAAATAAATACTATGATAAAGATTTTATTACTTTAAGTTAATTAATTTTGTTTAGAAAAAAATATTAACATCAGTTTCAAACTACACTACTCTACTCTAGGATCAGTTCTTTAATTTTAATTTTAATAAAGCAAAAATTAGGACAGCACCATCAGATATCAGGTAAGGGTCTAGTGATTTTAAGAGTGATATCCATCCCTCATCCTCGTAATGCCTGGGGAAAATTGCTATTAAAGCCCAAGATTGACCAAGTTCATTTGAAGAAAAAGGTTGCATGAGCCACTTAAAACCCCTCAAAGAAGTCATTCCCAATCCTCAAGTATTGTCGCCTCCAATTCTCAATTTCTTGAAGCAAACCAGTCTAAAGAAAACCAAGAAACCACCCTCTCCATGGATGATAATCCAAGAAAAAGTGCATCAAGTTCTCAAATTCCTATTGTCATTGCAAGCAGTGAATGTCTAATGAATAAGCTTCCATCCTGTTTGATAATGGACATACTATCAAGATTGCCCATCAAGACCATCTTGAATTGCCGGTGTGTTTGCAAGACTTGGCTTCACTACATCTCAGATTCTTTCTTTGCCAAACTCCATCTTGAAAGATCACCCACCAGCTTGCTAGTCAAAACCATATCCAACAATCCTGAATCAAGAAGCGTCCAGCTTGTCCAAATAACTGGAAAGCCTGTTGGTTTGCGCTTCCGTGTTGTTGAAGAAATGAAGTTTGTTCAGGAAATCAACCTACCCTATAATAATGATTTCTTGATTCAAAACTCTTGTAATGGGCTTCTTTGCATATCTAAAACCTTCCAAGACGGCTCCCATGATGACATTTATTTGTGCAATCCAATTTTGGGGGAGTATATCTCCATTCCACTCGCTGCTGGTCAAGGTAAATGGCATAAGCGTCGTTTCAGTTTGGGATACAGTGCCATTACTAAAGAATACAAAGTGGTGCACACTTTTTATTCGAAGAAAGGGCCTGATTCCCAACCTGAGGCTGAAATTTACACGATTGGTACAGGGAAATGGAGAAGTATTCACAAAGCTCTTCACATTCTTGATATTTTCATGTTCGATAGTTTTGTGTGCGGATCAATCCATTGGGAACTTCGTGGTGAAGACAATTGTGTGAATAGTATAGGTTCTTTTAACTTTGAAAATGAGCAATTTAGCCAATTGTCCTTGCCGCCTCGCTATGATGAGGGCGATTCTACTTTGACAGTTTTTGAAGGTTGTCTGGGCGTGTCTTTCTTCAACACTTGTTGTGATACTCAATTTGAAATATGGGTTATGAAGGAGTATGGGAACAAGCAGTCTTGGACCAAACAGTTTACCGTTAAAAACCTAGGTTTTGAAAACCATTATGAGCCCTTGATTTTCTTGAACAATGGATTGATCTTGATGATGGACAATCATGAA
>Ga0325402_1000319_pt1 | contig 31217 bp, 25 predicted proteins | sample PopdelMetagenome_22_FD_207212 | JGI IMG/M metagenome (GOLD analysis project Ga0325402, IMG submission 207212) | Populus deltoides microbial communities from Bellville, Georgia, United States - Xylem-PdKOR-R3 | ecosystem: Host-associated > Plants > Phyllosphere > Stem > Wood/Secondary xylem... | reverse complement strand
AAAAAAAACTAAACCAAATCGAATTGGTCGGTTTAAACTAGTTAACCCAAAACCAAACCAAACAAAAAATGCCAAGGATCGTATTCATCCTTAACTGCATTTTTAGTTGTGTGATGTTTTATGTTTTTAATTCCTAAATGAGAATTTATACTTTAATTTTTATATTTTAGTATTTAAACTAGCTGATTTTACACGGACTCCGCTGTGAATTTAATCAAAATGTTATTTTTTAATGCAAAAAAAAGAAAATGCAAGCACTGTCATCATGACTTGAAACTGATTGGTCAAGTTCTCACGAATTTAATAAATTGATTATTATATCCAAAATGAATGCAAATACACACACATAACATATATTTTTGGGGAGAAAATATAATTTTTGTATTTTTTGAGAGATTTGGCCATATACAACATGCAAAAAGACTTTTTTTTATTTTTTTTGTATTTTTTTTAAGGCCATGTTTGGCAAAAAAAACCTTAATTTTTCTTGAAATAAAAACTACCCAAAACAAGTCTAAAGGGTGTTTGCCAAACACACCCTTAAACCAAAACAACCTTAACAAAAAACAGCAAACCAAACAGGGCCTAATGACTGACCTGGTTTGGACCTGGCTGGGTTGACTCAAATGGACTGAACCGATAAGGGGTTGACCTGACTGGGGTTGACCTAATTGAGGTTGACCTAGTTGAGGTTGACCCAACCGAGTTAACTCGAAAACAAACCAAAATAAAGACCCAAAACAGATTCAACAGAAGTAAAAACATAAAAACTAAAAATTTCTCAACAAAAATGGATTAAACACAGAAAGTGAAGAACATGAAGAACACTTAAACTTAAACCCATCAACGTGAACATCAAACCAGACCAAATTTCAAGCAATAAAAAGCAAAGTTTTCATCGTAATCAAGTATAGATCAAGAATCAAATGTCAGTTTGCTTTGATTATTCCTCAAACTTCATGATTCTGTCAAAAATGGGTTTCAATTCGAAACCAAAATTCTAAAATTAAAACCCACAAAAACATGTTATCGATGCTTGAAAACTCTAGATTATTTACTAATAATGATATACGAACTTACAGAAACCAGAATTGAAATAAAACAAGACTTAAAACTAGTACCTAAGACAATGTTCATCAGATGAACACGAAGAACATAAACCTAGTTTTGCCCAGAAAAACCAGCATGTTGTTAAACCTAGAAAACATGTTTTAAGCCTCAAAACCAGACTCTTTTTGCCTCAGCAACCCGTATTATCATAACCAAACATACTTGAATAAAAAAGAACTAATAAAAACAACAAATTATCATAAACATGCAAAAAATTCCAAGCTCCAAAACTATCAACCTAAAACAGCCTACATATTTATGCAATTTGGATTCAAAATGTCTTCCTAAACCTTCAACCAGAACCAAATAAAACTCAAAAACCAGAAACATGCAAGAACAGAAGAACATAAACCTTGTTAACACTTTTAGGAAATTTCAAAGCAAACTCAAATGCAAACATAACAACTTAAAGCAATCATCAACATGTGAACACATTCAAAACATTGCATTTAAACAACAAAAATTAATCCAGCAGGTCTCATGGATTATACTTTCAAGGTTTGCAAACATATACCTTCCAAGTTTGAAATCTTCCAAAAAGAATGGATTTCTAATGCTGCCTTCTTTGTTCCATCTCTGCAAACCTAGAAAAAATTGAATCCTTGAAATCACGAGCTTGATAGGATTGCTTAAACTTTCACAAAAATTTATTTCTCCTTTACTTTTCCTCTCTTTCTTCCTCTCTTTTGCTCCTTTGATTACCTCTCCTTTTATAGGGGGTTCAGATCTGCTACGTGAGTTTGTTAGGGTTTCAACAAACCAAAACTAGGGTGGTTTTACCACAGGATCAATGGTTTTGGATTTAAATGGTTTTGTAACAACTTTGGTGGTCAAGGTGAAGTGTTTCTAGCCTTTTGATCTTGAGAGAAAGATTTTAAACCTTTGATGAGAACCCTCTTGGAGTTTTTAAGTGTGGTAACACAAAAGAGTTGGGTGGTTTATGCAAATAGGTGTCTTAGTTAAGGCTGATTGTGTTGGCCACTTTCGTGGCTTCGCCGGAGCAACACCGACATCAACGTTACTTGAGACCACCTGATCATGGTAGAGGGGATGCATATCTTAATGTTGGATCCAATTTTGCTCAATTTGAAGGTCTATAGCTCCACACTTATTCATTTAAAAGTGTTAACCCGATTAATATAGAATCTGAAATCGCAGGGGTGGATGATCGTGGACAAGATGTTGCTAAGATCATTAGAGAAAATGGAATGTAAACGTTTGATTTCATGGAGATAGGGTTGTAAAGGAGGTGTTTCTTAGTTGAATGGTGGTGGTTACAACCTCAATAGTGGTCGATAGTGTCTACTCGATCAACCAAAACTATCGAAGAAAAAGGTGCACAGTAACTGAACGACGTCGCATAGGCTAAACCCTACAAATTAGGGTTTTTAAATTTGGAATTTGGCAAACTTCAATTTAATCCCTATTCTTCCCATTTCTCTTGATTTTACCTGTAAGTTCCTTCTCAACTCCTATTTTCATGCAATTTCACCCCTACAAAACTAAATTACTAGCCCTGAATTTGAGCCCCCTTTACAATTTGGTCCTTGGTTTTTTATTTGTTCAATTGGTTCCCAATTAACCATCAAACATTCAATTTTCTTCAATTTGGTCCCTAATTTCAACTATTTCAAACCCTGAAGTCTCGCGCTTCTTACAAGTTAGTGCTTGTTTTAAATTTCTTCAATCAAGTCTCTAATTGCTCATCAAACTTCAATATTTACACAATTAACCCTATGATTTGACCAAATTAACTCTTAAAATTTGGAATTTGACCCCTAGACTTTAATTTCTTCTAATTAAAGCCTAAATTGACTTCACGAACTAATTTTTCTTGCAATTAAACCCTCAATAAATTCAATTAAGCCCTCAATAAATTCAATTAAACCTTGAAAAAATCCAATTCAGTCTTGAAATATATAATTTTGAATTTTCCCCCTCAAAAATTGAATTCTCTTTGTTAACAGGGTCAAATTTTCCAATTTTGTATATTGTAACCCTCATCAACCAGTCTTTAGTAATTTCCTGGGAGTTCCGATATGTTCTTCAAAACTGATATATTATTTATATATATATATATATATATTGTTTTTCTTCTGATATTTTTTATTTTTTTATATTTTCTCTTTTCCCTTTTTTTTGAATTTTTTTATTTATGTCAGGCCCCAAAAAATAGGTAACAACAGATGCTCCCTCTTTACAATACTTATAGAGGAAAGACTTTTTAAGTGTTTTGCGTAGTATGTTTGTAAAGATGAATAGAAGGTTCTTCCATAACTAATCATCTCAAAGCTTTTATTTTGGATAACCTGAAACTTTATCTTTATAGCCATTCCCTTTAACTAGAACCAAAATGTTGTCTTCAGCTCGGTCAACTTGAATTCTCAATCTAGTGACCCCTTTTAACCAGAACCTTGGTCTTTATATTTAGCTTCCTTAACCTAAAATCCTAATTTGGTGATCTCTTTTAACCAGAAAAAAAAATGTTATCTTTATCTCGGTGAACTTGAAATCTCAATCTAGAGACCCCTTTTAACCAAAACCTTGATATTTGTTTTTAGGTTGGTCAACCTGAGATCCCAAATCGATGATCCCCTTTAACCAGGACCAGAAATGTTGCCTTCGACTCGGTTAATCTGAAATCTGAATTTAGAGACCTTATTTAACCAAAACCTTGGTCTTTGTCTTTAGCTCATTCAACCTAAAATCCTAATCTGATGATCCCCTTTAACTAAAACCAGAAATGTTATCTTCAGCTCGGTTAACCTGAAATCTTAGTCTAGAGACCCTTTTTAACCAGAACCTTGATCTTTATCTTTAACTGGATCAACCTGATATCCCAATCTATCGATTCCCTTTAACTGGAACCAAAATGTTGTCTTTAACTCGGTCAATCTAAAATCTCAATCCAGATACCCCTTTTAACCAAAACCTTGATCTTTGTCTTTAACTCAGTCAACCTGGGATCCCAATCTGGCGATCCCCTTTAACCATAACCAAAATGTTTGTCTTCTTTTTCAACTCAATTGACTTGAAACCCTGAATCTCAATAATCCCCTTCAACTAAAGCTTTCCAAAGACTCCTTCATTATTAGTCTTTTGATTTTTGTAAGTTTGATTTCTAGAATTTTTTCTGTAAAACAAAACTTGTACAATGTTTTGGGGTTAAATGCATGCATTCTTACCTGGTTTGGATATATAAGTCCCACCCTTTCTTTGATTTCCTATGAACTCTTTTTTTGGTGTGAGCTTGTTCATGTGTTAGAAATTGTATGATTGAGTTAGGATTTGTTTCTTGTGCTATCTTTCTTACCCATCATGTTTTTGGGAAGAAGTCTTCAGCTTTTATTTCTTGTTGGGCCCTTTCTTACCCAACTAAGTACATGCTTTGACACTGCTTTCTATAATGCTCTTGTCAATGTTTTAATTACCTTTTTTATTTTAAGGACTTTTTGGTTTTGTTCATAATAAAAAAATCTTTTCCAAGAAACAAATATTTAAAAGACTTGGTTTTGTTCATGAGAATTGAATTTTTTAATGTACGCATCAAAACAATTCTTTAAGCATTTTCCTTTAAGGTTTTATCGTATTTCAGAATATGGGTCGTCTTTAGGTTAGGCTTTTACAAGAGATGACTTTCTACTTTAGTTTTTTTTTTATAAAGGTTTCAAGTATTTACTTGAAAAATCTGCGTAGAATGCTAGAATTTATATTTTTCTTACATGGATAAAAGCGAGTCACTACTTATTTATCATGTCGTGTGAACAATAAGATCACCATTTATCAACCCAAGTTGTATGCGTTTGATTAGAAAAGACATCTAAAGGCACGTAACACAAACTATGGTTATGGGCTATGGAAGAAATAGATTTTTTTTTAGGCTCAAAAGGTGTTAAGGGTTAAAAGACTCAAGATCACTTTTCTTCTACTACCTCTTTTTCTTTTTGAAATAGTCTTATGGACTTTTTTTGGATAGACTATATTTCTTAATGAAACATCCTATTTCAAGATCTTTGCCTCAGTCTTAGAGTCTCATCAAACCATCATTTTCTTTTATTTTCCATTCTTTTACTTTCTTCTTTTCCTTATTTTCTTATATATATATATATATATATATTGTTTCCTCTTTCTTATCATTCTCCTTTTATAATGTTGCCCCCTGGTATTAGGTTTTGACTTTCATAGATCAATGTGTGCATTTCAACATTTTGCTCATATTTTCTTTTGCTCCCAATATGAGGTGTGATCCTGGTCAAGGTTTTTGTGAAGAAAAACTTATCTAGGCTCAAATATGGATCACAAGGCAAGGGATAACAAAGATGACCTTTTTTCTTATTACAAACAAACATCGTTAGTATTGATAAATCTTGTCCTTTTTTTAAAAGAACTTATGGGTGATTATAGAGTGGCTACCAACCATTTATCCATGCAATTCAAAATGTTATTCAGAGACAGGGCTTTATCTTATAGTTGGCTTTTGTTTGTTTTGCTTGGTCACCTCTTAATCGAGAATTGCTTAAAAACTTATCTTGAGCGTTTTTATGACCCATTTCTGCACAAGACCATTTCTTTTAAGATCTTTCTTTTAGGAAAAGGATTCCAAATGTTTTGAGATCATGTGATTAAAAGAAAAGAAAAGAAAAGAAAAGAAAGGTTCTTTATATGAAGAATTCATGGCCAAACTTTATTTTTATTGACTTAGAAGAAAATGAACACATTATACATAATACCTTTTTTTATAGAATTAGAATTCACAAGTCTAGCTAGATCTTCTCCATTCATTCTAGAAAACTTAAAATGCCTAATGAGAAAGCCTTCTTCACTACATAAGGGACCTTATAGTTTGACGCATATTTGCTCTAATCCTCTCATGGTAAAGACAATATTTTCTTCAGTACTAAATCTCCTTCCTAGAATATTTGAGGTCTAACCTTCTTGTCATATGCTTTGGCAATCCTTTTTTTTTTTTGTAATGTTGATGGTGACAAATTATAGCTATCTTTTTCTCACTTATCAAGTTTAGTTATTCATCTCTCACTTTGGCCCACTCTGCTTTTTTCTAGCTCTGAATTTATTTATCAATACTCTTAATAAGGGGATTTCTACTTCCAAAGACATCACCGTCTTCATTTCATATACCAAGAAATACAGGGTAGCTTATGTTGAAGTTCTGACTATAGTGCGGTATATATGGAGGGAAAATGACAACATCCCATGCCAATCTTTGTAAGTGATCACCATTTTCTGAATAATCTTCTTGACATTCTTATTGGCAGCTTCTACAATGCTGTTCATTTTTTGTCTGTATGGTGAGGAATTGAAATGTTTGATTTTTCGCTTGGCACGAAGCTCTACTATCATCTTACAATTAAAGTTCTAAGTATTGTCAGCAACTATCTTTCCTGGTGGACCATATCAACAGATCAAGTCATTTTATATAAACCTTTTCACCATCTTCTATGTTATATGAGTATATGAATTGGCTTCTACCCATTTTATAAAATAGCCAATAGCCACGAGGATGGATCTATGCTCATTGATGGCTTTCGGGTTAACAGGCCTCATCACATCAATTCCCTACATTGCAAATGGCCATGAAAATGTTAGATTAAACAAAGAAATCAAAGGTGCATTGATCTTATCACTATATACCTAACACTTATGATATTTTTCTAATATAGTTGTAGTATCTTTCTAATATCATTCAAAAATAGCCAACCCTTTGTATTTTCCTTGCCATCATATGCCCACTAGCATGAGTTGAGCATATCCCTTTATGGACTTTTTGCAATGCAATTCTAGCGTTAGCCTCATTCAAGCATCTTTGCAAGGTTCCATCGAATGATCTTTTGTATAAAACTTCTCCATCTAAGTAGAAATCCATTGCCAATCTTCTTAAGGTTTTCCTATCTGCCTTGGAGGCTCCAACGAGATATTCCTGGTTTTGCACAAAATTCTTGATATCATAGTACCAAGGGTTTCCATCCATCTCTCCTTCAACTGAGCAATAATGAGCTAGGAAATTTCTGATATCAATGTGTATTGGTTGTAACTTATGTCCAAAATCAATTCTGGCCATGACAGCCAGTGTAGCCAAAACATCAGTAAAATGGTTCCCTTCCCTTATTAAATGGGTGAACTCTATCTCTTTAAACTCGTCTGCTAGTTTAGATAGATATTCTTGGTAGGGTCTCAGCTTTTCTTCCTTGGTTTGCTATTCTCCTTTCATTTGACAAATAATTAGCATTGAATGACCATATAAATCTATCTTTTTTTATTTTAAGCTCTAATACAACTTCCAAACCCAGGATACAAGCCTTATACTCAGTTATATTATTGGTGCATTCAAATTGTAGTTTAACTAAAATCAGATACTACTTCTTATCAGGAGAAATTGTTACTATGCCAGCTCCATTTCCATGTACATTTACTGCCCCATCAAAATACATGGTCCACCAATCTATCTTCTTTTATTCTTCATCAATTAACAATATGTTTTCATCAGGAATATCAAATGGCTCATAATCTTTAATGGCATTGTTAGCCAAATAGAACTTCCCATCTTGCAATTTTACTTGATAAATAAGGCTTGTCACATATATATCTCAAGGATCAACCTTGGAGATCAACCACGTATTATGATACAACATATAATGTCATGATCTTTTTTCAACCCACACTAGTGCACAATATAACTTTTTTATCACCGCGTATCTAGACTCACATTCTGTGAATTTCTTACTTAGGTAATAAATGGCTTTTTCTTTCTTTCTGGTTTCATCATGCTAGCCTAGTACACATCCCATAACTGCTTCATTTACTGTCAGATATAGTTTCAAAGGTCTTCCTGATACTAAAGGAACAAGCAATTGTAGGTTTTGTAAGTACTACTTGATTTTATTGAAAGATTCTTCACACTCCTCGTTCCAAGTATCATGATTCTTTTTCCTCAATAGCTAGAAGATAGGCTCATATGTTGTTATTAGCTGGGATATGAACTGGGCAATCTAATTCGATTCCCTTAAGAATCCTCTCACCTTATTTTCTATCTTAGGAGATGGCATAGATTGAATGGCCTTCACTTTATCAGGATCCACCTTTATTCCTCTGTCACTCATTATGAATCATAGCAACCTACCGAACTTAACTCCAAATGAACATTTTGCAGGGTTGAGCCTTAGTTTGTACCTCCTTAATCTCTCGAACAACTTCCTTAAAATATAGACATGACTCTCTCGTTTTATGGGCTTGATAATCTATATACACCTCAATTTCTTTATGCATCATATCATGAAATAACATCACTATAGTCCTCTAGTAAGTGGCCCCTGCATTCTTTAGTTCGAATGGCATCACCTGTAATAGAATGTTCCCTACAGCATGATAAAAGTTTTTTTTTCTTTATCTTCCGGAGCCATTTTTATCAGGTTATACCCTGAGAAGCCATCCATGAAGGAATAAATAAAACTACATACAACATTGTCGACCAAAACATTTATATGTGGCAAAGGAAAGTCATCTTTGGGGCTAGCCTTGTTTAAATCCTTAAAATCCACACAGACTATGATCTTTCCCTCCTTTTTTGTTACGATAACTACATTAGATACCTATTGTGGATATTTAACTACTTTCAAAAAACCAGCATCCCGTTGCTTTTAAATCTATATCTTGACCTTGATCGGGATGTCAAGATGAGTTCTTCTCAACTTTTGTTTGAAGAATTTGCATCTTTCTACCAGTGATATTCTATGTACTACGATATCCATATACAAACCAGGAAAAAACATATGTATACTCCTATAATAGGGTGATCATTTCTGCTCTATCTTTGGGAGTAGCTAAGGCTTATATTTTCAGTTCCTTCTTAAGTTGATCATTACCTATATTTATGGTTTCAAGTTCTTTTGTAGTGGGCTTCTAGGTCTATTCATGTTGCTCCATTTATTTTGTGAATTCCCTGATATCATTTGTATCCCCTTCTTCTTTTTCCATAGCTATTATATATTTGTTATAGTTTGGTTATTCATTCTTTTTACAAGGTGTACATGGTGTTATATAAATTCATATTGACATCTAAGCCATAAATGTCAACCAGGAAAAAAAACAAAGCAAACAAAAGCAACAAAAAAATACATATTAAGAATTGCAATGCTAAGTTACATTTTAAACACCAATAGAGCTTCCTGGGTCACCTAGTTTTGAAAATTCTCGCCTTTAGCCAGCTTTCATATGAAGGTTTTAGCGGAGACTTCTTCTAGAGTGTGGATGGTTAGTTGCAGCAGCACTTCATCTTCCTTTCCAGACTATATCTTTTCATCATCCCCTTTGACCTTATCTTCCTCCAAGGTGTTTATGTTCATATTTGAGAGATCCTAACCAAGGCTTTCCAGTCCTTTATTAGGTTGCATTAAATATGCAGCCTTCGGTAATGAAACCCTAAGGGGAGGAATTATTAGCTCTTCCTCTTTTGACTCTTTTCTCACAATTCTGGTCATTCTTCTTTCTCATCTCACACTAGTAAACCATATGTAATCCTCCTTTTTAAGCTTATATTTGAGCTCGAATCTTTGATCAGCACATTTGACCTTTATAAGATTGACTCTTTCTGGCTTTCCGGTGTTAGGATCACGTTGAAATGGAATTCCATGTTTCAAGAAGCATTTAGTTATCATCTTCACTGTTTCTGAAACCCTTGGTCTTCTCAACACTGTGCTCTCAGGAACTCACTTAGTGTTTACAATTTCAAAAGCATGAATGTCCCTATTTTTGCAATCTCCTACTTCTATGAATGGTACAACCATAATTTTTTTCATGGAAACTATCTTACAGCCTTGACAATCACCAACATCCCATTCATGATGTACTTCAAATACTGGTGTAATGATGAGGTTACTGCCCCAACTACATGAATCCAAAGCCTTCCCAATAACATGTTAGAGAAAGGGTGGATATCTATAATTTGTAATGTCACCAAGAACACTTATGGCCCCATATATAGTTCCACTTCCAAAATCCCAATTATCTGTCTAGGTAAGCCATCATGTGATCTCACCATTATAATGCTAGGTTTTATGTGCGATTCATCAACATGCATTTCTTTTAGCATATTTTTTAGCAACATATTGAGGGTTAAACCATTGTCTATAAAAACTTTACCTATAAGGCAGTCTTTGCACTTGATAGTGATATATAGGGGCTTGTTGTGTCTAGTTCCCCTAGCATCTAGTTCATCCTCTATGAAGTACAGGTAATTGGTTGCATAAATCCTCCCTACCAGATGTTATATAGTTTTTTGGTCAATGTCTTTAGGCATATAAGCCTTATTCAACACCTTTTACAAGGCATTTCAGTGTGGTTCAAAGCTGAGTATCAAGGATATGAGGGGGATCCTAGTTGAGGTTTTTTTTAGTTGATCCACTATGCAGTATTCACTGTGCTTTATCAACTTCAAGAATTTATTTGATTCTTCTTCAGTCACAAGTTTGTTAACCTTAAGTTCCTTGTCAAGATCTACTACTTCCTTGCCTTTAGTTTTTTTTAGCGCTTCAGGCGTGAAGTAACGACAACTCCAGGTCAGCCTAGTGATCTCAGCTTGGAACAAAGGAGCATGAGTTTTGACATTAGCGATATAGCCATAATTGTAAAGTGTCACATTATGATTTTCCTTATTTGCGCAAGATGGTTTACTCAAGAGCAGTTTGGGTGGCCTATTGACTATTGGATAGACCCTACATACCTCTAACGGTTTCTCTTGACTTTCCATCATCCTTACCTTATTGCCAAACTCCATACTCTTACTCCTTAACTCTCTCATGGTTAGCATTCTTGCCACCTTTTGGCGGAACTCAACACATTCTTTTTTTTTTAATCAAAATGTAAGTATGAATTAAAATCAAAGTAATCATGATAAAGAGCTAGCAAGTTCATATACATGTATAAATATACAGGAAGCAACAAGGGAACAGGCTCCCAATAAAAAATACAATGACATAAACAACAAAGGAACACGCTCCCAAAAACAAGCCATGCAAGACTCAACACCCGGAGAGAAGAATTGGTTAATAAAACTCGCAATGGTCACTTTTCTCCAAGTGATGCTCATCATTTCTTTTCAAATATCCTGATTCTACAAGCATGTTGTACAATATTTTCATAGATACCTTCAGCACCTTGTCTTTACTCTCAACTTCCATCATACCTACTCCATTGTTTCCTGTGGCATGGTTAGGTAATGGATTTGAATTCAAGTTGGGAAAATCTTTAAAACTTACCCATCATTGATGAGCTCCAACAACCTTTTCTTAAAGGCATAACAAGTTTCAATATTATAGCCAAGATTGTCAGCGTGGTATTCACAGGTCAAATCTAGCTTATACCAGACGAGAAATAGTGGTTAGATTGGTGGGACAAAGATAGGAGCTATATGCCCAATACTTAATAGCTTGGCATACAAATCTTTCATAAGCATAGGTAGAGGTGGTAATTGTTCTAGGGTATTTCTTATGTTTTGTTTTTAGTGGTTGTTTTGGTTATTTGCTTTATTGGTTTGATTTAGGGCAAAAGGCTTGGTGAAGTTAACGCTGGTAACCTGAGAGCTAAGTGTTTGGGGGTTATAGTAGTTTACTTTTTTACTCTTATACCCTCATTTCAAGTTGTTCACATCATTTTCCCTTTTTCTTTTCAACAAAACCTTTCTTCTCCACCGGTTCAAATATGCACCCAGACTTAATCCCTTGCTCTATTCTTTCAGCATTACGTACAACATCATAGAAATGCTAAGATGAGCTACTCATTAAATGCTCATAATAGGGGGATTTGAAGGCATTGGAAAACAAAATCACCATCTCCATCTCTATTAAAAGGGGTTAGACATGTATGGCCTCGTCCCGCCACCTTTACACAGAAGCCCTTACTGACTCTTGGGTTATTTTCTCTATTGACATTAGGCTCGTTCTATCGAAAGCAATATCTAAGTTGAATTTGTATTACTTAAGAAAAGCTTCAACCAAGTCTTTCCAATTCTTGATCCTGCTATTATCTAGTCTCATGTACTAGCTCAGGGCGGACCCTATGAGACTATCCTGAAAAAAATAGATCAGTATCTTATCATCATGAATTACCTCGACTATTTTGTTGAAGTAGGACTGGAGATGAGTGTTCGGCCATTCTAAACTAGTGAACTTAATGAAATCATGTACCTTTAAACTAATTATCCCCGTTAAGTTTGGAAATAAAACTACCCTAAAGATTCTCAAATAGAGTATTATGTCCCTTTCCTCAACAAATCTGGAGTCATTTTTTCTTCTTTCGAATATTTCTTTGATCATCTTCTACTTTAAGCCACTAGTACTTTTCTCTAATATCTTATAAAGATCTGGAACCTTGATCAACTTAACCAATTTAGTTAGCACTTTGTTAGTGGAAGTAGGTTTTGTATAGATTTTGGGGAAACTCGGTGAGTAAACCATACTTTTTCAGGGTAGGGCACATGTCTACGTTCCCAAAAGTGAAGCACCAGTATTTGGGGCCCAAAAAATACATCAAAGCTTTAATGGTTGAATTCTAAATAGACGTCCTCGTGATTTTCACTATCCTCCAATATTTCTTCAAAAACTCATCTTTGCTGATGCTCTTCACATGTGAGAGGAGCTTTTTTAAGTCATTTCTAGAGCAACTCACATTTCTGATGGATGGTAATTTATTATTATCTAGTCTCAGGCAATCCCCTTCTAATAGCTGTAGGGATTCAGATTCCAACCCATATTCGACATAAGTCATTTCTCTAATAGTGGCCATGCTATCAGTCTAAAGTCCTATAATGCAAGATGTTTAGGGTTAAGCATGTCTTAATGTAACATTGTTTGTTCCAGTGACATACATCTTATAGGCAGCTCTTATGTCCTTTTACATGGGACATGGGGTAGGCTTACTACTTGCTCTCTAAAAAAAGGTCACTTGTTGTCCTAGTGATTACCCACGTGAAGGCAATATGGGGGCTTAATAGGTAATGAGATGACATGTATACCAATCACTACCAATCTAATCACTTAGCAAAGAGTTAGATGGTTTCACGAACTTAAACCCTAATTGAAAGTCATAGGATAAGCCGTTACTCCCCCACCTAACCTGAAGTTTCCATGTGAGTGCATTACGAAGAGATATATCATAAATAAACTAGTGATGCATGAAGACATTCATCCATATCCAATATACATGCATGGACATGAGTAAATATGTTAAAGCATAAATAAAATGAGATAAGCCAAATGTGAAAATTTAAACACATCAAAAACAAATAAACCACATAAAACACAAAGCTTAGTCTGATATTGTTACAAACAATATTGTATTTAGTGGAGTCATTATTATGTCACACGTGGACACGCGGTGTCAGGGGGTCAAGGAATCGCCACCTAGTTGTTTAGTTCAGGGTCGCTAGGAAACCCGAGTGTATTGGTCTTATTAGAGATTCAAAAGGTAAGGGACTTGTTGTGGCCATGGAAGGTATTAGCACCCTCAACACCTCTTATCTAAGGTAGATTGTATTGTGTGATTTGAATGTGGTTTAAAGGTTTTGATGTGTTCCTAACCGGTGGTCTGTTTATGACTTAGGATGATGATTTATTCATGTGAATAAATTTAGCATTTTGAATTTATTATGGGCTGGTGCGCCTAAATGAATTTTTATAGAAAGGTTTTTCGCAATTCATATATTGCGATAAGAAAATACTCCCAATTAAAATTGGTGAGTATTTAAATTAATTCTGAGAATTTTCTGGTCAATTTCTAACATTTAAATATCAGCATACTTGTAGGTCCAGCATTTTATACCAGAATATAAAGCTTTAATTCCATGAATTAAAATTTCAGGGGTTATTAAAATATTAGCTAAGTTCTCACAGATACAATAAAGTGGTTATTAAATTCAAAATGAGTGAATATATATATATATATAATACTAAAACACACCATATATATTTTTGGGGAGAAAATATGATTTTTATATTTTTTTAGAGACTTGGTCGTATACAATATGCAAAAAGATTTATTATTATTATTATTATTATTTTGCATTTTTGTAAGGCAATGTTTGGCAAAAAAATCCTATTTCCCTTGAAATAAAAACTACTCAGAACAAACCTTAGGAGTGTTTGTCAAACACACCCTTAAACCAAAAAAACTACAAACCAAACAGGACCTAATGACTGACCTTGTTTTGACCCAGCTGGGTTGACTTGAATGGACTGACCTGACTAAGGGTTAACCCGACTAGGGTTGACACGACTGATGTTGACCCGACTAAGTTAACCTGACCGAGTTAACCCAAAAACAAACCAAAATAAAGACCCAAACCCAAAACAAATTCAACATAAGTAAAAACATAAAAACATAAAAAATTCTCAAGAAAAATGGATCAAACACAGAAAGTATGAATAACACTCAAACTTAAACCCAGCAACGTGAACGTCAAACCAAACCACATTTCAAGCAATAAAAAACAAGGTTTTAATCACAATAAAGCATAGATTAAGAATCAAGTGTCAGTTTGATTTGATTTGATTATTCCTCAAAAATCATGATTCTGTCAAAAATAGGTTTTGATTCAAAACCGAAACTCTAAGATTAAAATCTATAAAAACATGTTATTAATGCTTGAAAACTCTAGATTATTTACTAATAATGAGATACAAATTTACATAAACCAGAATTGAAATAAAACAAGACTTAAAACTAGCACATAAGCTCCAAAACTGTCAACCTAAAACAACCTGCATATTTATACAGTTTGGATTCAAAATGTCTTCCTAAACCTTCAACTAGAACCAAATAAAACTCAAAAACCCTGAACAAAAGAACATCAACCTTACTAACAGATTTTGGCAAATTCCAAATCAAACTCAAAGGCAAATATAATGTATTAAATCAATTATCAACATGTCAACACATTCAAAACATTGCATTTAAACAACAAAAATCAATCCAACAGGCCTCATGGACTCCATTTTCAAGGTTTGCAAATACATTTCAAGCTTGAAATCTTCCAATAAGAATGGATTTCTAATGCTTCCTTTCTTTTTCCTTCTCTCTAGACCCAACAAAAACAAACTGAATCCTTGAAATCATGAACATGATAGGATTGCTTCAACTTTCACCAAAATTTCTTTCCCCTTTGTTTTTTCTCTCTTTCTTCCTCCCTTTTGCTCCTTTGATTACCTCTCCTTTTATAGACAGATTCAGAGCTTCTAGATGAGTTTGTTAGGGTTTTAACAAACCAAAACTAGACTGGTTTTACCATAGGATCAATGGTTTTGGATTTATGTGGATTTGTAATAAACTTTAAGGTCAAGGTGAAGTGTTTCTAGCCTTTTGATCTTGAGAGAAATGTTTTAAACTCTTGATAAGAACCCCTTAGATTTTTTAAGTGTGAACATACGAAAAAGTTGGGTGATTTTGTGCAAATGAGTGTCTTAGTTAAAGCTGACTAGGTTGGCTACTTTCGTGGCTTTGCTAGAGCAACACCAACGTCAACATTGCCTGAGACCACTTGATCATGGTAGAGGGGGTACATATCTTTATGTTGGATCTAATCTTGCTCAATCTGAAAGTCTGTAGCTCCACATTCATTCGTTTGAAAGTGTCAACTTGATCAACATAGAATCTGAAAACATAAGGGTGGTTGATTGTGGACAAGATTTTGCTAAGATCATTAGAGAAAATAGGATGTAAATGTTTGATTTCATAGAAATGGTGTTGTATAATGGAGGTGTTTCTCAGTTGAATGGTGGTGATTACAGTCTTAAAAGTGGTCAGAAACACCATATTCACCTACCTGAAAGTGCCTACTCGATCAACTAAAACTACCGAAATAGAAAGTGTATAGTATCTAAACAACGTCGTATAGGCTAAACCCTACAAAACTCAATTTAATCCATATTCTTCTCATTTCTTTTAATTTGGGATTTGGCAAACTTCAAATTAATTTTTATTCCTCTCATTTCTTTTAATTTTACCCTTAAGTTCCTCCTCAACTCCTAATTTCATTCAATTTCATCCCTACCTAACTCAATTGCCAACCCTAAATTTGAGAACCTTTTACAATTTGGTCCTTGGTTTTTTATATATTCAATTGGATCCCAATTAACTATTAAACTTTAATTTTTTTTCAATTTGGTCCCTGATTTTAATGATTTCAAACCCTGTAGTCTCATGCTACTTACAAGTTAGTCCTTGGTTTTGAATTTCTTCGATCAAGTCCCTAACTGCTCATTAAACTTTAATATTTATGCAATTAAGCTCCTAATTTGACCAAATTAACTCTTAAAATTTATAATTTGACTCCTAGACTTTAATTTCTTCCAATTAAAGCCGAAATTGATTTCAAGAATTAATTTTCCTTGGAATTAAATCCTCAATAAATTCAATTAAATCCTTCGCTTTAGCTAACCACCTACATGATCCAAATTCAAATACTAGATGATGATTGACCTCTTTTTATCTAGATTGTTAGTGAAAGAGAAAAAGAGCAATTCAGTGAATCCAGAAGAGTCCAGCAGTAGGAAAACTGGATCTCTCTGAAGAACAAAGTGTAGATCTAGTCCGCAGCCCCCCACCTCCACAGCCACAACATGGAGAAAAATTCCAATTGAGTCCTTAAACATACAATTTTGAATTTTCCTCCTCAAAAATTGAATTATCTTTGTCAACAGGGTTAAATTTTCCAATTTTGTATATTGTGACCCTCCTCAACCAATTTTTGGTAATTTCCCGAGAGTTCCAACATGTTCTTCTCAACTGATATATATATATAGTTTTTCTTCTGACATTTTTTATTTTATTTTATTTTTGTATTTTCTCTTTTTCTTTTTTTTTTAATTTTTTTTTGTGGGGCCCTAAAATGGGGTAACAACATAACTTGCTAGTATAATCATTCTTTTCTTATTAATATATTTTTCTCAACCAAAAAATATTAACCTTTTTTAGGAATGCACTTCATTTAATAAAAATTAAAGGCAATTAGAATAAATATTCAAGAAAAAAACTAAATGATCCAAATTAAAGATGAAAATGGCATCTCTTTAATTAAAACCTCTTTAACCTATAAATGAAATTCCTCTTCTTTTTTTGCAATTAATTTATCCTAATATTTATTCGTTGAAACAAAACGATTATCAAAATAATAAAAGTAAATTTAATAAAAAAAATGGTGGTTTCATTATTATTTCATGGATGTATTAAAAATACATGAATAATACACTAACAAGTTTTAGATTTTTTATGCAAACATGAGATAATAAAAAAAATTGTGAAGAAAAGAAAAAATCTAAATCTAAAAAAAATACAAATCTCGAGGGCTATAAAAAGCTCGATAATTTTATACAAAAAATATAACTATATTCTTAAAAATTATGTTTTTAATATATTTTATAGTTATTTATTTTCATGAGATTAATTAAAAAAAACAATAAAGTGCATAATGGGTTGAATATACAGAGGTTATGCTTCTGAGGCTAGGTTTCCGGTCTATTTAAAGAAAAGTCTACGCACATGACCAAGCCAACATGCGTAGCCCTTTTTTTTTGGTATAAGGGCCAACAACCAATTTTTCTTAAAAAAAAAAATGAAAGTAGATGTCACATCGTCTATGATGGCTAATAACATGTTTGCTAGCCTAGTTTTCTACTATAAACGATGTGGTTGGAAAATTAGGATGAGATTTTTTGGACCAAAAATTTTATTTTTCAATTTTCATTTAAAAACACCTGATAAACATCCTTATCATGTCAATAAATCAATATTTCAACTTAAAACACTTCAAAATATGTCCAAAAACACAAAATCAAACAGGAAAAAAAAATTCTCTTTCAACCCTGATATATTTTTGTCATGCAAAATAAAGGTCTAAAAACACTTCAATTAAACTTCTCTCATCGAATGGAACCCGTTAACACCAAGATTTTTTTAAAAAAAAATGTGATCAATTGATAATTTCCTCTCTCTTCTGTTGTTTTCTAGTGAGTTTCTCTTCTCTCACTCCAATCTAAGGACTATAAAATAAACAAAATAAACTTTCAAGCTAAAATTAAAATTTTAAAACTACAGGGAATAAATTGAGAAAGATAGGAACATAAATGGTTTGGAAAGTACTTTTTTTTTATTTTGATCATGACCATGATTTTTCTCTATGATTTACATTTTGATACTTTTTGTTTTTAATCTAGTATTTTCTTTTTAATTTCAAACTATTTTAAATGAAATTATGCGCAAAAGATTCAATAAGAAAAAAAACTTAAGAATGAAAATCGAAAAAATAAAATAATGGTTACTCCCTTTAATATATTTAGTAATTGTACAACTTTTTGTTGTTATTTTAGGCACAAATGTCTTGTTGTTGTAATTTTAGTAGCCTTTAATTATTGTTTGTAAAAAAAAAAGAAGACAAGAAAAATAGAAACGACAAAACATTAAATAACAATATCTCTTTAAATAAAAACAGATCAGTACTTATATTCTTTTACTGCATAGGTGTTATGTGGACCTGTACCCTACTTTAATCATCTTGGATTTGGATTCAAAACAAGATTGGTTCCGAGAAATGTAATTGTTTCTACACACGCGCGCAGTCTTCCATTAAAAAATTTGAGAGGATATAACTGTTAAAATTTTAAATTTATATTTTAGAGGATATTAGTTTGAGTTTTATAAATTTTATAATTATTAGAAATTTAAATAGTTATTAATTTTAAAATTTAAAAAATTAATCGAGATATATACAATTTAATTTAAATATCAATATTAATAATAAAAAAACTAGTCCGTGAAAAACACATAATTAGGAAGAATAATAGTAATAATAGTAATAAAAAGTAATTCCCATATCTAGTCTAGTCTAGTCTAGTTATTATAGCTTACCGCTGCTTGCAGATGCTAACCCAACAATGGCCGATCTTCCTCGTTAAAAGTAAAACTCTTTTCTGCTACATTCACTCCAAGTTGTGCCATCGGCTGAATCTGCCAGACCAACATCCCTACGGAACGAATCCATGAGCTGCTGGGTCCTCTTTCCCAACTTCATTCACTTGTAAAATATACGGTAACTTTCTGGAAGTTAATTTTCCTATTTTTTACACAAACAAACATAATACGTACGTAAATCTTCAAAGAACTTCTTGAAGATTAATGGCGGGAATTGATCTAGAAGGCACGTGCATGATGATACACAGATATCAAGCACCATTGAAACTCAATTAGCAAAGAGGTTAATGCAATATCTAAATGAAACATTCCTAAATATGGAATTTAGAATTAAAAAAACAAGTCATCAAGTCCTGGGGGAGGCAGAAACCAATTACCAGGGATACTTTAGAAAATTCTTTCTATATTATAAATAGATTTTGTACTGTGAAAAATGACGACGTTATCCTTCATTTTATCATTAGTAAAATCACTATCATCCTACGTCATTAATTTCTTAGTATATCGTATGGTGTAGAAAGAACTCAGGTACAAGGAGGAGGAGGAGGAGGAGGAGAGTGAGTGAATTTTTGTTTGGCTGGTTGGAGGGATTCGAGGAAGGAAGGAAAAAATGTCAATCCTCTAACCAAAGCCCCTATTGGTCCACGTGGCAAGCACGAGTAGTTTCCCCTCCCCAAATCGACTACGGCTGCTTGTTCCATCTCTAGATTTTGAAATGAAAACACCAATATGTTTCACTCAAATCTGTCCTTTGCAAAGGCCTTGTCTATATATGATTCACCCCTCCACATGTTTTTATGATGGAGCTTCCACCACCACCACCACCACCACAACCATCAAGAAGCACGAGTATCATTGCCATTATATATCTTCTTTTGCTCTTCTTTCCATGTCTCTCAGACTATTTTTTCTCTGCCACTGCATTACAGGAAAACTCATGTCTGCCACTTGGTACTGCCATATATCCTAGACCCCGTTTGTTCTTCAGCTGCTTGTCCTTCTTGTTTACTTTTTTACTTCTTTGTTCAAACAGGACTGAAAAGTCCCCCCTTCACCTTTTTCCTGCTTCCATATCAATCCTTAAATGACGCGCTACTTCGATTAACTTTCTTGCAGAATCATTTCCAACATGTCGAGAGTCTTGAGAGAGTTAAAGAAAAGGTGATTGAAAAAGAAGACATAGCCCGTGTCACCACTCAAAAGCTTCAGTATCTATAAACACACGCACACATACACAGACACAGCCAGCCATTCACAACAAATTCATCCCCACAAAATCTTGAGAGAGAGTACCCTTGAGAATTCAAGCAACCAGTGATTAATTAAGATGGCATTTTCCAATGCCAAGAACTTCTTCCAACGCTTCTGTTCCGTAGAGGTTCATGTGGAGGGTGTTTCTCATGGCAGCTTCTTCTCGAGCGATCTCCTACCATCCCTGGGAGCCCGGATAAATCGGGCAACCAAACTTCGAAGATACATAATTTCCCCTTACAATTCCTGTTATAGGTGATTAGAATTGATCACTCTATATATTATAATAATTATTTCCAGTTTTATTACAGCTGCCTTCTAACAAGTCCCTTTCATTACAGGGCTTGGGAGATGTGGCTGGTTGTTCTAGTCGTTTACTCTGCCTGGATCTCTCCATTTGAGTTTGCTTTCCTAACATCCAAGAAAGATGCCCTCTTCATCTTTGACAACATTGTCAACGGTTTTTTTGCTGTTGATATTGTTCTCACCTTCTTCGTTGCGTGTCTCGATAGCCACTCTTACCTCCTTATCGACGACCCTAAGAAGATAGCAATAAGGTAGCCAAGCGTCCTGCAGCAGCATTTCCTCCACAATTAATGCATGCTTCTTCTCAACTAAGCAATCACTCAAATCCAACCTTTTGCAGGTACATATCAACGTGGTTTATTTTCGATGTCTGCTCGACAGCCCCATTTCAGTCTCTTAGTCTCCTGTTCAGAAATCACGGTAATGGACTTGGTTTTAACATCCTCAGCATGCTCAGACTTTGGCGTCTCAGACGAGTCAGTGCCTTGTTTGCAAGGTTTGTCACCAGACTCCAATGATTTCATTTTTCTTGGGAATTTCGTAGTTTTATAATGGAAGAATTGGAGAGTTGAGGAGCTTTTCTGTTTTCTTCCTATATAGACTTGAGAAGGACATCAGGTTCAACTATTTTCGGACTCGGTGCACAAAACTTGTTTCTGTAAGTCACAAACACTTCCAACTTGTTCCTTTCCAGTAAACACTAATTAAATAGGCTAGCTAACTTATTAGTAATATTTCTAATCTCCTTTCCCTTGTGGTTTATTTCAGGTAACCCTGTTTGCAGTACACTGTGCTGGATGCTTTAACTATTTGATTGCAGATAGATACCCTGATCCGAAGAGAACCTGGATCGGTGCAGTAAACCCAAATTTTAAAGAGGAGAGACTCTGGAATAGATACGTGACAGCAATGTACTGGTCTATTACCACATTAACCACAACTGGTTATGGGGACCTGCATGCTGAGAACCCCAGGGAGATGCTTTTTGACATTTTTTACATGCTGTTCAACTTGGGTTTGACCTCATACCTCATTGGAAACATGACAAACCTTGTAGTTCACTGGACCAGCCGCACAAGGAACTTTGTGAGTTCTCTCACTTGTAGCTTTCTCGTTTTCCAATTTCCAACTAGGTTTCCACCTTCCTAGATTATGCATGAGCTAAATGGATTCAATGAAATCACAAATCCTTGTACAACAGATCTGTCGTGTCTGCTCCTTGGCTCACCAATTTTATGTGAAGACTTCAGAAATCCTACTAAAACACAACAGGATTCACCTACTCCTTGAATGTCAATAGTAGTGATCCAATATAAATCACTTGTTAAGCAACACTTTTGTCTACTCCTTGAACATTCCATCACATGAGTAGCCTCATTACAGCTGTAAATTTAATTTCGCAGAGAGACACAGTCAGAGCTGCTTCAGAATTCGCTGCACGAAATCAGTTGCCTCCTCGCATACAGGAACAAATGTTGTCACACATATGCCTCAAGTTCAAAACAGAAGGATTGAAGCAGCAAGAGACCTTAAATGGTCTGCCAAAAGCCATTCGTTCAAGCATTGCAGACTATCTCTTCCATCCTATTGCTCAAAGAGCTTATCTCTTCCGAGGGGTTTCTCAGGACTTCCTTTTCCAACTGGTAAGACTTCACATGTACACATCATTCTTTTTCTCCCCTCCCTCTTCTTAAGCCAAAAATATGACCTGCTGGAATCATATACGGGTAAAAGATAAACAACAACGGGCGGGAGGCAGTAGTTTCCTTATAGAAGAGGGTTAGTGGCAAGTTGAGCATCAATGTTTGCCCAGTTTCAGAAGACTGATGAAATTTACTTCATAAAAGGTTTCAGAAATGGAGGCTGAATATTTTCCACCCAAGGAGGATGTAATTCTGCAGAACGAAGCTCCTACAGATCTCTACATACTCGTCTCGGGAACAGTGGTGTGTAAACTTGATTTTGTTGTCATTCATTACCTCTAAATTTCAGAATGTTTTACTAACATTAGCTGTATGGGAAAACCATTCCTTGTTGCAGGATTTGATATTGTATGTTGATGGACGTGAAAAGGTACTTGTGCCAGCTCTTTCAAAGTCACATATTTCCCATAGATTAAACAAACAATAAGGTTAAAGTTTAATTACATCCTCTGTACAGGTTATTGGGAAAGCAATAGCAGGAGACACGTTTGGCGAGGTTGGAGTTTTATGTTCCAGGCCGCATCCTTTCACAGTTAGAACCAGTGAGCTTTCTCAAATACTACGACTGAACGGAACTGCTCTCATGAGCACCATAAAAGCGAATCCAGAAGATGGGCGCGTCATAATGAATCATCTTTCCATGGTATATGATTTAATAAAGCTTCTCGAGTTGTAAGATCTTTGCTAACTTCTTTTCTTTTACCCTAGCTGAACGTTGGTATTTTATCCTACCCATTTACAGAAACTGCGGAGGCCAGAAAGCATGGATTCTGAATCCCAAAACATAGAAGAATGGTGTTCTAAGAGAGGGTGTAAAGATCATATGCACGGAGATCTATCAGTGAACAAAGCAAGAGAGACGGATTCCCAGGGATCAAAGGCTACAAGAAAGAGTGAATTAGGCAAAGGTTATGATTGTACCAGACATGAAGGGTTAGTAACAGCAGTTGAGGACAGCGAAACGGCTCTTCATGCTGCTGTTTGCGAGGGGCATATTGAAATGGTTAAGATTTTGCTTGAAGGAGAAGCAAACATAAACAAACCAGATGCCAGAGGATGGACCCCAAAAGCTCTAGCCGAACAGCAAGGAAATAAAAGCATACATGATCTCTTACTAAATTACGAAAATAGGAATATATTAAGTGAACATAGAATAGATTTTATCGAGTCAGAAAATGTAGGTGACACCGAGAAAAGTCAAGGGAAACATGAAGGAAACAAGGCGCTCACAAACTCCAGCTCATGCATTTCTAGGTGTCCCCATGATAGGGAAGCAAAGAAATCAACCAAGCGAGTCACTATCCACATGCAGCTTCAAAACAGAAGTACATTACAGAGCCGACTTGGGAAGTTAATTATCCTACCTGATTCTATGGAAGAGTTGCTCAGAATTGCCGGTAAGCTCTTGACCTCTACAGCGTGTAAATAAACTTATAGGGGACAAAACTCATGAATTATCCTTTTTTTTTTTTTTTACCAGGCATAAGAACATGACTCTGAAGCTAAAATAGAACAAGGATATCATACCTTGAAAAGAGATCAGTTGGTTAAATCATCTGTTCCTCGTTTTGCATAATCCTATTTTCACTGTAGCCATTTGTCACACTGCAGGTGAAAAATTTGGAGGCTACAAATTTACTAGAGTCATCAATGCTGAGAATGCAGAAATAGATGGTATCAGTGTCATTCGAGATGGCGATCATCTGTTTCTTCTCCAAGATGACTGAAAATTTGGTTGTGATGTGACAAAATTGTTCAAAGACATTGATGCGGACAAGCTGATAGCTTGTACATTTTGAGCAATGTTTAATGAAATATTAACAAAAAGCGCAATGCATCAGGTAGCCAAATGGGGCTCAATGGTCGTTAATAATACTGGAAAATTGGTGATGTCAATTACAACTGGTTGTACCCTCATTGCTTTTAGAGCAAAAACCCATCCACATAAAATTATGAGAAGCGTCACTAAAAAAACAATATACCATCTTACAAGCATGCCACTATACGAATTGCTTTGTCCAAGAAAACTATCTTTTTCTGTAGAGATCTGAGCACAGCGTCGCAGAAGGGAAGTCTCTTGCATTTTTCATAATCACTTCACTTCCCCCGGTCTGTTCTCTTCACACATGTTTTGTATGAAAAACAATTGTACAAGTACTCTCATGAGCCTTTAATAGGAAGGGGATGAGCTTCAGTGTTAAAGACATACTTATCCAAAGGAATGACAGATCTATCCCCGAATAGCAAGTAGAAATACTTGAGTGTCTCACCCAAGAAGAAGGTCTCCATCTTGTCTCTTCTACGAGGAGGAAGCACAGTAACATCTTCTAAAGAACTGTATCCACCAGAATCAACCTTCGTGTACTTTTCAAACGCTTCAAAGATCTGCCAACCCCATTCCTGGTATCTGCAGTGCAGTATAGTTGAGATCAGATAACTGTGTAAGAATTGTGTCAAACAAAAAAGAAAAATTTATAGCAAGGAGTATTTGAAGTGAAAAAAGTTCAGACTTGATAACTCAAAAAATTTAAAGAGCATACTTAGGGTCTTCTGTTATGCGATACAAGATAAACAGTGATTCTACAGTTTCAGGCCGCAAAAGATTGTGACGATCAGCATGTTTAATTATTATGTCATTGACAAACTCTGAATTCTTATTCCCACCATCAAGTCCATGTTCTGAATATTCCTGCTTAATCACAACAGACAGCAAATTATTAGAACACAGATGCAAGGAAATAGGCCTTTACCTGGTTATAATGGAAGAATGCAAGGACAATGCCACCCTAACAATTTTGCAGGAAGTGGCAACTCTTGTACTTGAACCTGCATCCTTGTAGAGAAGCCCAACAATATTCCATTGCACCAAGTAAAGGCCCACTCAATAAATACAAGGAAATGCATTTAAAAAAAATACAAATAAGGGGAAAAAAACAAAGAGTCAACAGCTTGCAGTAAGTGGGGAGGAAAATGACCCGCTATGGTGCATTGATGGTTTAGAAAACTGCGTTCAGGGAACATATCATCCAAATTCAACCAACCTCAGTATGGAAGTAAGCGATTTCTGGGGCAAGCCCAGTAGAAGTTACTGAATACATCTCAAAGCATGTCTTGGCTAAATCTTCTGCAAGCTTCAAATTTTCAAGGTCCTCAAATTTGAGCAAGTTTTCTTTCATTGCCTTCTCCTTTGTGAGACCCTTGGTGGCACCAAGAGCAAGTGTTCCTGGCAAGAAACAGACCTGAAAGGCCAGTAGAAAGCTCACTCATCAATGACTATTATTAGACAAAAAAGAGAGCAATAGAACTTCCATTACAAAGGCGTACATCAGGAACTCAAATATATTATGATGACCCTTCCATGAGTGGCACACAATCACATATTCACTAAATCAGAAAATAATAAGGAAAAATAAGAGGAAAGAACATGCTGTTCATGAATTGAAAGACATCACAAGCACATCAAGATGTCAGGATTGTGCAAGCCACAGTAGACCACTGCCTAGTATGGCAGAATAATAGAAAGCATATGACCTTCGTTTTTGCCCCCCTTCCTTTTAAGTAAATGCCTCTAGCTGAGGAAGAATCTAAATTCCTCTGAACATTCATCCCAGTGAATATGTGCTTAGGCAGCTGGTGGTTGAGAATACATGCATATAATTTATTTCCTATTTGAAAGGATTAAAGGAATCTATAAGATCATTTGACACATTACAGAGTTAAGAATATCTAAAATATATAAATCAAAGAAACAAAGACAGAAAAATAGGTTCCCAAATATAAATCTGGGTCCTACATACCAGAAAATGATGGTTTGAAACTAAAACTGTTTAAATTTCACATAGTACAATAATAAAGATTTTACATCAATAATATCGTAATATTATGCCTTGAAATATTTAGGCAGCTTATTCTTGAACATGAAGTTGATTCTGACAACGCACGCATGGTTTTGAGTAAAGACATGATGATAATTCATGCATCTCATTACCATATGTCAATACTGCATATCCTCAACTCAATATATAATTGGCTAAAAGGTCAGAGAACAACTGCAGCATGACATGTAAAGTCTAGTCAATTGATAGTTTGTGACTAACAGACTTCTTGCTGTTATGAAGTGAGCCAATAATTCTGAGAGAATTATAATTGAATGGCAATGATAATCTTCAGTTAGCAACAACTTTTATGTCCCAGAAATCCAAAGTATATACAAGCACATATATACATTAGTAAATTATCTACTAGAATAAACCAATATAATGGGAACATCAGGCCTTGCATTAACTGCGCAGCTTTTCCCGATAAATCTGATACATTAAATTGACATGATAGTGCAGGGCATACATCTAATGCTCCATGGATCCATTCATAGCATGCCAGCATTGTATGGCCTCAAATTGAGAGTTGGCTAGAGCATGTAAATCAACTGCTACATGGAAAACTAATACTATTTGACAGTGTGAGATTTTGGGGATTTCTAATCAGGGAAACCAGTAATTTCTATAGTGCAAACTCCCATCATCAAAACATATAATGCATGCACAGAACACATTAGTAATTTATCAGCTACATCAACAACAATACAGAGAGAAAGCTCCATGTACCAGGTGATCCATCTTTGGACTAAAGGAACCTTTAGGTCCATAAGGCAATTCCCCGACAAAAACCAATCCATTGGGGATTGATTTCTGAACAAGTAGGTGCCTAACACCCTTCATTGCTTCCTCATACATATCATAAAGATATGTAAAATTACTATCTCGATTTCTCCCTTGCTGGAGCCATACTTTAATAAGGTACTCATAATAGCTGTCACCACGAGATCCCAATCTAATATTTTCTCCACTAAATTCACCAGAGTCAGGGCTGCAACCAGTAGGGAAAAAATATCAAACACATGACAATTTTTTTCCCGCTGAGGAAAAGAAATACAATTATCCTGCTAAACATGTACTATACAAAAAAAAAAGGAGGAAAAGATAACTGAAAATATTAAATTAAAGTGAAGGGGGACTAGATATCAACCTTACAAAGTCAATGTTTTGGGAAGTGAACACTAGAAAGATAAGATTGTGATATAGATGCCACATTTGTTGCCATAGTTAACAAATCTCAAAAAGCTGCCCATGGCAGGGAGGCATACTTCCATGAGTTTCTATTTTATGGATGGGAAAAAAGGAGACTCGTGCAAAGAAAAGTAAGAAGATTTTACTTTCTTTTATCTGAAAATGAATTTACATTCTTCTATTGAAATCATAATTGGCAACCACATACCATAAAATACTTCAGATCATTGTTATTCAATGGAGAGCTTTAGAAAAAAAAATTTAATAAACTTTCTTTTAGTTGACGACCCCCAAAAGCTGCCAAAGGACCAACAAGATGGGTAAAAAAAATAAACAAATAATTATGTACAAAATTAATGGCATGCAAGCAGGAGAACAGATGAATTTGTTTTATAAAAGGCCCATACCTTATGTATATGGGAACTAGTCCTTCGACCTTTGGAAGATCTTTTATATGTTCCAAAACCTTCATAGCTTCTATGCTGTACCTTGGATCACCAGAAACAGTACTGAGATAATTAAATTCAAGCTGCACAGTGGAAACTTCTGCAGTACTACTCAATCCATCCGGAGCTCGATGTGCTGACGGATCATGCAGAACAACATCACTAAAGGGAATAGAAGTTGGGCTAGAAGTAAAGGCCAAAAGCAGTCGATCAGCCAAATTTCTAGCAGTTTCAAGATAGACAGTTGGTTTAGGCCCCTTATGCGTCAAATTTGTCCCTTGCTCTCCTCCACTTAAATGATAAGCACTTAAGAGGCCACCCAAGACACGAATAGTAGTTTCAAATAAATTTACTTGGCCTTTCTTGTTAATCCTATCAGAAAGGTGTGTTTCAATCCATAAGCCTGCTTCAGAAACAACTTCATCGGCACCCATTATCAAGGCAGTATCAAGAGCATCAACAACAGTAGCACCTAGACCTCCTAATCCATCAACTCCTCGCTGACTCAGGGGCATAAGTTCATCATAGCCCATTGCATACATTTTATAGCCTGACCAAGCATGGATGAAAGCCTTCTGCACTCTTTGTTGCCTATCCACCCATTTTGAACCAGTATTTAACTTCTGCAGTTCATGAGGAAGATTACCAATGCTACCCTTTTCATCAGGCGGTAGTTGAGGAGGAAGTCTTGGTGGTTTCCTCCAAAATCTTTGGAATCTACCTCCACTATCTGAAATTCCCTCAACTTCTTTATTCACCTTTATTCCTTCAGCTTGTCCTTGGGAAACAGAATGGGGGGTACTTTTATGCGTGAACATAAGACATGCTAAGCCAAAGATCATTAATAATGCTAAAAACTTTCCTGTACTGCAACTTAAACAATCATGCTTTGCGTTACTGGTGAGTAAGGACTGTGTGATCACCTGCAATACATAATAAGTTGTAGGCAATTCAATTCAATGTATTACTTATCCATACGAAAAACAAAAAAGAAAAATGTGAATCTTAAATGTTAGAGACCATGGGAAAAGAAAAATTCTTAATTTAGGAACATCATTTGAAATTTTATTAATTCATATGGTGCCTCTAATTGTTAAAATTCTAACAAAAAAAAATGGATTACTGGGAATTATTAATATAAGGATTAGAAGAAAATTACAAGAACTATCCTATGTCTCACAATCCGTTGCCTTCTGACACCTGATTTTTTAAAAACCTATGGTCTGCATCTGTTACAATATAGATTCTCCATGAACACTAGTTTCAGAACCAACATTGTTTTATCCATATGTTGATATGTTTACAAAAATACCATTGTTGACTCAGTGATTTTCTGAAACTACCAAAGTGCACTTTCCATTATTCTTGACTTGGATTAAGAGAGGATAAGCCAGAGAAAAGGAGGTATAGGAAATGGCCCAAGTCACAAACCAAACCATGGTCAAGTTTATCAACATCATTCCCACAACCAAGGGGCAGTTAGACAATTATGCTAGCATTGAGCAAAGTGCTTTCGCCCAAAGACCTCTGTTTTTTAAACATGAGAGCAGGGAGAAAGGAGAGGCTAGAAATAGCAAGTTAACAGAGCAAGAAATTACATCCTTTCCACATATGTATCTTTATAAAATAACACATCTGAAAGTGGAGATGTAGTTCCCTGAACATGAAAGCAGGAGGAACAGAAAGGCTAGAATTAACAAGGCAATTAAGCAAAAAGTCACCTTATTCCAAGAAATGTCTCTCTGCACAATATGGTGACTAATAGTGGAAAAGAATAAGCATCGCTAATAAACCCCTTTGTGTGTGTCAGAAACCTTATAATGATTTTTTTGCGCCTGTTTTCCATTTATTATTTTGGTAACGGTGAAAACTAAAAAAAATCTCGAACTCCATGCATGACATGAACTCCTTGCACATTCCAATATTCTATTCTATGGTGTAATTCTAGATATACCAAACCCTCTCCAGCATTTGATCAAACATTCCCTTCGGAAAGCATGTTATCACACCCTAATTGTGCTATCCAAATCTATATACCCAACAACGCCTTTATTCCTAATAAACCAACCATGATAATATATTAGCCTTTCTAATACTCCAATAAACCAGAATTACAACATTCTACTTGATCATGTAAGTTTGCCAGACGCGAGCATCACCCTTTGACCCTAATCTCCATGAAACATTCTACGTCCATAAACTGTATCATCCCAGCAAAAAATTCAGCTCAAAGCAGGCTGATGAGGTTGTAATAGGCATAGACCACAACATCCCGTGGAATGATTAGGTTCTATTGGATTTAAGCAGAACAGGGATTCGTGGGGCTTAGTTGCAAAGAGTAAGATACCCATATAGCTCCAACAAATTAATGGATCTGTATGTGTGAAAGCAAGCTTGACATGCGAAATAATTATTACCAACAAGTTGAACTTCTACTCATTTGCAGAATTAATTAAAGCTTCATGGCATTAAATGCTTAAGTTACTCCTAAATAAAATCAAATCCCTCTAGTCCTTCGGCAACGCCACAATTGAACGACATTAAAAAATAGAAAACTGATTGAGAAAAAGAAAAGGATCGGATTGACCGTATTTATTCTGGAGAGAGAGAAGTAACAATAAGAAGAAGAAGACAAAGAGACGTTAACCTTGACGAATGAACGTTGTCGGAACTTGGCGTTGTCGTAATGGACATCTTTCATGGAATAAGGCAACGATTTCGACATGCTCGATCTTTAATTTAATTTAGGGTTTTCTTCTGCCGATCTCCTCTGCTCTGTTGAGTGCAGAGAGGGGGGGGGGAGTAGAGAGTTTCGATCCAGTTAAGGACGCACCAAATCGAACTTCGATGGAAAATTGGAATAGGACTGTTAGCTTTGGTTTCAAGTCAATGGAGGAGCAGAGAGAGGAGAGGGAGGGAGGCGCCTTTTCTTTTTCTCAGCTCGGCACGTTTGCCGTGGCCTCACCAAACAGAACGTGACACTTGGTGCTTGGTCGTGTTCGAGTGATTTATTTCATTAACTAATATATTACATCATATTTAGTTTTGACTATAGCATGTTTCCCGCGCTACACTGCCGGGGTGCGCATAACCTGGTTTATGTAATGTTATGCTGAAACTAAACCAAAAAATGTGAACATCTCTTGGCGAAGATATAGAATGAATGACTTTCAATCAGAAACTTGTAAACAAGTGAATCTTCTCGATCAGTGACTACATTTGTAAACAGATGAATCTTCTTGATCAATGCCTGCATCCACCATTGATCTCTACATGTAAGAGATCCTGAAAACAGCACGATAGTTCACAAAGATTTGAACCAGAAAGAACACTTTAGCACCAAAGCGGTGGAAGAACTAAAA
>Ga0325402_1000318_pt1 | contig 31225 bp, 16 predicted proteins | sample PopdelMetagenome_22_FD_207212 | JGI IMG/M metagenome (GOLD analysis project Ga0325402, IMG submission 207212) | Populus deltoides microbial communities from Bellville, Georgia, United States - Xylem-PdKOR-R3 | ecosystem: Host-associated > Plants > Phyllosphere > Stem > Wood/Secondary xylem... | reverse complement strand
ATTATGAGCTCTAATTGTCAACTAGAGAAAATAAAAGGAATGACAAAAGCATGTTAAGGCAAACAAAGTTAGTTTACACTTTAAACACTACTAGAGCTTCTTGGGTCACCCAGTTTTGAAACTTCTCACCTCAGCCAGTTTTCATACAAAGTTCTTGGCTGAGATTTCTTTTAAAGTGTGGACAGTCAGTTGTAGTAGCACTTCATCTTCTTATTCGCCTACTGTATTCCTATCATCTCCTTCAAACTTACCCACCTCCAAGGTGTTTATATTCATAATTGATAGTTCTTGACCAAAGGTTTCCTATCCTTTATCCGGTTGCATTACATATGTAGCTTTTAGGAATGAAACACTAAGTGGAAAGATTTCCAGCTCTTCCACTTCAGGCTCTCTTTCTTCAATCCTAGCCATTCTTTTTTCCCTCCTCCTACCAGCAACCCATCAATAATCCTTTTTTTTAGGCTTGTACCGAAGCCCAAATCTATGATCAGCACACTTCATCTTTATGAGATTAACCATTTCTGGTATTCCAGTGATATGGTTATATTAAAATGGAATCTCACGTTCTAAGAAGCATTTAGGCCTTCTCATTACCGTATTATCGGGAACCAAATCAGTGTTCATAATCTCTAAAGCATGGACATTCTTGTCCTTGCAATCTTCAGCCTCAATGAAAGGTATGGCCACATTCTTTATCATGGATATTGTTTCTTTAGCTTTGACATTTACCAGCATCCCATTCATGATGTACTTGAAGCATTGGTGCAATGACGAAGTTACTGCCCCAACTGCATAAATCTAAGGCCTTCCCAACAACATTCTATAGGAAGGGTGGATATTCATAACTTGAAGCGTTACCAAGAACATTTGTGGTCTCATATATAGTTCCACTTCCAAAGTACCAATTATCTATCTAGGTGAGTTATTATGGACTCGGTTTTATATGAGATTCATCGACCAACATTTCTTTCAACATGTGTTTTGGCAGCACGTTAAGAGCCCAACCATTATCGACGAGCACCTTTCCTACAAGGCAGGCTTTGCACCTAACAGTAATGTACAAGGGCTTGTTATGTCCGGTTCCTTTAGCATAAAGCTCATCTGCTGTGAAGTACATATAATTGGTGGTGTGTATCCTTCCTACCATATGCTTCATGGTTTTCTGCTCAATGTCTTGAGGTACATAAGCTTCATTCAATACCTTTTGCAAGGTGTTTCAATGCGACTTAGAGCTGAGTATCAAGGATATAAGGGAGATCCTAGTTGAAGTCTTTTTTAGTTGATCTACTATGCAGTATTCGTGGTGCTTTATTAACTTTAAAAATTCATTAGACTCTTTCTTCAGTCACTGGCATATTAACATTTAGTTCCTTGTTAAGATCTATCATTTTTTGCCTTTTGCTTTCCTCAACTCTTCGGGTGTGAAACACCAGCCACTCCGAGTCAGCCCACTGATCTCAGCTTGGAACAAAGGAAAAGGGGCTCGGATGTTGGAGGTATAGTCGTAATTGTAAGGCATTGCGTTGTGATCTCTTTTATTTGTACAGGAAGGTTTAGCCAAGATTAACTTCGATGACCCATTAGTTGTTGGTTGGACTCTATATACTTTTGACAACCTTTCTTGACCATCCATCATCCTTATTTCATGACTATCCTCTATGGCTTCAATCCTCAACTCCCCTATGATCAGTATTTTTGTAATCTTTTGGCAAAACTTAATGCAATCATCAATATGATGTCCTTCTCTTTTGTGGAACTCACAATAATCACTACCTCTAGATGACATTCAGTATTCATTTTCAAGAATTTTGAATGTACCAACATGTCATACAACTTCTTCATAGATACCTTGAACACCTTGCTTTTATTCCCAACTTCTATCATGCACGCTTCATTATTACTTGCAGCATAATTAGGAAATGAATTTGAATTGACGTTAGGCATGTCTTCGAAAGACACTCACCCCATCTTGATAAGCTTTAACAACCATTTTTTGAAAGCGTAACAGGTTTCAATTCTATGCCTAGGGTTCCAAGCATGGTACTCGCAGGTCAACTCTAGCTTGTACCAGATGGGAAAAGGTGGTTGAAGTGGCGGTACATAGATAGGAGCTATGTATCCAATGCTCAGCAGTTTGGCGTACAAGCCTTTCAAAGGTATAGGTAGTGGTGGTAGTTTTTCCAAAGTATATCTTGTATTTTGCCTTTGGTGGTTGACTCTTTGTTTGATTCGGGGTAAAAGGTTTGGTAAATTTCATGTTGGCAAATGGAGAGATAGGCATATATGATTTCTAATAATTCACTTTCTTGTGTTTGTACCTGCCTTTCAAGTTGTTAACGTCATCTTCCCTTTTCCTTACACTAAAACCTTTCTTCTCCAAAAGCTTAGTTATACACCCAACTTTAATCCCTTACTCTATTCTTTCAGCTATGCATACAACATCATAGAAATGTTGAGATGAGCTACCCATTAGATGCTCATAGTAAGGTGTCGTGAAGGTATTAGTGAACAAAGTCACCATCTATGTCTCTATCAAAAGGGGTTTGACATGTGTTGCCTCATCCTTTCATCTTTGAGCATAAACTCTCACTGATTATTGGATTCTTTTCTCCAGACCGAACAAACCTTATGTTAATAGAGAAAAGAAGTCCAGAATCAGCGAGGGCTTATGCGCAAAAATGAAGGGGTGAGGCAACACATGTCCACCCCCCTCTGATAGAGATATATATGGCGAATTTATTCGTCAATACCTTTAAGACACCTTACTATGAGCATCTAATGGGTAGCTCATCTCAGCATTTCTATGATGTTGTACGCATAGCTGAAAGAACAGAGCAAGGGATTAAAGTAGGGCGTATAACTAAGCCTTTGGAGAAGAAAGGTTTTAGTGTAAGGAAAATGGAAGATGACGTTAATAACTTGGAAGGCAGGTACAAACACAAGAAAGTGAATTATTAAAAATCACATATGCCTACCTCTCCATTTGCCAACATGAACTTTACCAAACCTTTTACCCCGAATCAAACAATGAGTCAACCAAACAACCACCAAAGGTAAAATACAAGATATACTTTAGAACAACTACCACCACTACCTATGCCTTTAAAAGGCTTATACGCCAAACTGCTGAGCATTGGACACATACCTCCTATTTATGTACCGCCACTCCAACCATCTTTTCCCATCTGGTACAAGCTAGAGTTGACCTGTGAGTACCATGCTTGCAACCCTAGGCATGGAATTGAAACCTATTATGCTTTCAAAAAGTGGTTGTTAATTCAAACTCATTTCCTAATTATGCTGCAGGTAATAATGAAGTGTGCATGATAGAAGTTGGGAATAAAAGCAAGATGTTCAAGGTATCTATGAAGAAGTTGTACAGCATGTTGGTACATTCAAGATTCCTAAAAATGAATATTGAATGTCATCTTTTGTGAGTTCCACGAAAGAGAAGGACATCATATCAATGATTGCATTGAGTTTTGCCAAAAGATTGCAAAAATATTGATCATTATGGAGTTGAGGGTTGAAGTCATAGAGGACAGTCATGAAATAAGGATGATGGAAGGTTAAGAAAGGTTGTCAGAAGTATATAGAGTCCAACCAACAACTAATGGGCCATCGAAGTTAATCTTGGTTAAACCTTCCTGCACAAATAAAAGAGATCACAATTACGGCTATACCTCCAACATGTGAGCCCCTCTTCCTTTGTTCCAAGCTGAGATCAGTGGGCTGACTCAGAGTGGTCGGTGTTTCACACCCGAAGAGTTGATGAAAGTAAAAGGCAAAAAATGATAGATCTTAACAAGGAACTAAAGGTTAATAAGTCAATGACTGAAGAAGAGTCTAATGAATTTTTAAAGTTGATAAAGCACAACGAATATTGCATAGTAGATCAACTAAAAAAGACTCCAACTAGGATCTCCCTTGTATCCTTGACACTCAGCTCTAAGCCGCATTGAAACACCTTGCAAAAGGTATTGAATAAGGCTTATGTACCTCAAGACATTGAGCAAAAAACCATGAAGCATTTGGTGGGAAGGATACACACCACCAATTATATGTACTTCACAGCAGATGAGCTTTATGCTAAAGGAACCGGACATAACAAGCCCTTGTACATTACTGTTAGGTGCAAAGCCTGCCTTGTAGGAAAGGTGCTCGTCGATAATGGTTGGGCTCTTAACGTGCTGCCAAAACACATGTTGAAAGAAATGTTGGTCGATGAATCTCATATAAAACCGAGTCCATAATAACTCACCTAGATAGATAATTGGTACTTTGGAAGTGGAACTATATATGAGACCACAAATGTTCTTGGTAACGCTTCAAGTTATGAATATCCACCCTTCCTATAGAATGTTGTTGGGAAGGCCTTAGATTTATGCAGTTGGGGCAGTAACTTCGTCATTGCACCAATGCTTCAAGTACATCATGAATGGGATGCTGGTAAATGTCAAAGCTAAAGAAACAATATCCATGATAAAGAATGTGGCCATACCTTTCATTGAGGCTGAAGATTACAATGACAAAAATGTCAATTCTTTTGAGATTATGAACACTGATTTGGTTCCCGATAACACGATAATGAGAAGGCCAAAGATCTCAGAAGCAATAAGGAAGGCAGCTAAATGCTTCTTAGAACGTGAGATTCCATTTTAATATAACCCTATCACCGGAATACCAGAAATGGTTAATCTCATTAAGATGAAGTGTACTGATCATAGATTTAGGCTTCAGTACAAGCCTAAAACAAGGATTATCGATGGGCTGTTGGTAGGAGGAGGGAAAAAAGAATGGTTAGGATTGAAGGAAAAAAGCCTAAAGCGGAAAAGCTGGAAATCTTTCCCCTTAGTGTTTCATTCTCAAAGGCTACATATGTAATGCAACCGGATAAAAGATTGGAAACCCTTGGTCAAGAACTGTCAACTATGAATATAAACACCTTGAAGGAGGGTAAGTTTGAAGGAGATTATAGGAATACAGTAGTCGAATAAAAAGATGAAGCGTTACTGCAACTGACTATCCACACCTTAAAAGAAATTTCAGCCAAGAACTTTATACAAAAGCTAGGTAAAGGGGAGAAGTTTCAAAACTAGGTGACCCAAGAAGCTCCAGTGGTGTTTAAAATATAAAGCAATTTTGTTTGCCTTAACATGCTTTTGCATCTTGGGTTACCCTCTGAAACATGGTTATGACTCTTGAAAGATGTTATCACATGACTATTTTTGAATGAATGTCAGAAGGATACACACCTCCAAGACTGACGGTGGGACAATGTTGCACTTGAAGGACATTTTCATATCATCATCTTGGTTTACCCTCTGCCATGGTTACGGCTCCTGAAAGATGTTATCACATGACTGCTTTTGAATGAATGTCAGAAAGATACACACCACTAAGATTAAATATGAAACAATGTTGCACTTGAAAGACATTTTCATATCGTCATCTTGGGTTTATCCTTTCAAACATGGCTATTACTCCTAACAGATGTTATCACGTGAGTGCATTTGAATGAACATTGAAAGGATGCACACCACCAAGACTGATTGTGAGAGCATTTGTTTTGAAGCCCAAAGGCGCACTTCACCTTATAAATATGGGTGATGAAAGAAGCATCATTGATGATGCCAAAACATTTTTTTTATAATCTGATTTGACGAGTTGAAAGGAAAATATTGAGAAAAACACTAAGTATACAACAAAAACAATAAGCATATAACAAAAAACCTTTTAGTGCAAGCTATGAGATACATGTCTAGACGACTGGATATTTTCCTAGAAGGCTGATGATAACATATGCATAAAGAGTATTGTTTCAATTGGAGGCAAGTTTGTGGCTGATTGGCAATCTAGAAGGAGGTCAACACTAGAAAACCTCTTGATGGGTTTTGGCAAGATGCACACAACCAATCAAAGAACAATGCTTGAGAGAATCAAGGGGATGAATGATTTGTTATGCTCCTACATTATGAATCAAGCAACACCGCACTTAGATGCATGATCATGCTTGATAAACAATGAAAGCAGTAATCATTGAAGAGACTTACACTGCAATATTATTGTAATACAACTCACGCCTTTTCCATTCACTTCTTGTAATCTTTATACAGTCCTGAGTGCTTAATTTCAGGAATTCAAATGTGTGTAACGGATGAATATTTACAATCAGAATCAATAGCAATATTTGCAGGGATAACATACTGATCCTACGGTTATGGAAAACACAAAATCTGGCATTTCATATAATGACAGCTACACTTGAATTGGCAGTGATTCAAATTCATCAGTTTCCTTGATACGCCCCCGCAAGAATGGGCTACCATCGAATAGGCCGATCTTGTCACGTAGGAAATCTGTTCGTTGCCTGGAGAGAGGCTTGGTTAGCAGATCAGCTAGCTGGTCAGTTGTGTGGACATGTTGAACAGCAAGAATATTTTTTGCAACCAAATCTCGCACAAAGTGGATATCAATCTGCATATGTTTCATTCGGGAATGCTGGACAGGATTAAAACTTAGGTGTGTTGCACCTAGGTTATCACATAAAAGAAGTGGTGGCTTGGAGAGACTGAACTTCAGTTCCTGGAGCAAGGAAAGCAGCCACACAGACTCTGTTGCAGCCATTGCCAAGGCCCTATACTCGGCTTCAGTTGATGATCGTGCAATTGCACGTTGCTTTTTGAAACTCCAGGAAATGGGTGTATTACCAAGGAATAGTAGGTAGGCTGAAGTGGATTTCCTGTCGTCCAGATTACTAGCCCAATCAGCATCCGAGAAACAAGTTAATGTAGTGCTTGATGTTTTGCTGATAGTAACACCATGAAAAATTGTGTTCTTCAAGTAGCGCAGCAATCTTTTTGTTGCTGTCCAGTGAGTCTGCGTGGGATGATGCATAAACTGGGAGAGTTTATTAACAGCAAAGCTGATATCAGGTCGTGTAAGAGACAGGTATTGCAAGGCGCCAATAACTTGACAGTATTCCGTGGAGTCAACAGAGGAGGAACCATCATCCAGTTGTAAGGAAACAGATGTTGAAAGAGGCGTGGTGACATCCCTAGCACCGTCCATACTGGTCTTGGCAAGTAAATCTCTGATATACTTGTGCTAGGTGAGAAACAAGCCGGCTGCAGTAGGAATAACCTCCACACCAAGAAAAAAATGCAGTGACCCCAAGTCTTTGATGGAAAATTTCTGGCCAAGATGATCAATGATGCTTGCAACAAAAACTGAATTATTGCCTGTGATAATTAAATCATCAACATACACTAGGCAGTAGGTAAGAGTGGAACCAGTATGAAACACAAATAGAGAGGAGTCAGATTTAGAATTAATGAAACCAAACTCTGTCATTGCATGTTTAAGTGCAGAGTACCAGGCACGAGGTGCTTGTTTGAGGCCATAGATGGCCTTGGTAAGACAGCAAACATAATCAAGATGTTCCGGATTCCTGAAGCCAGGAGGTTGCTTCATATACACTTTTTCAGTGAGATGCCCATGAAGGAATGCATTATTAACATCTAACTGCCTCAAGGAACAACCCTGCATCACAGCAATAGCTAAGACAGTTCGTATGGTGACGGATTTAACAACAGGACTAAATGTTTCCTTGTAATCCAGTCCTGGTCGTTGATTGAACCCTTTGGCCACTAGCCTGGCTTTGAATCGATCAACAGTCCCATTAGCATGCCTTTTAACCCGAAACACCCATTTATAGCCGACAATATTACAATTAGTTGGAGGGGGTACTAATTGCCAGGTATTGTGACGCATTAAGGCAGTTAATTCAGAGGACATGGCTTCACGCCATCTGGAATCAATGAGTGCTGCAGCAACACTCGAAGGTTCCAAGGAAGATGGGAGAGAGTGTTTGGTAACAAGGAATGATTTTTTTGGTTTATAGATATCATGCATAGACCTAGTAGTCATCCGGTGGACTTGCACCTCGGTGGTTTCAGGGACAGTGGGGGCAGGCAATTCCATTGAACTATTTGGATTTAAAAGCAGGGGAGAAGGAGGAGTGCTTACCTGGAGAGGGGATGGCACAGAGAGTGACCCAATCGCAGACGATGGCAAGACTTCAGTACCCACATCCAGAGAAGTGCTGGGACTAGCAAACGAAAGCTTTGGTAAGGAGATCATCACAGATGAATGGTGCCCAGTAGATGGAGAAGGAAGAGAACTGTTATGATCTGGTTGATGGAAAGGAAAGGACCCTTCATGAAAAATGACGTGGCGAGAGGTGATGATTTTGTTGGTTAATGGTTCAAAACATAAATATGCATTTTGGGATAGGCTGTAACCCATGAATGTGCAGGGTTTGGATTTTGGCTCAAGTTTATGTTTATTATATGGTCGAGTTAATGGATAACAGAGACAGCCAAACTGCTTCAGCTTGAGATAGTTGGGCCTTTGGCGGAATAATTTTTCAAACAGGGATTGATTATGCAAAGTAGCGGTGGGCATACGATTGATAAGATAAGCAGCAGTTTGAAAAGCATAGGGCCAATAATAGAGAGGCACGTGAGCATCGGTGAGTAAGGTAAGACCAGTTTCAACAAGGTGGCGATGTCGCCTTTCAGACATACCGTTTTGTTGGGGAGTATAGGGAGCAGTAGTGTAGTGATTGATGCCATGAACAGAAAGATAATTTTTAGGCCAATATATTCCCCACCATTATCAGAATAAAGACTTTTAATTTTTGTGTTGAAACGATTTTCGACAAGATTACGAAATTGTGGAAAAATGGTTTGAACATTTGATTTATGAGTCATGGGGTAAAGCCAAATATATTTGGTATAATGATCCACAAAAATAACATAATATTTGGAGCCATTAATTCCAAGATCATGAGATGGGCCCCAAACATCCGTGTAAATTAATTCAATTGGGGCAGTGCTGGAAAGTTCATGAGTACTAAATGTTTGACGATGAGCTTTGTTTTGAGAGCATGAAGTGCACAGAGAGGAATGACCATTTTTATTGGTAGGTAAAGAAAAAGCATTAATGAAATGATGAACCAATTTGGATGATGGATGACCAAGACGTTTGTGCCATCCATCAGGTGTAGTACGTTCATAAACATAGGCAACAATATTTTTCTTGGTGGATGGTAGATGCTCTGGAAATGGGTACACTCCATCTTCACATGCGCCTTTGAGCAGGATCGCCCCCGTGATCCGATCCTTCACCAAAAAATAAGCAGGATGAAATTCAATGTAAACATTATTGTGCTTGGTAAAATGGTGAACAGAAATGAGATTTTTATGAATAGTAGGAACACAGAGAGTGTCATGTAAATGAAAGACACGATTAGACGAGTTAAGAGACAATGACCCAATATGAGACACAGGCAAACCTGATCCATCACCAATTACCACTTCATCAGTACCATCATATTCAGAATTAATCATCAGATTAGAAAGATCAGTGGTCATATTGTGAGATGCAACTGAGTCAACGAGCCACTTCTGATTTTTCTGTTGAGAGGAAGCTGCACAATTTGCAGTGAAATCGGAAGTAGACATTTTGGGACAATGTTTGGCTGTATGACCCAGCTGATCACACCATTGACATTTTGGTTTAAACCGCCTGTGACCCGAATTGAATGACCCATTTCTAGGGACTCCACTGTGTCCACGAGAGTTATTAGAAGCAACCGGGGGGCACCATTTAGACTGTCTGGAATTAGAAGAAAATTGAGGGCTCCATCGATTAGAATAATTAGCAGTGGGAACAAACTGGGTGGCAGATTGGTGCTCAAGCCGCCGAAGATAACTCTCATGACTGACAAAAAGGTCATGAATTTCTTCATATTTCAGAGAAGTCTCACGGGCACGAATGGGAGCTGCAATTTCTCTAAACTCAATACCCAATCCATTGAGTATGTATAGGGTTAAATCATCGTCTGAAATAGGATGATCAATGATTGCTAGTTCATCTGTAATCACTTTGATTCCTTGAAGGAATTCAGTAACTGTGCGAGACCCACGATTGCTCAAGGTCAAATCTTCTTTGAGCTGCATCACTCGCGTTCTTGATTTGCCCCCATATAAACGGGTAAGTGCCATCCAAGCCTCATGAGAAGTTTTGTAGGCAGCAAGAAGAGGGGTAATGGTGGTGGAGGTAGAGGCGAGGATGGCATGTAAGATGAGTTTGTCTTGACGAATCCAGAGGGAATTCGCAGCTTTGGAGGTAGTGGAATTTAGTGCATCAATGGCAGGGCATGTGTGTATACCGGTTACAAAATCAATAAGGTCATAGCCAATAAGTAAGGCTTCAAATTGAGCCCTCCACTGAGGAAAAGTAGAGGGAATGAGTTTTTCGTTGATGGTTGTGGCAGCATTGATTGTGATGATGGGTGAGTTTGGTGAGTCAATGGTAGATGCAGAGATGGTGGTCATTTTGCAGGAAGCAGGAAGAAGGATGAATACTCGTTAGAGATTTTTAGGCTCTGATACCATGAAGAGACTTACACTGCAATATTATTGTAATACAACTCACGCCTTTTCCATTCACTTCTTGTAATCTTTATGCAGTCCTGAGTGCTTAATTTCAGGAATTCAAATGTGTGTAACGGATGAATATTTACAATAGAATCAATAGCAATATTTGCAGGGATAACATACTGATCCTACGGTTATGGAAAGCACAGAATCTGGCATTTCATATGATGACAGCTACACTTGAATTGGCAGTGATTCAAATTCATCAGTTTCCTTGATAATCATTGTGGACAATCCAAGATAAGCACTACACTTAAATTTAAAAGGAAGGCTAGCACACGAACAAATTAGTGCATAGAAAAAAAAAAAGAAGGCTTTGGATAGCAAACAAAGACACCCTATGATAATGGAACATCAAAGAGGGCATGTCATCTAACCTTAAAACATTGCATCAAAATACTTTTTGAATTGTTACAGGGAAATCCTCAATGAAGCCCAACAAAATTGTGGACAAGGAAAGAATCATTAAGTGGATAATAACAAAGAATCACGATTTTAACCCTAGAACGAGAAGAAGATGAGATGAACCCTACTATTAGAAAAATCTCAAAGAAATGAGAGGATTAACTCTGTCATCAGAAGGAGTCTTCAGGTCAACCCTACAATCAGGAAGCACCGAGTTTCCAAACCCTGCAATCAGGAATTTTCAGGTCAACCTTGCAATCAGAAAGCACCAAGTTTTCCAGCCCTTCTCCTGTCATCTCTTCAAGATTTCGCTAGGTAAGTCATATTATTCACACTTTTCACATTTTGCACCTGAATAGGTCACCCATAACAATGAGACCACTTTTTATTTGTTATATTTTTTTCATCTGTGTAAGTCACTAATTACAATGAGACCATTTTCCATATTTTTTCCCACTTGGATAGGTCACTTATTACAATGAGACCATTATCTTTTTTTGTAGGTCGCCCATTACAATAAAACCATTATCCACATGTTTTTTTACTTGGGTATGTCACTTATTACAATGAGACCACCCTTTCCTTTTTTTACCTAGGTATGTCAATCATTACAATGAGACCACTTTTCACATTCCTTCCATCTGGGCAGGTCACTCATAATAATGAGACCACTTTTCGCATTCTTTCCATTTAGGTAGGTCACCTATTACAATGAAACCACACACATAGAATTTGATTCTGGTTAAATGGAATCACCAGATGGGATCTCAAGTTAACTCAATCACCACACACATGGATTTTTTAGCTTTGGTTAAATGGAGTTACTAGATGGATTTCAGGTTGACCGAGCCACACACAAAATTTTGGTTCTAGTTAAAAGAGGTCGCCAAAAGAGATCTCAGGTTAGCCCAACCACACATGGATTTTAGCTTTATTTAAAGGGAGTTGGCAGATGTAATTTTAGGTTAACCAAGCTACACATACTTGGTTCTGGTTAAAGGAGATCATCAGATGGGATCTCAGGTTGACCGAGCCACCAACATTATCTTAGCAGTGATAGAAAAGTGATAAAAACCCTACTATTAAGAAATTCTCATGAAAAAAAAGGAGATGAAAGTTCAGACCTTGCCATAAGAAAGAACATTTTTTAGGTTTTGGTTAAAGGAAATCGTCATATGAAATTTCAGGTTAACCCAACCAAAGACAATTTAAAGGATCGCCAGATCAAGATCTCAGAATAACTAAGTTTACATAGTTTTGATCATTAGTTTCTGGTTAAAGGGGATTGCTATAAAGACAGAGTTTCAGATCAACCATGCTTTGAGAATATCAGTTTCAGAAGTTCAGTTTTGTTTATCTTTACAAAACTTCTTATGCAAAGCACTCAACTAGTCTTTGCTCCGCAAGTATTATAAAGAAGAGGCATCTGTTGTTACCTATTTTTGGATCACCACACAAAAAAGAAGAAAATACAAGAAAATCAAAAAATATATTCACAAGAAAACCAAAAAATAATAATTGCATTGAGAAAAAGATGTTGGAACGCCTAGAAAATGACTAAAAATTGGTTGAGAAGATTCAAAAATACAAAGATTGAAATTTGATAGTATATTTTTTACTGATGAAAGCCTTGTTGACAAAGAAAATTTATTTGAGAAAGAAAAGTCTAAAATCAGATGTTTATGAACTCGATTAAATTTTATTTAAAGTTTAATTGAATTTATGAAGGGTTTGATTACAAGAAAAATTAATTTTTAAGTCAATTTGAGCTTGAATTGGAAGAAATTAAAGTTCAGGGGTCAAATTATAATTTTAAAGGTTTGATTGGGTCATATCAGGGGCTTAATTGCATAAATATTAAAGTTTGATGGCCAATTAGGAACTTGATTGAAAAAATCCAAAACCAAACTAAAAAAGGCATGTAAATAGAGGGGTTGGGATTGACTGAGTCAGTAGTTAAATTGAAGAAATTGAAAGTTTATTGATCAATTGAGGGTCAAAATGAACAAATTCAAATCCAAGAGCTAAAGTGAAAAAGCCGGCCAACTTCAAGGCCCGCGATTGAATTTGGCAAGAATGCAATTGAATTGATTCTTAAAATCAAAATTTACAATTGAGAACTTGACTGAACAAATCATAAATTAATGACTGATTTGGAAATTGACATGTTTTGGCACCATTTCCTTTTAAATGAAATGGCGTGTTTTGAGCAAAACAACATCGTTTCATGCATTGTTCACTGAAAAATAAAGAGGGCAGCAAACAGTGCCATTTTGATGGCACTATTTGTCATCTTCTTCCCCTGGACACGTAGATGCAGGCAAAGAAGAAATTTGTTCCCCTGCATTTGTCTATCCCAAAAACCCAAAAACAACAAAATCCAAGCCCTGCAAGCGACCCTGAGGCCGCTACCCAATGACCGTCCGACCACCCTACCCATGTGTCATGACTGGACATGGATAATAGCCCTCTCTCCCTTTTTTTCCCCTTATAAATATCAAGGGAGAGAAAGGAGTTGGGGGGATGGGCATGACACTTTTAGAGAGTTTTGGAGGTGAAAAACAAAAAGAAAAAAAGAGAGATGGGAAGGAAAGAACAGAGAAAAACAGAGATAAATAGAGAGGAGAGAACTGAGGAAAAAAAACAAACAAAAAAGGAACAAAAGAAGAGGGAAGAAAACATAGAAGAGGAGGAGCAGAAGCAAAGACAGAAAACAGGAAAAAAAAGGAAAAAGAAACATAGGAAAAGCACATAAAGAAGAAGAAGAAGAAGAACCATTAACCGGTGAAGCAGCTCCCCAATGCACGGCCACCTCGTTTGGAAGAAGAACCGCCACCGCCAATGCCACTGCTAGGTTAGCCTTCCCTCACCCTTCTCCTTATTCTTCTTCTTCTCGTCCTCCTGCATCCATCCCTTCTCCATTGTTCACGTTGTAGGTGAACAATAAATGAATTAATTCACTCTCTACTATTCACGCAGAACAATCAAAAGTTCTCTAATGTTTGTTGGGCCTGATCAATGTTAGCCCAAACCAAAATGGTTGGGCCGGGTCCAACCCAATCCAAAAAAAAATCTTTTGGGCCGAACCTGGCCCAAACAGGTTGGACCTAACCCCTATGATTGGGTTGGGCCCAGCCTAATATTATATTATTATATATTTATAATAATATATAATATTATATTAGATATTAAAAAAAATCCAAAAACATTCTTTCAAAATTTATAATTTTCCGGTGTATTTTTCTATCAATCTTGCTTAATATTAGTTTGTATTTTTATACTCTAAAGATACAAATATAATATTAAAATACCAGGTTTTCTACGAAACAAAAAAAAATCTAAAACAACAAAAAAATATATTTTTATCTTCATGCATATGGCCAAGTCTCTAAAAGCTTATAAGAAATTTTCATATCATATTTTCATACAACAAAAATTCAAAAAATATGTATTAGCATGCATTTTGACTTTAATAACCAGTTTATTAAAGCATGAGAACTAAGCTAATATTTCAAAAAATACCAAAAAAATTATTTTGTTTTCTTTTAGTATCTGAAATTACAAATTTATATGTAAAACGTATTCCTGATATTAAAAAGATAGTTTTTTTATGTATAGATATTAGAACGGTTAGGTTTTTTTACCCAATAGGATCTTCTTACTGAAGAGGACTTTTCTTAAACTATAGGCAAACCAACAAATAGAAACAGGACAATACATTAGCTTTTATCATACATTAAAAAATGCAGCTTACCTCAAGTAAGGTGTATTTGGGATGTTAATATCTTTTTAACTTGCTCATTTTCGCTAGCCTTTTTCTTGTTCTTCCTCTTCTTTTTGGCTGAACTAGAACCAGCATCAATAACCCTGTTCTGAAACAGGTTGTGTGAATGCAATTGGAAAAGGAGCCGGTTCAGGAGCTGGACCTGGTCTCGATCTCTTGAACTCATGGTGGGGTGGACGGATTCCTGAAGCTGCAAGTGAAATTGCACTTTCTGGTACAGCATCCCTAACAATAGCAGCTCAAACCTCTTGCTCTTGACTGACTGTGGTCTCGGAACATCCAAATTTTACTCACCATTGAAAACTAAAGTGGACACAAAAACAGGCAGCAGCCCTGGTGACTGGACAGTGTTGTAAGAAGGCTTTGCAAGATGCACCTTCACCGCAAATTCATTCAGAATGGATTGGCAAAACAACGTGTCCTGTATATATAGCCAAACAAGAACAAAGAGGAACATGTAGAAAAGTAAGAAGCAAAATAAACATTATTGTCACTACACAGTGCTGTAACTGGGGTATTCCAGATTCACCTTGACTTCAAATTCACACAGGACAGATTTGAAAATTATGACCAGACAATAAAAAAGAGAAGCTTGTGGAAAGGCAAGAAGCAAGGCAACATTTTAAGCAAAATTGGCACCAACGTACCAAAACAATCTATATAATTAGTATAAAAACATTATGCTTCAGATCAGTGCATTTTTCTATTCACTTGTATGATCAATCAGAAGAGATTTCAAAACATCAATGATAGTGTAGAATGACTTGTGAATCAGGTATATAAATATATGGACAACCAATGATAATTCATTTGAAAAAAAAACTAATATTGCTTTGAAAATGGAGGGAAGCCATATAAGTTGTCACAACGAAGAATGTCACAGGCCTAAAACACAAAACTAATACATGCATAAAGCCCCTAAAGAACAACAACAAAAGGATGAAGAAGAAAAGAATTGGTAGCATTTGAAGAGGTAAAATTTACAATTTTGTTTACTAACCTCATGTAGAAGCGGACATCCTTCATCCTTTACCCTTTTTAGAATACTCTCAACTGCCACTTTCGCAACTTCTTGTTCAACTTCTTTTCGAGGAAAGAAGGTGTTTGGAGAGGTATATTGTGCTCCATTTACCCACACAGTTGATCTAAACCTTGGTGCGTGTGAGGATCCTTCAATGAAAGTTTGATATACTGGGAGCTGTAAGGATGATCTTCGCGTGTATTCTTGCAGACGATTCTTGAACAACAAGCGCTCTGGAAGGCCTTAAGAAATTGCAGACGATTCTTGAACAACAAGAGCTCTGGGAGGCCTTAAGAAATCACGCAGATAAAATTTAACTCATCTGCATTATCAAATATAATCAAACTTCAAACAATTATATACAGAACGCTGCAAGCAACAACTAAATATGAAATATAAAGGCACCCAGGTGGCCATCCCATACAATCAAAAATCCTAGATGCAAGCAAGCTGGCCCGGACACGAGGGTCTTGGCCTGGCGGTGGGAGGGGCTTGTCTCCTCCTGCTGCTCCTGGGTTCGAATCCTCATGTGCACGCCTGACACCCCCGCAGTGTCTTACATGCCCATTGGGTTTGCAAGGTGTTCAGTGGGCCGTGGGATTAGTCGTGGTGCGCGCAAGCTGGCCCGGACACCACGTAAATCAAAAAAAAAAAAAAAAAAGTCCTAGATGCAAAAAACTTAATGTCACTTGAGGTTAACTGAGCAAGATGAACAAGACCATCTGCTAGCTTGAGCGTACAAATTCAATAACATTGTTGAAACAAAAAATCATTAGATTTCAAGAATCAAATAGTTGAATTTACATTGTCAATAATAGTAGAGTGACCTCTTTACGAAACCGAGATAAACAAATTTTACATCAAACAATCAATGCTTATTCCTTAATCAAGTAATTATTCAATAATATCAGTCTAAATACACAACTCCAACAATTATTCCAGTAACATTAAATAATTTCTCTTCATAGCCAAGCAGAGAGATTTGTTGCACTAACAAAATGCCTTCTTATTGTTTTATTACAATTTCTACAAATGGCAAATTCTTAATGATATATCACAATTTCTACAAATAGTGAAACAAACAAAATAAAGGATTAGTAATAAATAATAATTCCTATATACGACAAGGAAACACCGCCTCCATCACAAAGGAAAGAAACTACTTTGCCATTTTATAGCCTAGAAACAAAAAAAAAAAAATGATTCCTTTCATATTTCTCTTTTTAGGAGACAAAAGATTATTCTTTTTTTGACATTTAATCAACCTAGTAAAACGCAAGATATAGCTAAAAAACCAAAAAATATTATTCTTTTCAACTTTCTCTTTCGAAAAAAAAAAAACACATAAACCTTCAAGATACAAACTTTCTAATCCCCACAGAACAGAAGGCCATTTCAAAAATCCCAAACATGAAAAACTTAAAACACCCAAAAACAGTCTCAAACCATAATGCAAACCCATTAACAAAAAAATCCACTTTTTTTCTCCAATGTATTCGAGAGAGACAAATATTTTAAGAAATTTAAGACTTACGGGTAATAGTAGAGGCAGCCGGAACCGAAGATGGAATGGAGTCAGGAACTTGAGCTGGATTTGGGTCGGGTCAGGGAGTGGAGTCAAAACAGGAGCCATTCCTTGAGCTGGAACCAAATGCAAACCGAAACCAAGAGTATGACAAGGAGATACAGCATGAGATTGAGTCAAATAAGGAGGAGGACAGCAAGCTGGGTTAGAGGGTTCGGGTGGGGGCGGATTATCCATGGTTAAAAGAAGAGGAAGTGCATTTGTGACTTGTGAGTGTTAAATACATTTTAAAAAATAAATTTTTTTAAAACATAAAAACAAACAGCCTCCATAATTTATGCCTGTAATCCGACAAAAGGCGGGCGTGCGGGTTTCTTTTTTAAATTTTTAGAAGTACGGATTATTGTTAGGCTAGATTTGTATTTTTGTCTAGCGTTTGAACATAAACATGTATTATTTAATGATATATTTTTATATATTTTTTATGGATTGATTTAATAGTTAATGGTTAGCAAGTATACAACTTGTATATATTTATTATAAAAAATTAAAATTTTTCATAACTTTCTTATATGTATATACAAAAATTAAAACAATATTTCTGATATTATGTTGTATTAAAAAGTTTCATATCTTTTTCTTTAATAAAAAAAGAGAGAGAAAAACATCATTTTCTTGAATATAAATAATAATTTCAATTAGAAAAAAGCTATAATGAAGTAAGTTTGACTATATATATGATAAAAATAAATATAATCAAGTCAAAATATGATAAATCTTAATATCTAAACATCTTTTAATTGTTTATTTTAGTTACTTATATTTAGTAATATCTATGATTAAAAACTCTTGAAAGATCTTTGAAGGAAATAAAATTTGATAAAAACATAGGACCTCATACATTAGTATTTATATTTTAATATTTACAAACTTAAAATGTCTTCTCCTTCCAAATTACTACTTTATGGCAATATTTATGAATTAATTTTTTTAACAAAGTCATATGTTAAAATTGTTAGAGAATAATATAAATCATATCTTAGAATCTCACCAAACAGTCAAAATATTAAGTTGAGATGGTTTTTTGACATGGTATCATAGTCTTAATGATCAAGTGGTCACGAGTTCAAATCTCATCATTCCTATTTATTTGATAAAAATTAAGCACAAAATAATATGAACTTGTACAAGTTTCAAGCTCAAATGACTAATACATTTATCATGTGAATAAAAATTTTATTCAAGATTTCATTAAGTTTTAACCTCGTAATATTAACATTATAGGTTTTACTGAATTCTTTTATTTTAAAGAGTTTATTTTGATTATATATGAGAAAAATATTAAAGATAGAGGCATGTATAGAAATTTTATGTAATGTTTTGACTAAGGAGTAATTTTTTAATGTTAATATAGCTTGTCAAAAGCTATTTGTCTTTTTTATTCAAAGTAGTCAAAGATTATAAAAGATAATAACCAAATGTTCATTAAAAAATTAACAAGATCCAATTGAATAATATGTATAATTTTGATATAGTTTTTAGTTTTTTTATTATATGTAGAGTGGACGGAGATTAAAGATATGGACAATAAAAACAATTATAAATCGCTTTATTTAAAATATTCTTTTTTTATATAGTTTTTAGTTTTTTTATTATATGTAGAGTGGACAGAGATTAAAGATATGGACATTAAAAACAATTATAAATCGCTTTATTTAAAATATTTTTTTTTTAATATTGACAGCCGTTGCAAAAATGAATAACTAATCTTTTCATCTAAACAAGTGAGAAATTACGCGAGATAATAATTAGGGGTGATTATTTTTTATTCGGTTTGATTTTTATCAAAAAATAAAATAACCAAACCGAATTTAAAAAAATGAACCGAAACTGGTTCAAATCGACCGGTTTTGGTTTTTTAGGATAAAAACTATTTCATACCGTTTTGGCTCTATTTTTTCGATTTGGATCGGTTTTAGCTTGGTTTTTTTCCGGTTTGGCTCGTTTTTTTCGATTTAGTTTTAGGCTTATAAAACCAAACCGAACCGGTCGGTTTTTTTAAAAATTTTAACCAGTTTTTTTCACAGTTCTATTTTTTTAGTTTTTTTTCTGATTTTCTTGGTTTTTCGGTTTTTTTCTCACCCCTAACATTAACAGTACATCATACACACCTATTTTTAAACAATTTTAGAGTTTTGAGAGTAAAAAAAAAGTGTCAATAGAATACTGTATAAATTAATTAGAAGTGATTTAAAAAACTTAATTTATATTATTTTAGGCTTCATGTGATGTATAAATAGCCATGTGTTGTAAAAGTGGAATTAGCCTAGTCTTTAGGAGTTATATTAATGTTTTAGTCTTTTTTTTATTAGATATAAATTTGAATTTTCACATTATTATTAACATATATTTTATATTATCATGTTCCAAATAAATAACTAGTTTCCTTATATAGAATAAATCTTTTATTTTTGGCACATACAATTTTAATTAAAGAAAGATAATATATTTAGTATTTACCAATAAAATTCTTTTAATACATGTGATGATTATTTAAGTTTAGGTAGGTGGGAAATAATATGCTTAGTGTGTTTGGGAATTGGAATTATGATTGTACCCAGAATTCAATCAATTAGTGTTATATCTTAATGCCTAAGCACTTTTGTTAGGGAACATCACAAACATGGATGGTAAAGAGCATTCACTGATTTAGATTTTTAGTATATTTATATCTTGAAAAAAAAAACTTAGATATTCGTATTTTATTTATTAAATTTTGAATAGCTATTTGGATATTTATTACCTAAGTCTTATTTATTATTTGGCATGAAATAAAAAGATAATGTATATATTTGAGATAAATATACATATTAAATAGAATTATACATATGTGTGTATTGTGTTAATATTAAACCTAAATCAGCCCAAACATGTTTTTTTAGTATAATCTTACCTCTTCAACTATCTATTATATAAACACTAAAATTTTTTTGTTTCTTTTCAATAAGAGATAGAGTTTTCAAAAGATTTTGGGTTTTACCAAAACATGTCAATTAAGAATTCTTCAAGATTAATTTCTTATTTATTTATAATCTGTTTAAATCATATTAATGTTTTATGTTAAAAAGTATTTGTTAGAAATTAAATTTCAACAAAGTTTTAACTATAAAAGTAAGTGGATTTCACTTTTAATATGGCTTCAAATGTGCCTATTAATCATGTTTTTTTAAAATTTCAATAATATTTATACTCTATTTATTACCTATTGAATAAAATAACTATCTAAAAAATATACTCATTCAAGTTGTTTCGAGTCAATATCTATTAAATTTGAGTTAAATTACCATATTTAATCACAAGAAATACTATGAAGTACCAAGTTTTATAAAACAAGTTAAGAAGGTAAAGTATGTTTTATGTGATAGACAAGACAGATTTAGATGATTTTACTTGGATTTAGATTATTTTTTGTTTGAACGAGAATATGACCATTGCATTCTTAGATTTCATTAATAATTTTGAATTTAATGATTTAAATAAAATAAAATAAAAATATTTAATAGATCAACTTAAAAGTGATAGTAATTTAAATAAAATAAAAGTTATAGTGCTCAAGCGGTAAGTAATAACATCTTATTAGCTATTCAATGGAACCAACTCTAAAAAAAAAGGCTGACACAATTGGGAGACAAAATAAAATTCATGGCCAACCAAAAATGATAAGAATATTTTTATTTGATATTGATCTCTTCTACTTGTATTTATTTATTTTAATAATTAATAGAATATTACTAGTTATAATTTGAATATCATAAAATTTCTCGACAACGAAAACTTTTTAGTGCTAAAACTCCAACTAGTTATTCAATGAAATCCTTTTAAAACCCATTTAGGAGTTCATTAGATTTTACACTATCTGTTCGTAAGTCTGTGTAACACCTTTGCTCCTCTCCATCGTCTCGGAAGTAAGCTTCCATCTAGTCGGATACAGTAGTGTATATATTTTTCTCCTCTAGCTTCTCTTAGATCTCCAAGGATGGGGTTTTTTTCCGCATGTTCTTTCCTCCCTTCCTTTTTTCACTTTTTTTTTTTTTTTTTAATCTATTGTTTCTCCGCACACATTCACACTACGTGTTTGATTAAACAAAGCCTTTTGTTAAGCTGTTTTTCATGAAATACATAACACTTCAAAAGCATGCTATGCAATATACACTGAAGCACATAACATCTTGAATGCATGCTATGTAATTAATGCTTCATTCGGTATGGGAACACAGAAGAAAATGGGAAATGAAACGGTGACTTTTCGGAAGATAAATGTGTTTGGTTTTGTAGTAGTTGTTGTGGTTGTGATTTGAAAAAAAAAATTTATAAAAAGTATTTTTAGTTGAGGTTAGTTTGATATTTATAATATATTTGATTAAAACTGTGGTTGAAATTAAAATTGAACAAAAAATAGTTTATGTGTGTTGGTTAATAATGCTTTTCAAATTAAGATTATAAAATAATTTAATATATATATATATATATTAATATTGATGGTTTTTAATTTAAATATTGTAGATTTAACTACTGCTATTACATCATGAAATGAATAATACTTAATATAAAATATTTTTTATTGTTTCATTAAACTATCTATAATTTCATCACGTATGAAATACATCTGACAAAGACTAAAGTTTTATTGGTTTTGTAAGCGCACAACAACATCAGGTAAAATATCATCAGAAATAAAATTGGGATTGTGATTAAATTTTACAAATGTTACGTCATCACGCGATCTCCTTCTAATTTATATATTATCATTGAATAATATGAAACACTAATTTTTCGAATAAAACACAATTAAAAATAAAAAATTTAATTTAATTTTTTTATTTTACTAAGTTAAATCTAGTTTAATGTATTTAATTTTAAACCGGATTCAATTCAACTGAAACAGTAGAACTAATCTTCATTGTTCAAATGAATAATGAAAGAGTGAATTAATATCCTCTTTACACAGAAGAGACAGAAAAGCAGACAAAAATTAATTTTCGTAAACTGAGGTTTGACCTTAATTTTTGAGTGGAATCCATATAAAAAAAAAGTGTGATTAATATTAACCAAATACTTTAATTCAGTATTTGCTTCCTGTCGCTGTCGCAGCTACAGTGTCAAACAGTCAATAAGAGTTAAAGACTTCGGATAAATCCCCCAGTGATCTCATGCATGGATGGAGTACACGTGCAAAAGATGTCGTAGTTTGTTAGCAGTGGTTTTGGTGCTATAAATGTCACATTGGCACGGTGGCTGGCACGGTGGCTCGCTATCTATTACAGCCCCCAGATTAGATTTGCAACATGATTGATGACACTGACTTAGTTCTTCTCCGCTTTATACCCCAAACCTTGACTTCAATGAGAGGCTCAATTCAAGTAATTCCATCCCCTTGGATATTTATTCAAGTCAACTCGATGTCCTGCTAGCTCAGGATTTAACTCAGGTCAAGTTTCATGTCAAATCAAATTATAAGTTTTGGTCAAATTCTATTAATTTAGGTAATGTTTGTTTTTTTAAAAATCGATTCTAAAAAATTACTTTTTAATTTTTTTTAATGTTTGTTTGTTAGTAGAAAGATTGGTCAACGAAAAATACTTTCCAGTTAAAGAAAAATTTGACTTAGTTTCTAGAAAAGTATTTTCCTGAAAAATTTAGGCGGAAAACACTTTCTAGAAGTTGTGAAAAAATTAGAAATGTCATATTATTTGCTGATTATATCAAATTTGATCCTCAAACTTTTGATTACTATATATATTTTGTTTTGAATATTTATTTTTCAATTTCATCTTTTAAAATTTAATTTTTATATTAATTTTGGTCCTCATTGTTATAATTGTTATTTGATTTTCCCTTATCATTTTTTTATTGAAATTTTTTATCTATCAAATTTGGTCCTTATTCTTTTGAATGTTATTTACTTTATTTGAAATAATTTATAAAATATTAATTATTATTATTTTAATTTCTTCATCTTTTTTTTAGATTTGATCTCTATTATTCTGATTATTATTTATTTTATTTGAGATAATTTATGAAATTATATTTTTTTTCAATTTCTTTCTTATTCAACTTTTTAATTTGGAAGATTTGTTCCTCATTATTTTAATAAACTTGAGAAAAATAAAACATTAATAAGTTATTTTCCAGCTCATTTTCCATGACATAACCAAACACTGAAAAATATTTTCCAACTTATTTTTCATTACACTACCAAACCTCAGAAAATAATTCACTTTTCCAGAATTCACTTTTTAAAAGGAAACTACTTTCTAGCAAATAAACGGGCCTTAAAAGATCAGATTAGTTTAATTTCTAAAAAAATAAACATCATTTCAATTTATTTTTTAAAAAAATTAAATAATATCATTTTAGGTTAATGAAGTCAAGAATTTGATCTATGATGTGAATTTTATGCCACCTGATTTTATAATTAAAGTACGTGGTGGTACTACTTGTGCTCATCTTTTTAAGTTTGGTTTTGTATTTCTATATTTTTACGATTCGCTTTCCATTTGAGATATACGAGGACATAGTGTATGAGCTTTACCTTCCATTTGAGATAGACGAGGACACAGTATATAAGCCTTGTACAGTTTGTTGAATGCTTTTGAATAAGAGAGGAGCAAAATGAAAATTGATGATAATAACAAATCCTCCAATAAAAAAACCACACAAACTCTCCATTGGTTTGCCTTGGAGAAGCCCTGCCCCATTCCACCCCTTTGTGCCGGTTGAGAAAGAGTTTTAATCATTTGTGCTTCCTTATGTACAAATACTGTGATTTGAAGCGGTGGAACAAACAGCTGGAATAGCTCAGTTGGTTAGAGCGTGTGGCTGTTAACCACAAGGTCGGAGGTTCAAGCCCTCCTTCTAGCGCTTTCGTTTTTCCTTTTTGCCTCCTTTCTTTTTTCCCCTGTTTCTTGCGGGACTTTAATTATATCGTTTTTGAGCCCATAAAAAATACATTGCACAAAAGGAAATATATTTCACAGAATATGGAAGCCATTTTCTTGGATAAAGAAGTGATCTCTTGAATCTTTAACCCTTTCTCTCCCATAACAATGTTTATGCTAAGGTGATGATTTATTGTTAGCTTTACAGTGTGGTTTCGGTTGATTTTCAAATAATTTTTCGTGTTGAAATGCATACTAATGATGTTTTTTTTATTTTTTAAAAATTATTTTTGTCATCAGCACATCAAAACAATCCAAAATATATTAAATTTTAGTAAAAAAATAAATTTTTTTGGAACGTGGTTTGCACTGTGTTCTCAAACGGTTTCTTAGTCTACTATTTGCACTTGAAAATAGAAAATATACCCTTTTAATCATTAGGTTAATCTCCTCATGTTTCTATATATATTATTTAATAGTAGTAATTAGACTTGCTATGGTTAACTCAGACATTATAATTATAGTTACAAACTGTTAAATATTTTTATTTATTGTATTGTTATAACTTATCTTGCGCTACGCTTCAATAGCTTAACTAATTATCAAATAATGATGTTATTATAAATATTATTGTAAAATCACGACTCAAACATACATTGTTAATTTTAAAAGTAAAATAAATTCCATTTACTTTGTAATTATGATCTATTAAATAGATTTATTGAATGCACTTCAAAAATTATCTTTTTTTTTTTAATTTAGCTAATTGCTTTATAATTGTGATAAAATTACAAAGAGTATAATTTTAATAATATAAATGTTTCTCATTACCTGAAGGTATGTTTTATTAAGAAAGATGATTTGGGTAAAATGAAAGAATGGATGAGGATTAATGGATGACTTACCATCTTTCTTGTTGTTTGGCTAATAAAAAAGGAGAAGGATTAGAGTTAATTCATCCAAATAAAAATATAATCCATTCAAATGGGAAGATGAAAGTAATATTATTTCACATTGGCTAGGAGATGAGGACCTTAATTGTTTATATAGTATAAGGGTCACATCTCTTTTTAAGAGGTGTTTTTTTAAGAACAAAACTCACTATGTGGCTCCGACTCGTCAGTTAAAACACTATTTCTTGAAGGGCCTATCATATATAAGAATGAGCACACATTATCATTGACGATGCATGTCGATGCTATTATCCTACATCGACTAAGAGACGAGGATCTTAATCACTTATACAGCACAAGAATCACTTCTCTCATTGAAAAACACATTTCAAGAATATAATATATTATTCGACTGTGACCTATTAATTAAGATAATATCTCTTAGTAGGCATGTTATGTGTAAATATGGGTATACATTATCAAAAGAATTAAAAATTATAACTAAGAAGTGATTAGAGAGGTACTTCCAACCCTTCTTGAATACCTATCTTTCTTGTTCAATTTCTCATTCTCCATACCTCATTTCTCATCTATCTAAATCTCTCTTGATTAAAAAAAAAAAAAAGTGTTGGGTAAGGGAAGAGATATTGTTCGAGTTATAAAGAAACTACTTATGAGTGACTATGAATTAACAAACAAGTATTTACACTTATTATATTTTAAATAACATGTTATTATTTCACATAAAAAACACTATAATTACAATGACTCAAGGCAAGCATAGCAAACCGATGCAGAAGACGTTAATTCTACAAGGCAAGTATGGGACGAATGTGATATGTTTGGGCATATGAGATTTGAGCAATCTGATTCAAGAATAAAATGGGCTAAATAGACAGTAGCTATTGTTTCCTGGGCCAAGAGATTCTTCCGAGGAAATTGGGACTTCAAAAGTAGCAAAGTTTTCGATTTCTATGAAGAGGTCCAAAAGAATCATATATAGCCTTCAAAATGTTGAGAGCCAAAACCGTGAGCGGCAGGATTCGAACCTGCGCGGGCAAAGCCCACATGATTTCTAGTCATGCCCGATAACCACTCCGGCACGCCCACGATTAGTGGTAATACATGATAATAATATTCTAGATATTATGTGTTGACAAACTTTCATGCACCGAAGGCAAGTCTTGTAAGCAAATCGAAGTGAATGCATAAAATATTCGAGATCATCTCAATAAGATAAACTTTGAGCATTGAGATTTAATGTCAAGACGGGACTTGTACACATGCCTAATTAATATTTGTCGGACATTGCATGTGCATGCTCCATGCATTTATTTGTTTTAATTTATATTTTTATTGTTATTTATCAATGAAAATAGAAAAAAAATATATGGGCCTATTTAGCTTCTAAGAACATTTTAAGCAAAAAAAAAAAAAAAGAAACCCTCCATTAATTAATGACATTTAATTCAATGCACAATACAAGAAATAAATGGGATATATAAGATTTTTCCCATCCATGCTACACCCACGTGGGAGTCCATAAAATCAGTCACAATTCACTGGGGTATCTCATGGTGTCCCATAATTAAAGGAATTAAAAACAGTATTTACTAATTTAAATAGGAGCATGCATGAACATGAGCTAGGATGCGATTAAATGTTGTAGGCTATTGGCAAAGCACGAATCACTTCACATGCCATGCGCCATGCTCTGCTGTTAAGGTCACGAGGAGCAATGGATCTGGTTAAATTGATGTGTTCATGCTTTCGATATGGTGTGTGGGTTTTATTTGTATAAATCTTATTTTATTAACATTTTTCTTTCATTTTTTCACCCAATAGCAGCCTAAGAAACAGATTTTATTTGAGTATTTGGATGATTTTTAGGAAGAGTTGTAAATTTGGGTAATTATTTGAGTTTTTTCCTTTATGTGACTCAAAGATTTTTCCCTTTCCAAATTGATTTCTGATAACTTGAATTTACAATCATTGATGATCTTATCTTATACGAAGGTTCAATCCACGAGACGAACTCTCCAAGAAATCAAAATCCAACGAAGAAAAAAGGGGCTCTAACATGGCAATAATGACTATGGAATCTAATTGTGATTAACTTTGAATAAAGTTACAATTATTAGGCCATTAATTAGTGTATTATGTTCATGTGCATTGAAGTCAGCAAGACAGGTTTAAGAAATCAAAGCACTTCCTTGAAAATACAGCTCCATTGTTGTACATTTTGATGTCAAGATTTTTTAAGAGTTTGAAAATCATCAAATGCTGAACCCACAATATGGTCCACCCGGTGCCCTACAAGGCAACAAGAGTATTGAGACATTTCATCATTAAGAAAAAATGAGGACCCATTTTGTTGGGATATTGTTGGGTTTGATAGTACAACCAACAATTATAATCATAGTTTTTAAATTTAACTCGACCCGACAGGTCGACTCGGGACCTGACCAACCCGGAGCTGAAACCGGGCCGGATTGAAAAACAAATAAGGGAAGGAAAAACTCGGTGTGACCTGGTTGCCTAGCGGGTTGACCTGACAATACCCGATCAAAAACCTGGTTGTAATTTATTGATATATATATATATATTTTTTACTAAAATAATGTCGTGTTAATTTTTTTAAAAATTTTTTCACTTGGACGACTCGGTGACCCAGAACCTAAAACCTGGATTTTAGACCAAACCAACCACCAGGCTTTAAAAATTATGATTATAATCAATTTTCAAGTGTTGGATTGAGATACACAGATTAAGATGCGGTAATCTCATATATTAGCATATCCCTGTCGAAAGAATTTACAAGAAGAGAAAAATATAGAAAGTAGAATAAAAGATACAATGTGGAAAAGGAAAGAAAAAATTATAAGAAAAATAAAGCAAAATTATAAGAAAAATAAATTTAATCATAAGAAAAAAAATAAAGCAAAATTAAAAGGTATAAATTTAAGGATAAAGCATAAAGATAAAAGTAAAACGTAATTAAGATGCATGAAAAAAAGATAAATTTCTATTAGAAACAAACCATTAAATTAATGCAATAATAATTTTCTCTATTTGTAGAGAAATATCAGGCTTGATGGCTAAACAAACTCAAAGATTAAACTAAGCTAATTATAATATAATCTCAATAGAACAATACTTAATAAATAAAAACAACTCAGCATATAAAATATCTACCTTGCTTTCACAACTTCACTGCCGACTATATTGCTCAATTCAATTGTCTTGCTTGTGCCGATTCAGTCCTTGGATTCCTTGAAGTATTGCATTTTGTCCCTATTGTTCCTTAGACAAACATGTTGGTCCTTAACATGGATTTCTTGTAGATGTAAACAACTAAGAATTCATACATCAATCTGATTGAGAGGATTGACTGCTTAAACTCCGATCAATGAAGGACTCGGTGAATACGCCTGAAAACTTGCCCAAAGGCTTCCTTGCCACTTAAAAAAAAACCACAATTTTACATATTTTTGGAGTTTTTTGAGTCATTAATGGTTCAAAGCACCAATTCGATCCAATAACTTAAACTATTAGATGAGGTTTCAAAATATAATTTATATTATTTTTTAACAAAATCTTTCAAGTAAAAACTCTTTAGACTTAAAACTTACTCAAACTAATATTATATTTTGTTTAGTTTTTATCAAATAAATGAAGATGGTAAAATTTGAATTCATGATTGTTTGAACATCAAAACCTGATACCATATCAAATAATCAATTTAACTTAATAATTTAACTTATTAAATAAAATTCTAAAATATAATATATATTATTTTTTATATGTGGTTACGAGACATTTATCAGTACACACCAATAAATTATCAGAAAGTTTCATTGCAAGCCGGTAACAACTGCCATTGTAAAGAATGTTGGATTGTTGGGGAGCAAAATTGCCTCCCCTTTTCGCACATAATACTCTCAATGGAACATAGATATAATAATCATAGTTTTCAATTAATTGGTTCGTGGGTACGTTGTGTCACGCAGGAGACATCACAGCTCAAAGAGCATGCCCTCGATCTAGCCAGTCTAAACAGAATCTAGTAAGCTTTCTGTTCTTGTGCTTCTTATTCTTTGCGTGGGAAATCTCCTTTCTTTTGCATTTCGTTCAATCTTTTCCTGGATAAATCTAAACGTTCATCAAAATCTGATGCTATGCTATATATGTTCCCTCGAAAAAGGAAAAAAAGAAAAGAAAAGTAGAAGAGATGCTGCTGTACTGTAGGCTCTCTCTAATTTTCCTTTAATTTTTCAGAGAAGATGTTCTATCTTTCTTTTTCCGAGAATAGATAGAGAAGTTCTTGTATCCGATAAAATTATAAAAAGAAAAAAAGTGGGCAAAAGGAGTATTTCTTGAAGAAGTTTTGACAAAGACAACATGTTGTTTTTCTTTGAAGACACCTTTTGTTATTGATAATTGTTTCCCGTAAACGTTAATTTAGATACAAATTTATCAGTGCAAGACAATTAAGAATCCATAGATATTGCTTAATTTTAGCACTTGAATATATATATATATATATATATATATATATATATATATATATATATATATATCACACGGTACTTTTATATTGTATGCTTTATAAGGTAGGCATTATTTTTATTTCCAGGAATGTGTATGTGTGTTACTGTAAAATTAACTTGATTATGTGTTAGGTAGAAGTAAGACCGTCTTATGAAGGTTCTCACAATTTATAACCGTAGTCCCGGGCACTTTTTTTTTTTTCTACTTGAAAAAAGAATGCTAGGTTAAGAAAATTCAGAACATTCGTTATACTTTCAGTTGGTAATTTAAATAATATAAATAAAAAATATAATAATAATAATAATAATAATAATAATAATAATAATAATAATAATAATAATAAAAGATAAAAAGAATCAGACTTGAATCCATCAAGATTATTAAATCACTTAATGTTGAAGGGTGAAACTACTAAAAAATAATTTTTAAAAAACAACAAAAAAGTCATGTTAAATTGGGTGAACTCCCAAACTAGGTAACCATAAATATAAAATTGAGATAATTTCACAGAAAGAAAAATAAGAAAGAAAGTTTAAAGAAAGAAATTGAAATAAATCAATTTAAAAAAAATAAAAATTAACTCTTGTTAACCTTTGAAATTAGTGATTCTTTTTATAGAAGGCAAACTGAGGCAAAACGTAAAAAAAAAAGATAAAAAAAAGAAAGTATTAACTTAAGAAAAAAAACTCAAGCAAACTCGGACAAAGCTTCTAAACCTAGTTTAATCTTTAAAATTTGTATCTCGTGAAATCTTAGACCTAGCTTCAATTAAGAAATTTAATTCCTAACTGATTTAATTTTAAATGATGAAATTATGAAAAAACATATTAATAAAGAACTCGCAAAAGCAAAAAATATAAGAACAAATATAATGGTAGAAAAAACTCAAGGAGGTTGAAATTATATATATTTATAATTTTGAAAATGATCTTAAACAAAATAAATAGCAATAAAAAAAGTGAAAATCCAGTTTGAAAGATTAAAAAAATCATAGAGGGTGAAATTGAAAAAAAATTATAATCTGATAGATTATTTATAGATTAAAAAATAGTTGGAGTGTGAAATTGATAAACATTTTTAATTTTATACATTTTTCAAAATTAAAAAAAATAATAATCAAAATAACAAAGATCAAATGTAAAAATAATAAAAAATTATAGGGTTGGTCTAAATTTTAGAATAGGATGGCGCTGAATTCGAGGTGGAGAGAGAAAAAAAACTATCGTCAATATCAAACCCGAGACGTGTTAGGGGCACGCGTCATCTCATTACATTAAGAACACCAATACATTTCCAACGCCGCTGTGGAAGGTGGCATTTGGTGGTTGGAAGACCCTGCACACACACGCCATCTAAACAGTGTGAAGTCGTCCACACGCGTCAACATGTTTTTTTAATAATATTTAATATATGTCAATTACAATAATACTTCCGAGTAACCTTTAAATTTACAAATATACCAATGTGGAATGACCAAAAAAAAAAAACTCTTGTGAGAGAGTATGTTGATTTTGTCTTTAAAGACATTTAAAAAATTACACTATTTTGAAAAAACTTAAAAGACCAAAACACCTTGAGTAATAAGTATTGTATTATTTTATTC
>Ga0325402_1000314_pt1 | contig 31297 bp, 13 predicted proteins | sample PopdelMetagenome_22_FD_207212 | JGI IMG/M metagenome (GOLD analysis project Ga0325402, IMG submission 207212) | Populus deltoides microbial communities from Bellville, Georgia, United States - Xylem-PdKOR-R3 | ecosystem: Host-associated > Plants > Phyllosphere > Stem > Wood/Secondary xylem... | reverse complement strand
CTTTTGTGCAACTAAAATCTGCGGTGTAAACATGTTGGATAGGAATCTGAAGTATCAGCACAATTTTGTAAGCATATTGCAGGACTGCGTGGACATAGAGTACTGATTTTATGCCATCCGCGAGGAATTCTTCGATGTTCCTTTGAGTATACCAAATTGATTTTGTCTACGTTTCGAATCCTATATGATGATATTGTGGTGCATTTCAATGGCCCGTTTCCTCTTCTTTTTTGAGCCAGTGTGGGAAGGTGAGAAGCTACTAGATTTAATGGTAGAACCGTAGCGAGTCATAGTGTTTGCTGATAAAAAAAAACGATAAGGTCCTTGTCTCTCCCAAGCAATTTCACTTCACTTCATGCCACGACTCCTTAATCCCGATAATAAACTTTTTTCTCATCAATCATACAGTGACTGTCAGAAAATTAACAAATGCTCAAGTTATATTCATGATTAATTATCAGAATATATGCCCGAAGGTTGATAGAGGTAGAGTGCATGTGATCTGTCTTCCCACCATGATGATCCTGACAGAACAAGGCCGTGCACTTTTTAAGTGTCCTTAATGATTTGATTGTTGTTAATTTTAGACGTCTGTTTTATATTGGACTATTTGCTAAAGTAGTATCAAGAAATGTATTTAGTACTCATCAATCATCGTTGTCTCCATGGAAATTCAAATTATTTCATTTTGCTAATAGGATTCGATAACCTGTTATTCAAGCAATGCAAAGTCAAGAAGAATAGAAGGGAAAAGGAAAGGGGTTATGAGAATTACCCTCTAATTCCTCAACTGATAATCGCCCTTGGAGGTTTTGAGATTCCAAGTTTAATTGGCTGAATTATACCTGTGGACAAAAATATATATTTGTTTTTCATCTTCAACCTGGCTCCGAACGATAATTTCTAGCTCGACACATCTTCATCACAAGAAATTTTATGATATTTAAGAAGTAATTAATGATATTTTACTAGTTATTTTTTGGAATTTACTTGAATAAAAAAAGACAGATACAAGAAATAAAGAAAATCAAATCCATGATCTATAAAAATTAATAAAAAATCCCTATATAGAAATATATTGGTAAATTTCACTTTTCTTTCTTCGATATTTCTCACAGCTTCTAATAATATTAATGTAAAGTTAATGCCTTGGTGCAAATGCGTTTGGCGATTCTCTATTTACGCCATGTTATTCTATTTATATATACTGAAACTGTAAGTATTTGCAAATTACAGCTCTTGTAAGTTCCAGATTGAAGAAAAGTAAGAGGAGAAACAACATTCCATAGCCATATTTGATTCAACATGCTATCCGTTTCTAAATTTGTCCGCAGAAACCATTTATAACATGATCGCACCATATAGTGAAAACATTAAATGGGTTTCTCTATAATTGCCAAATTATTTAAATAATCAATAAATACATAAATCCCATCAATCTTTACAGCTGTAACGTGAACATAAGATGAAAGTAAGTACTATGGCATGGAAGTTACAAGGCTTCGAGATACGAAACCTGTTTACATGGAAAGACAAATTTATCTCTTTCTCAACAAGACAGTTTACAATGGCCAGCCACAAGTAACAAAAGGGGTTAAAATGCCACCCATAACTCTCTCTGCTACTTACCACCCAACTCACTGACTCACTTCCATAAACAGCAAAACACACTCACACTGCACAGATGGAAACACTACACAGACAGACAAAAACATATCTTTTCTTGCCTTTTAAAGAGAGAGAGAGTGGAGATATAAATGCCACAGTGAAAACAGCTCTACTGAAAGAAATGGGACTTAGAGGTTGATGTTTGACAGAGAGAGGGAGGGAGAGAGAAGCATCTTCTTGGCTTGTTACATGGTGAGTTTATGTCCATCTATGAAAAACTCTTTACTTTGTGCTCTGATGATTTTATTCCGAATCTTTTTTATTTGTTAATGCTCTTTTTTGCTTTCTGTTCTTTTCTTTCTGTATGCAATATCATGAAAAAGAGAATGACTTTGAATCCAGTTTTTTTTTTTGTGTGGATTTTATGTACATTATATTTGTATTTTGGAATTGTTTGAAGCTCTTTTCTGCATTGTTCTGGTTTTTTGGGTTTATGAGACCAACATACAAGATGGTAGATATATCCTATAAGTTGATTAGTATCTGTTCACAAGTTTTGTTATGCTATGTTATTCTCTCTTTTGAAACTCTGAATGAAGCATTATTCTGCATTTTTTTTTCTGATTATGGATTTTATAAAATAGCAGTTTGCTATGCAAGTTTGTGCCTTTATTTGAACTTTATTGCCTCATTGAAAGGTATCTGAGGTTCAGGAATTGGATTTCTTTTCTGCTGGTTTTCATCTGAGGCCATAGTGAGGTGGGGATTTTGAAACTATGTACTTGTTCCTTTAAAGATCAAGATTGTGCTCTTTCTTTTACACATGGGTTTGTGTTTCTGTAGATATTGAGCCTGTAGTTAGTGTCTAGAGGTCTTCATCACATCACTCGTTACAAAATCTCGAAAGTACAGAGAATCCATGAAGTCATTGAATTCATTAATCCTTGATTATTGGTTGCTCTTTGTTTGATAAACTTGTTTTCACTTCGAAGTAGTTTCAATGTAGTCAGGTTCCTGCTTAATGAGTTGAAGTCGAAGTTCGGTTGGCTGTTTGATTGTCTAGCAGCTTTCGCAGAAAATCATGGAGTCTTGATGCTACGTGGGCAGGAATTGGTGCTGTGATCCTCCAGGGGATGAAAAAATAACATTGATAATTCAACATCTTCCAAGTTATTTGATGGTACAGAGTTAGTGAAATTCTGGTTTTTCATGATGTCCCCCATTTCTAAAATGGCACAGCAACTGAAACTGCAGCAATGCTGGGAGTTTAGGAGGAAAGACGATGACTCTGATTCTTCAAGCAATGATTCAAAACCAAGTGGCGAACCAGCTCTAAAAAAACACAAACTGATCTCGAGCTTCATTTCATTTGATAATGATGAAACTAGTGATGCTAGTAAATTGCACCAGATTGGCAACTGTGATCCTGGTATTTCAGACCAAATGAAATCTGGGAAAGCTGAAAATGGCCGAAGAAGGAGGAGTAAAAAGAATGATTCAACTCCTAATGAAAAGAAGAAGGGCCCTCACAGAGAAGTCCGCCGTAAGAAGAGTAAACCTAGTACTGATGAACAAGCTGTATTTGATGATCTTAAGAAGTACATGAACTTTTTATTAGAGGATCTTAAAGTTTCAAGAGAGAATTTGTTGAAGTGGATGAGGGAAGAAATGCAGAAATTGGTGGAAGAGGAGACTGTTTCTGAGCTGGAAACAAGAGAAGGCAGCTTTAGAGGAGAGAAAGTTCAATTGCAGCTTCAAACCAGCTTTGAGGAGAATGCACAAGTTCAGCACCAAAACACTTTCGGGAACTTGCCAGCCCAGCATCAAAACAACATTCAGGGCTATGGCCAAGCGCAGCCCCATAATAAGTTTGCGGAGAATGTCCACAGGCAGAACCTAATCAACTTTCACGAGAACAGTACCGAAGTGCATCATCAGAAGAATTTTCAGGAGAACATTTTCCTGCAACATCGAAATGCCTTCAGTTTGTGCAGAGGATCTCAAGATTGCAATGGTGGGTCTACAGAAGGGTTTGGCAAAACCAATAAATCAACTGATTCTAGTAATTGCAGTCTAACATTGGATAGTCATATTAGCCGAGCAATTGTACCCATGACAACAACTGAGAAGGAAAGAGAAGAAAGAATGGCATTATCTGCCAAGATGAATTCTAAACCTAGTCCTTCAGATAAGAATGTGCAAGTGCAGAAGCCAAAGAGTATTGTGTTGGGCATAAGAGCTCAATGCAATGGTGGATCTTTAGAGAGGTCTGCAAAAGGCAGAAAAATTACTGATTCTAATAATCACCATCAAGCACCTGAACATCAATCTGCTTATGCCCAAGCGATTGGATCCATGACATCAGGCAAGAAGAACAAAGGAGAAAGGCTGGCATTAACTGTCGAGCCAATGTTTCCAACTGGCTCCTCCAATCAGGTAGCTTCTTCAATGTACTTAACACTGCCTACTGTGTTAACAAAGCCTCTTGAAGCAAACCATAGGTTTGATACATCTTCATTGAACTCTATTCAACCAAGATTTGCTGGGAATCAAATAGGCATGAGTTCAGAAAGATCGAATCTGATACTAGGTTCAAGCAGTCATCATGGATACTTTCAGGGCATGCAGCCAGAAGAAAGAAGTAGAAGCTTTGCTCAAATGAGTTCCAGAGACGTCAGTTACTTCAACCAAAACAGCACCATGTCATCAATTGTTGGAAATGGACTCCCAGTTCCGTTTCTTCAGGCTGCAAATAGTAGTTTTAACATCCCAACCCAAGTCAGCTTGGAAAATCTAGCTCGTGAAAGCGGCACCCCAGGTCTGAACATGAATGGAGGAGCCGTCAGGCTTCCAGGGGGAAGCTACTCTTTCTCAGAACAGTTGATAGCCAACAACTTCCTCAACCATTCTAGTTACAAAGCTGATGGTAGACTAACGTCATACCAAGATGGTTATCAATTCCCAAAATAGTTTTCATTCGAGGTGAATAATGAGCCGGAAACAAAATTGCACTCAACTATGGATCACAAGATTCCAAACATCTCTATATTGTTTTTGCCGGGTTTCAATCCTTACCAGATGTAAGAGAGAACTATCTTGACATTTTCAAAGATCCTAGTTTCGATACTTGATTTTTATTGTTTTCAACATGGGCGCAAGTGAGATGAGGGATGCTCTTTCAATTTACTTTGTATCTGTGTTTCCCATGATGGGGGGTATCTGAAGTTTCAATGCATCAAGTACACTCACTAGGCAAGAAAACGGAATATTTGAGATTGATTTCTTCTTCAATGCCATCCTCTCAAAAACAGGCTGCATGGATGCTGCAACTATGTATAGTCGGTCAATAGGAATATTTTATCTCGTTTTCATTTGGATTTGATCAATTAGTGCCAGCTTTATTCAGCAAAATACTACAACTTTCTCTAGCCTGTTGAAGGTGAAGGGAATAACCAGGGAGGTGTCCTGTTTCTTTCGAAGCTTGAAAAACCTGCAAATACTTTTTTCTCCTCCGCCAAGCAAAACCTTGAGTTATGTGACAAGATGGATCAAATCTGCCTTCACTTAGGCTCGGAAAGTAAAAGGTTTAACATCAATATTGATAATCACGTCAAGTCACCAAGTGATTGGGCACAATTCAAGACTAGCCAGGCCATTTCTGCTTCTTCCTTTTTCATAATAGAATATTAGAGTAACAGTAAATTGTTTTTTAAAATATTTTTATTTATAATATATTAAAATAATATATATTTTTTATTTTTTAAAATTATTTTTTCATATTAATATATTAAAACAATCTAAAAATATAAAAAAATTTGAATTTTAACCCATTTTCATTTGAGCAACGGGCTTTCATACTATTTATTTACTTTATATTTTTTTAAGATTAACACGTAGAGAAAATAATAAGCAATGAATAATGTTTTGGAGCTATTATGTAATGTAATGAATATTATGTTTTAAAATGTTTTTTTTAATAAATAGAAATAATATTTTTTTCTCTCACTTCATTTACGTTATTAAACTTAAAATTAATTATAATTTGAAATATGATAATAATGTTTCTCTGAAAATTTTGAATCTTGTATCAATCAAATATGTATTGAAGTTTTAATATAATAATTAAAATTTTTTCCCCGGCTGGATATTATTAATATATTAATGAAATCTTCTTATTTTTATTTTTCAAAAAATTTAAAACCGAAGTGGAAAATTAGAAAAAAGGGGAAAATTAGGCTTACTACTTAGCAAAAAATACCAAGGTGGCTGTATATGAAACGCATTTCGTATCATGATTACTAATTGTATAAAACAAATCAGAATAATATTATCTTTTTAATCATGATTGTTGAATATTAATTGTAGTTTTGATCTTTGTCTGTGATCTCACTTCTTTTTTTATTTTATTATTTACTATGAGTGTTTTTATTTTCATGGTAAAAAAGTATTTTTGATTTTTTTGAGATTTTATTTTATTTTAAATTAATTATTTTTATATTTTTAGATTGTTTTTAATTATTAATATTAAAAATAAAATTTTAAAAATAAAAAATATTATTTTAGTATATTTAAAAAAATAATTACGGACGCAATTCCAAAAACAGCACGTACCACGGCTACAGAACACAGAACAAAACTAGACAAGATTCTGTTTCTCTCTCTTGCTCAAAATTTTTATTTATGTAGTAGGGAAAGAAGAGAACGCCAAGAAAGTAGCTTAAAATCAATCCATGGATTTTAAAAAACTGTGCTCTATAATCACTATAACAGGTGTGATTTTACTGGTGTGTCACCCATCTTCAGTTACAGCAGGAGATATAGTCCATGATGATAACTTAGCTCCCAAGAAGCCTGGCTGTGAAAATGACTTCGTTTTGGTAAATGGTAACATCTAAAATGCTGATTATTTATATCGACCCAGTTCTTGCTTTGATGGTTTCTCAACCGGGTTTTGATTCTTTTCTCTTTTCGTTGCTTGGATTATGTGTATTTTGTTTGTATTTTTTATGGTTTAGTTGTAGCTTAAAATTGTATAAATTTTTAATTGGTTATTGTTAACTATATTTTTTTTTAACATGATTACAAGTTTTTGATGTTTTTTGTTTTGTTTCTGTTTTACAATTTTGTGTGATCTGGAGCTAGTAATGTGATCACTCAAAAGTTGGAGTTTGTAAATTTGTGATCTTGTTGAGGTTTTGGTTCTGTGTATTTGGATTTGGTGCCTGATTTTCCCTCTAGGGTTGAATTCGTTTTGCATGTTTTAGGAAAGTTTAAAAGTAAAGTTTTGAAGATGGTTTCTTTCCTTTTTATGACCATAATTTAGTACTGGTCTTTTTCTCTCTTTTCTGCTCTCTTTTGGGTTTCTTAGGTTACATCAAATGTACTTATATTATGAGCTATAATTGGGAAAAGCATTTAATGATGGAAATGTCAACCTTTCTTTTGATTTAGGTCATTCCATTGGAGCCAACCGTTTGTTATCTGGTTTTGTCGGAAAGTTGCCTTCATAAGATTTTATGGGGTCTGCAATTGTACTTTAGTTAGCTCTAGACTCTGATTGAATTCATATTATTTATCTGTTAACTTAGTGGCTGGTTTTGTTAGGTAAAAGTTCAAACTTGGGTCGGTGGAGAAGAGGATGCTGAATTTGTTGGCGTGGGTGCTAGATTTGGCACTACCATTGTGTCAAAAGAGAAAAACGCAAACCAAATTCGCCTTAAACTTTCAGACCCTCAAGATTGTTGTAGTGCACCTAAGCACAAGGTTTATACTTAGGAATATTATATGTGCTCAAGATATTTGAACATAGTTGTATAATTCATCGATCTGCTGTGGACATTTACTAAAGTCGATGTTTTTCAATTTGTTAGCTTGATAGAGATGTCATCATGGTTCACCGAGGTCACTGCAAGTTCACAACCAAAGCAAATAATGCTGAAGCTGCTGGTGCTTCAGCTGTGCTCATTATAAATAACCAAAAAGGTAATTGGTGTATTTGCTGCTATATTTGATGCATTTCTCATCGGTAGGGATCTTAATGGAAGCTCTCAGCAAACAATGATAATAGCCCTGATGTCCACTCAATCAAACACGCTAATTCTTAATGCTATTGGGAATATGAATCTTTTTCCACCATCCTGTCCAATCCCTTTTCCGTCTGAACCTTTTCATTTTAGCTACACTCATTTTATGGTTGTTGTTTTGTTAATTCCCAAAGCCCAATAAATCTGCCATTTTTAACTTAATAGGTATGTTAGGATTGCATTTACAGCTGCTTGAACTCCATCCAGGAACTTGCCTGTGAAATTCTTCTTTGAACTCTTTTAAACACATCATCCTTTTAATCTTCATGGACATGGAAGAGGAACTTCTCTTGAATTTACCCACAATTTGCTTATACCAATGCTTGCTTGGTCATGACAACCAATATAAAGTCCTTTACTGTCAATTTCTATCACTATGGCTTATTTTGCCTGGAATTTGTTTCCCTTCTCTACAGAACTTTACAAGATGGTCTGTGAGCCAGATGAAACTGATCTAGATATACACATACCTGCTATTATACTCCCACAAGATGCAGGTGCAAGCTTGGAAAAAATGCTATTGACTAATACATCAGGTAAGTTCTCTTCCATAGTCCACATGGTTTCAGGGTAACATGCAAATTCATTTGTTAACTTGATCTTACCTGCTTTTGAATTTTTCATTTTTTTGAAGATGTTTGTCCATTTGTTTAGGTGGTGACTACTTTTCTGCTTTGATGTGCTGCGTACATATATTGGCGGTTTCCTTCTTGTGGAAGAGTTGTCTAAAAATAATTGCCTGTTTGCAGTGTCTGTGCAGCTTTACTCTCCAAAGCGACCTTTAGTTGATGTCGCCGAAGTCTTTTTGTGGTTAATGGCTGTTGGTAACATCTTGTGCGCTTCTTATTGGTCTGCGTTGACTGCCAGAGAAGCAGCTGCCGAACAGGACAAGCTATTGAAGGTGATTTTTTGGACAATATTTGCAAAATAGCATCATCTTAGCACTTTCTTCTTAAAGGGTTATTTTTTTCTTTACAACTTCTACTTTCTTACTGATTTATCATTCTGTCTTCTTCATGTAGGATGCTGTGGATGAAGTTCCAAATGACAAAGCTGTGGGTGTTAGTAGTGTTCTAGACATCAATACAGCATCAGCTGTCCTGTTTGTTGTCATTGCTTCATGCTTCCTGGTCATACTTTACGAACTCATGTCATATTGGTTCATTGAGCTTTTGGTGGTCCTGTTCTGCATAGGTGGTGTGGAGGTATGAGTTTTCCCTTTTGACACTGAAATCATGATATGAATGTGGTGCCAGGAGCAAATACTTAACCATTTATGTACATGTCTACTTGCATTATTACCATGCTTACAAGTGGTAATTGTTATGCAAACTGTGATCAAACTATTTGACATCTGAACATCCTAATGTTACAGGTTTGTTCATGTTTTCCTTTTTTTTTTTCCCTTTTCTTTTGCTGGAATCAATTTTAAGCATGTAGTTTCATGCATCTGCAGGGCTTGCAAACTTGCCTGGTTGCTTTATTGTCAAGGTATATAATCAGTCTCTTATTTATAAATGACTTACTGTGTTACTGAGATTTTTTCACTTTTAAAACTCCTTGCTAGCCACGTTCCATATTTCAGTTGCTCATAACTATTCTTTAATCTTTGATTTGGGGAACTTGGTTAAAAGTTCCTATTTGTTGGTAGGTTTCCAGAAAAGTAGTGTAACAGTGAAAATTGCACACCCCCTCCTAAGGAAGTTTTGTTTGCTCATTTTTGATTACAATCCAGTGCTATAAATGTTATTGTATAAAATGCAGCTGTTAAGGGAGGGATTATATGAAAAGTTATTAAGTATTTGAAGTTACTGGCTGGGAGTTTTTATAGAGCTGGTTATCCATGGATGCTTGCTGTCAGATTACCTAAGTATTTTCTACCAGTTCAGTGGTCGGGAGCTAAAACAATAATTGTGCAGGTGGTTCAAGCATGCTGGAGAATCATACATAAAAGTACCATACTTTGGAGCTCTCTCATACGTAACGTTAGCTGTTTCTCCATTCTGCATAGCATTTGCAGTTGGTTGGGCTATGCATCGCAATCTCTCCTTTGCCTGGATAGGTCAAGATATACTTGTAAGGACACCTTCTTTCCAAATCGGTTAATGCTTTCTGCAATTTTTAAGTTTCCAATTATCAAGATTATAAAGAATTCTCTCTGGTTGCTGCTTTAGTAGTGCCATCTACTGTACTTTCCATTCCAATCCGGCTAATAATTAATGACTCCAAAATGAAATGGATAATAAGCGGCATACATTATGGCCTTTTGCAATCTATCTCGTATATCTCATTTTGGGTGAAGTTGTCAAGTGGAGCAATTCAGCTAATAATCCTTTGTCCTTTATTTGTTTGTAAACCAGGGAATTGCACTGATAATCACTGTTCTGCAAATTGTCCATGTACCTAATCTCAAGGTAATGTTCTTAAAAAATCTAGTAAGCTAATAAGTACAAGTTATTGCAATAGTTTTGCCCCCACCAAGGCGGGGTGTGAGGAAGAATCGTTCCTTGTGGTTGTGAGTTTAAAACTTTTTCCGTTGCACCAAGTAATGGGCCTGCATAGGCTGCCCCTTAGATTTTTTATTTCCCATCATTTTTATCCTTTCTTAATTGCTTTTTTTTTTAACCTAGTATGTGTGCAGTGGATTACCTTTCTAAATAGGCAATCTTTATTAAGTCAAATAGCTCCAGCAATTACCCCTTTTGTTTTAGTGTTGCTCTGCACATGCTCACACGATTACTTCCTTCATGTTGGATATTTTGGTTGCCATTGTGATAGTATCGCTCAAATCTCCTTTAATTCCATATAAAGATGCAATCCTTTTATTCTTTCAACTGTACTCGTTCTAGTTTTACCAGGTTTAGTATCACTTAGCGTCGATTTAGATAGAGCAAATTTTTAGGACAGATACTATTTCTGGTGACTCAGTGGTTCTTCTGAAATGAGTGAAAATGTTTGTAAATCAGGTGGGTACTGTTCTTCTCAGTTGTGCGTTCTTGTATGACATCTTTTGGGTGTTTGTTTCCAAGAAGTTGTTCCATGAAAGCATCATGATTGTGGTAAGTAATCCTCTGGTAATTTTACTATCTATCACATGCATCTTTTGGTTGACTTTCAATAATCAACGTGTTCACTTGCTGAAGTATAAAGATTGGTCACATCTTTTTTCTTAGGTGGCTCGTGGTGATAGAAGTGGAGAGGATGGTATCCCAATGCTGTTAAAGATTCCACGCTTGTTTGATCCTTGGGGTGGTTACAGCATCATAGGGTTTGGCGACATCCTTTTACCTGGGTTGCTGATAGCATTTTCCCTCAGGTTTACACTCCACTCCATGATTCTCTGGCATGTCTTCGCAAGAAGTATACCCTTAGCTTCTTTGTATACTTGTAAACTCGATATTTGCTAGCATTCTCTGGTGTTTATTCCTCATATTTCCCTCTAGGTTAAGATAATTTTTTTATATTTCTGTGATCAACGAATTCTTTTTTGCAAACTGTTCTTTTCTAAAATAAAAAATAGATAAAAAGGCAGGGAAAAATGCAGTTTCAGCAATTTGGATCACGGAATTGGGGCTTTCACCTTCTTGCAATATCTTTTCTTCTTCCGTTCTATTTCAAACCTCTGATGCTTATTTTAGCTGCTAGCTTTCTAAGTTGCTATAAGAATATTTGCAACAGTAGTTCTAGCTCTCCAAGTTATAAGAATCCAAATCTGCCGAGTCTTTTTTCTCCAAATAAACAAAATATCACCGTGAGACCTTAAGAGAAGTAATTGCTGAATAAAAATGATCATATTAATTAACACATTGAATGGGATTTATATAGATCATAAACATCCCAAACGGTTTACAAAGAATATCCCACGAAATATGGTCAAGCTAGTTACAATCAAAACAAATATTTGAATACAGTTTGTTACAACAGAAAGATAACAGCAGCTAAAGAATAGCTCTCCTTTGATTGAACTTCAATAAGCACTCTTGGCGTTTTTAAAGTAGAAAAACGATGAGGCATGCTGCTCCACCTTTGGTCTTGGGCTTCTTTTTCAGCTTGCAAAGTTCTTAATTTCATCAAGATTTTCTATGCAAAAAAAAAAAATAAAAATAAAAAAAATCAATTGTTCTTGCAGGTATGATTGGTCAGCAAATAAGAGCCTTTGTGCTGGTACTTCCCATGGGCAATGCTTGCTTACGGATTAGGTATGGAATTATCAAACTAGTCTCCATTCTCTATTGGAACCACTAAATTGCATTTCAAAATGAAAGGATAAAGAGGACTGTTGTGCTGTTCATATACTTTGGAATTTTGAAATAGAACTTATCTCTTACATGTTCACTTTTTAATCATGAAATGTGGCAGGTCTTCTCATTACTTATGTGGCACTGAACTTGATGGATGGCCATGGGCAGCCAGCACTGCTCTATATCGTCCCATTCACCCTTGGTAAATTCTTTTTCACAGAAAGAGTGGAAAACAATCTGAAAATGCAAAATGGTTTAGTGTTTACTTGACCCTATAAATAAAACTCATGCGTTGATGCAGGAACTTTTCTGACCTTAGGGAAGAAAAGAGAGGATCTCAGAGTCTTGTGGACACAAGGAGAACCACAAAGACCATGCCCCCATGTCCTTCTCCAACGTAGTCAAGAATTGGACTAGCAAAAATAAGATTTCCTGTGTAATTATGTTTGTAGTATTTTGTAGTTTATTGCCCATCCACTTGGAAGCTGGTGAGAAAGCAGCCGGTCAAGCTCAACATGGAAATACTGTATCAAGACTGCAGGCCCTTCAGATAAACCTAGAGCTTATTATCAGTTAACAAGAGTGAAGAGTGTGCATTATTTTTCCAGGAAATATCCTGTCAAGTACCGGGGAGATATTAGGGCTTGCACCTGCATTCCTTCTTGACAAAGAGAGGAGTGGTTTGTACAAAGACAATTGAGCTCCTATAATGATCTTGTCTCTCCATCCGGGGAAGACCAGGACGGATAAAATCGTTCCACGTGCATGGCAGCTATCCAAATCATTTCTCTAGTTTTGAATACCTCATCTATTCATTTCAACAATGTTGTTTACGTAAAATGTGTTGTTTCAAATTTGGACCAGTGACTACGGATGTTTTTGTGTTGTAGAAACTGTAATTTATTAATTTTTATATATCTTTTTGTATCGTTTTGTTTTGATATATTAATATTAAAAATAATTTTTTTAAAAAATATATTATTTTCATGTATTTATAAGCAATTTCAATGTCAAACATTATCTATAATTATTTATTTTATATTACATGCAATTTTATGAAACAAGGTAAAAAAAACCATATCTTGTAAAAAGATTTAAACCCTAAACTTCTTATGCATTCTAAACATAAAATTAAATATTTAAAATTACAGACAGGCATGCATGTTATCATATATAATGATAATTATCATAATTAAACTAAAAATAATATATGTAAGCTACTTATTTGTTGAGGAATTTAAAACTAGATTTAGTTAAAAAAATTGTTATTAAAGATTAATTTTTTATTTTTAAAGTTTTATTATTTATGTAAACAAAATATATGAAATCAACTTCCTACCACCCTAAAAATATCATTTTATTTAATTGCATTTTTAAATAAGGACTATAACCTCAAGGAAATATCACTCAAATCTCTCTCTATAATAACACAACCTAAACTATAATGTCGAAGGAAAAAAAAGGGAAGGAAACAAGCTTAAAACTATTGAAGGTAAGCTAAATATTTAGGTAAAGAAAGTTTGAAAATCTATGTAAAACACTTTTTTTTAATGCCTTTTTTTATATTGAATTTTGAAATCAAAACTGACGTAGAATTCCTGTCATCTATCACTTTTAATTAATTGTCATAATACAAAATTAGTTTGCTAGTTTTTGCCTTTAAATTTGGACTTTTTTCATCAAATAAAAAATTATTTAGATTAAAAAGGAAGATTATTTAGACTCTTTATTCATTCATGAGCTAGAGAAACTAATGAGTTGGTAAAAAATAATTTTTTTATGGACAAATAATTATTTTATAACAAAATTCAAATTTAAAGTAAATAAGTAAAATGCAAATTCAAGATTGAAGCTCATACCCAAAACTTAGCCCTGGCTGAGCCAAGCAAGCGCATGAGTACTGTGACTTAAACCTAAAGCTACTTTGTTTTGGCTTATATATATAATTATTTATTTTTTTATTATATAAACTATAAGAGAATTATTTTTTTTCTAATACAGGATAAAAAGGTTTTAGGTTTCATAAAAACATAGCAACCACTGGTCTTCAAGATCAAATTTTTATTTAAATATAATTTATTTTAATTATGATAATGTTTAATATTAAAAAAAAATTTTAAAGATCAATTTCTCTTTTATGTTTGTTCTTTTTATCTAGGGATACTAATCAAACACAACTTTATAGAATAATACCCAAATAATCCCAGTTTTCCTCTAATATTTTTATTATTTTCAACCCAACTATGTTACTCTGTTATTTTGCTTATATACTTTTGATGAACTCTAAAGAATTTCAAATTGGGTCATGCCTTCCTTGACTAGTGTCAATAGACTTTAAATGAATTTTTATTAAGGGTATGTTTGTTTCTTGAAAAGTAATTTTTGAAAAATTATTTTTTAAATTTTCTTGTATTTGTTTGTTATTAGAAAAGTTGGTTAACAGAAAATACTTTCTGGTCAATAAAAAACACTTTCCAGTCAAAGAGAAATTTAGCTTGGTTTTCAGGAAAATGTTTTCTTTTTATTTTGGACGGAAAACACTTTCCGGAAGTTGTGAAAAATTTAGAAATGTCATATTATTTGTTAATTATATCAAATCTGGTCCTCAAATTTTTGATTGCTATATATATATATATATATATATATATATATATTTTGTTTTGAATATTTATTTTTCAATTTCATCCCTTAGAATTTAATTTTTATATTAACTTTGGTTCTTATTTTTATAATTGTTATTTGCTTTTCCCTTATTATTTTTTAATTGAAATTTTTTATCTATCAAATTTGGTCATCATTCTTTTGATTGTTACTTATTTTATTTGAAATAATTTATAAAATGTTAATTATTATTATTTTAATTTCTTTATCTTTTTTTTATTAGATTTGATCTCTAATATTTTGATTATTATTTATTTTATTTGAGATAATTTATGAAATTATTTTTTTTCAATTTCATTCTCATTCAACTTTTTAATTTGTAAGATTTGTTCCTCGTTATTTTAATAAACTTTACAAAAATAAAATATTAATAAGTTATTTTCCAGTTCATTTTTCATGACATAACCAAACACCGAAAAATATTTTCCAACTTATTTTTCATTACACTACCAAATATCAAAAAATAATTCACTTTCCAAAAAAAACTACTTTCCAGCAAATAAATAGAGCCTAAATTGAATTAAGATGATCCTTGAACTTCTATAAAGCAAGTCTTTTATTAGAACAAATGACCCTTTGATATTGTATAGCAAAGAGAACAAGAACAAAGAGTATGAGACAATGAATATTATGATTTTCATGTGTTACATTATTTATAATTTTATAAGTTGTTATTGGTAATACAAGGTATTTATTTTTGCTGAATCTGGTCTTCCTCTGAAATCTCTTAATGTAAGAAAACTAAAACTAAATCGATGCTTCTTGCTTGTGTTGGAGTTTAAATATGAGGCATTGTGAGTTGGAGACTTGGATTATCGAGATCTACCACCATCCTTTATATATATATATAAAACATATATTAACGCTACTTGCTATAGTATTTAAAATAGCCAAGTATAATATATATATATATATATATATATATATATATATATATATATATATATATATATCAAGTATAAAAAGAAATTTTTTTTATTAAAAAAAAAAACTAGTTTTCTAAATAAAGTTGAAATTTACAATTGTGCCACAGCTATAGTTCTAAAATAGCCAAAATTCCAAACATAATTACAAAATCACCATTTTTACAGTGAAATAGTGTTTCTTTTTATTTTATTGTATAATATTTTCTATGCAATAAATAACATATCTAAAGAAAGATATTTTTTTTGTTAGAAAATACATTAATAAAAAATAATTTATACTAACAATTACATTTTTCTAGGAAATTTAAATTATTGCATTTATGATTAAAATCTATTTTTATTGACGTAGAAAAAGAAAAATTGAAGGCACCCAGTGTCACAAGATCAAATCCCTATATATATTTTTTAGCTTCCTACTTGAATTTTAGTTAGTCTTAACTCTTTTTACTATTTATTGTGTTATATAATTTTTATTTTATTTTATTAAATACACTATCATTTTTTTCAATTCTCAATTGAAAGTTTTCATGAGGCAAGAAAAAGCTTTCATTGCAGTCCGCTAGCGTGTTAGTGTAGTGGTAAGAAAGGAAGCTTTAATCTTGAGGTAGATTAATCAGTGTTCTTGAATTTATTTCTAATAGTTATAAATTTGAGTTTTTTTAAAGTTATTAAAATTTTACATAATTTTAATTTTAAAATTCATAAAATTAATCAAAATACACGTAAACTAACCCGAACACTCATATTAATTTAAATAAAAAAAAAAGTTTTTCGAAAAAGTTCTTTGAAAAAGAACAAATGTATAAGATATGCACAAAACCGAAGAGCTCTACATGAATTCATCGTTTCCTTTTTTTTTTTTTTTTAAATTGTGGGATTTAAGTGATTGGAATTCAAAGGCTTTGCTAAGCTGGAGTTATGAAGCCCTATTAGGTTGTTCAATGTCATACAAAAAACATATCTTTCAATGAAATGGACTTTACCATCGAAAAGTTGAATGAATATTTCGGTACTGCTAAACAAAATTTTCTTGTCAAGGAGAAGATTTTGTTTTCTGTCTTATTTGTCAGCACAAAATTGATTGGAAAAGTTGCCCTAGACAATATCGACTTTTTTGTCTTTCGTATGTATAATGATGTGGAGCCTTATTTTGGACAGTTATGAATTTGCTTATCTATGCTGGATAATCATTAGTATTGTTGATCAAGACCCAACAACTGATGACCCATGAAATGGGTTTAATTAAGCATAGTGTGTACTTAAAGATGCTTGTAGTTGGATCATTTGAATCTGTCAAAAGTCAAGCTAGTTACATAAATCCGAAGATCATTTGATGCTAAAAATTGTAGCTTTGCAGAGCAGTTTTCAATATAACAGTTTGGTGTGATTTCATTACTAGAATAAGCAGAATGTGGCTTTTTGGATGGAAAGGGCCGTCTGGGTTCTCAGCCTCTTCTACAGCGGAGGAAGTTACACAAGGGATTGATGGAACTGGTCTTACTGCCATTGTTACAGGTTTTACTTCCTTTTCTTGCTAAGCCAAATACCCTGCCCTAGTTCCCTTGCTAGAGATTTTAGTCTAAGGATACATGTAGGAAAATTTTATGAATGTTTGAGTTGACAGGACTTCAGTTTTCACTTAATGAATTTAATTTAACTTCAGATCAAGATTCGCATTAATGAAAGAACTATCTGTTGTTAATTTCCAGGAGCATCAAGTGGCATTGGTGCAGAGACAACGCGTGTCCTTGCACTGCGTGGTGTCCATGTAGTTATGGCCGTGCGGAATCTGGATGCTGGTAGGAATGGCAAAGAAGCAATGCTCAAGGAAATCCCCAAAGCTAAGATTGATGTCATGGAGTTAGACCTAAGCTCAATGGCATCAGTGAGGAATTTCGCATCTGAATATACTTCCTTGGGTCTTCCTTTGAACATTCTCATGTAAGGAAGCAATGCTGAAGCAATTAAAATGCAGTTTTTATCTTATCCAATAGCAACTTTGTCACCAGTCAGTTGAATGCTACTGTTATGCTAGCAATAGAATTCATGTTCACAGGCATATTATAGCTTTCTTGCGAAGAGTAATATTTTCCTTTCCTGTTTGAAGTAATAATGCAGGGGTTCTGTCATCTCCTTCCAAGCTTTCTCAAGATAACATGGAGCTGTTATTTGCAACCAACCATATAGGTATGTTCTCTGACTTTTAAACATTGAAACATTCGGTCACAATATTTTATGTGTTGATATTCCAAGTTGGGGTTGAAATACTGCGATTTTCAGGTCATTTTCTGTTGACAAACCTTTTATTGGAGATCATGAAAAACACAGCACAAAAAAGCAAGCAAGAAGGAAGGATCATTAATGTATCATCAGTAGGTCACCGTATCGTGAGTCGTGAAGGGATTTGTTTCGATAAAATCTATAACGAGGCGAGGTAGGTAACAGCTTGATGGCAGGAATATTCGTGTCTATGGTTTGAAGTTTCTACATCTAATGTTCAATGTCTTCATCGAGCATCAGCAGTTTCTGTCTTCCTTGCTCTTTCTGATGGCTGATAATTTCCTATTCTATTAGTTGGTTTTCTTATGGACAATCAAAGCTTGCTAACATATTGCACGCCAGTGAGCTTGCAAGGCGGCTGAAGGTAATTAAAGCATAATATGTCCTAAAATTATCTTAATTTTGTTTACCCAGTATCACAATAAAGGTTTTTTTTTTTTTTTTGCTGTACTCTAGTTACTTTCTTTATCAGACACCATGAGTCACCAATTTAAGCAGTTTGGTATTGAAGATTACCACCACAAAATATGAACAGATTAAATGTCTTAAGTTGAAATGTGAGTGGTAATCACATTATACTGATAGGAAGAATCTAATACAAAATTGTCGGTCCATTATCGCCTGAATTTACAGGAAGAAGGGGAAGAGATAACTGCTAATTCACTACATCCCGGAGCAATCCATACCAATCTTCTGCGGCACCAGGGTTTTGTTAATGGTAGACTTTTCTCAAGCCTTTTCACTTGATCATTCTGATATTCTGTGCTTTGACAACATACTTTTACTGTTTTACAGGATTTGATTAATCTGATGTTGGATTATGGAACTGTTGGTCTTCTTGCATATTTTACAGAACATTTGAAAAATCTTTAATGACTTGTATTTGTTGCTTATGCCATGGACCTTTTGACTATAATCAGCTTTGTGTATTTCTTCTTTTTCATTCACAGTACCGAAAATTGCCTGGTTTTATTAATATCTTTCCCATCCATTGGTCTCGATGCAGCTATTTTCAGCTTGTTCGGTAAATACATGACAAAAAATGTTCAGCAGGTATGGCCTTCATAGTCCTGAGAAACACATCGCAGAAATTTATCTCAATACGCAAATTGGAAAACGATGATGAAATTGTTGTCTGAACAATCAATCTGTTTGCTACTTACAATTCATTATTAACTCCATGTGGCCTGGTTGCTTAATCATTTCATTTGACTCTGGTTACAGGGAGCAGCAACTACATGCTATATTGCATTGCATCCACAAGTTAAAGGGATGAGTGGAAACTATTTTATGGACAGTAACATAGCAGAACCAAGCTCCCAGGCCAAAGATGCAGAATTGGCCAAAAAGCTCTGGGATTTCAGCTTGATCATCACTGAAAAAAAATAGTCAGGATTCTTTCATAGTTTTTTTGGCAGTAAATGAAGTTGTACTCTTGTGGACATTCAATGTCCATTGAACAATTTTTTTTTTTTTAAGTAAATGAAAGAATTTGCTTGGTTTGATGCTATAAAAGATATACAAAACTGGCTCAAAAATACATCCCCGTTCAAGTCATGATGCGGCAGAACTAGATTTAAAGACAAACCTGGCTCATTACTGCTCCCAAAATTTACAAATGCAGGTTGTTTTGCACTAGTGCACAGGTTGAATCAGATTTCTTCAATTTGATGCTAGGTATAACTGTATACATTAGATAGAAGAATATCAGCAGGGCAACCCACAATAAGTTTTGCACTGCGCTGTTATAAACTGATTAAAAAAAAACAGGCCAAGCCTGGCAAATTCTCAACTGTCATCTTCACAAAATCTGGACTTCCAACTTGGTATCGTCTTTCTGTACAATATTTGTTTTCAACTCCCACCACACCCTTCCAACCAAAAAATAGTATGAGGGAGATAAAAGCTATGAAATCCACAAATGGTAGTAGCCCTTTCTATCTTTGCATTCCAAGTATAATAAATCTCGGTTCTATATACTAGCAGTTATACACTTGATTGTAAGGAGCTGATGAATATGGGAGCTCAGAAGGCAATTTTCTCGGCATAATCAAAATCTTCATACACTAAAGAGTTTGCACACGAATTTTGGCCAGCAAAGTTGCGAGTAAAAAAAGAGTTAGTGGCTTCAGTAAAGTATATAGCTGCCAGGTAAAGAACTTCAATCACCAACACAAGCAGAACAGTTTGCAAGTGCTACCAAATTTCCATACTTGAGTCCTCCCATATCTAAGCTAACTGATTGCTTGCCATAAGAACTATGAAACAAAGCTCTGAGGCAATTTCCAAGAAATCTCTCCAGCCCTTGAAGCTTCCAAAAGATCTGACCAACTAGGATCACTTGTCCAGTCTTTATTTTTAGCACACGGATATGATTTGTCTCCCCTTGATTAAAATGAAAAAAATAAAGGAAGCATCAGGAGTTACAGTGCCAAGAAAACCTTTTCTGATAATGGATGGATTCATGCATAGTTTAGACTTTAGATTCCGTTGGAGTGGCCAATAATTGATGAGTTAGGATTTAGGTCCAGGGAGGGCTTCAATTTCATATGATCCCTTAGGAGCTGCTGGGACACGCGATCAGCTAAAACAGGGTGCCTATCATAGAGTTCAGGCTGTCCCAACTGATTTCCAAGAGCACTGTATTCTGAAGAAATTATTTCCCGGAAAACACAAGAGGCTTGTGACACACCTCGAAATAGATCAGGCTTTGGCTCCTGATAAGGGCTACTGCTATTGGGATAGAAACTACTTTGGGACCTAGGGATCATTCCTATGCTTTCTTGCAAGCAAGTAATGGGCTGCTTTGCGTGATGAAATGGGATGGCGCCACACCCACCAGTGAGAGGTGTGGATGAACCAGATGCAGTATGAGGGCTAGATATAGGAGATGGAGACATCCTTCCACTCAAATTCAGCGGTGACCTTGAATGGAGAAGAGGGCTTCCAACAGGAGACAATGGGCATGACGAGTTCTTCATTGTATAGACATTACTGAAATAGGAAAAAAGATCGAATTAATAATAAGAAGAAGAAAACTAGCTAAAGAACAAGGATTTCTGCCCTCAATACAGCAAATGCTAACATGCAGCTTCAAATTTCAAATGCACCTCAGGGCAATGAGGACAAAATGTTACAGGTACAGAGCAAAACCATTGAAAGATGTCTTCACATTAAAAGTTATTGACAGAACAAAGAACGCAGGATGATTTATTGCTGGCAGTTGTACTAGGTGATAATAACATCCGATCTAAAAAAAATTGTAATAATGCATCCAACTCATTTCATGCAAGTTGAGGGAGAAGATGACTAGAAAAAAGAGGTCTTTGAACACTGACTTCCTTCAACACTGCTCCCATAGCAAGTCATTGAATTTCAAACACGATAACTGACACAATATTTTTTTCTGTGCCTTGTTGAAAAATCTCTAGCTGAAATGCATTGTGCAGTATTAGTCAGTCTTCAGATAAGACAGAACTAGACATGCCAGTAATCCTACCAACACATTAGACAAACTTCATCAGACAATCCTTCATATGCAATGGTGCAGAGAACAACGAAGGGCAAGTGTACACGTGTGTGTGAGTGTGTGGGTGGAAAGGTGGGGGAGGAAGGGAGGGAGGGAGGGAGGGAGAGAAGAGGGACCTAAACCCTGAACCAAATTTTGACCCTCTAGATTGATGGATAGCAATCCCGTCTGAGTCAAAGCCTGAAACATGTCTTGCAGGTCCAGTTCCCTATTGGAAGTTCCAAAATTTCAACCCATCAGTCAATTCAAGAAACATCATCAAGGCCACAACAGATAAGTCAGGCAAAGTGAAAGGAATTATTCCATATAGTGCATCACGAAGAAAACAAAATACATAATGGTAGCATTAGCAAGCAAAACATGAACAAGATAAGACAAGATCACATATACTAGCCATCTAAGTTTCTGTGCATAAGATAAAACTAAACATATAGCTACTAACTCCCAATTAACACATTCATCCAGTCATTTACTTAACTGCCATCCAATATTGAAGTACCATGAGTTTGGGATGCTTATTATCATAGTTTAGTTCTGCTCTGTTTCTTAGTTTAGAAGATGGCTTATTCTCCTGACTTCCTCTGTATATTTTATTCTTTTTATGAGATGAAGTCTTTTGTTTTTTTAAAAAAATATTTAAGTTCCATAAACAGTAGCAATAGAACTTCCACTTATCTAATATAATCTGTGAGAAAAAAAATTGCAATACTTAATATCATAACAGGCACTAAGAAAAAATCCTAATACCATTGATCTTCCTGAATTCATAAATGGAGGCAGTTCTTCTGAAGGCTCAATGGAAACAAATGGCCTCTCCATGGAAGCAATATTTTTCACAAAAAGGTGATCCAAAAGTTGAGCAGCTGTTGGGCGATCTGATGGGTTCCGTTGCAAACATTGCCGCACAAAATCCTTTCCATCATCTGGAAGATGATCAGGGATTTCTGGAAGTTCCTTGCTGTTTCCAATCTTAAACATAGCAGGAACCTTTCAAGAAGCGAAGAAAAATGCGGGTAAGAAATAAGATCAATTCTAGCATGACAGCAATCTGACCAAGAAACATATCTAGATGTGCAAGCAGTGTCATTCAAATTGCAAAACAAGTTGTATGGCTAGAAAATTCAAGCTGTTGTCTTTCGATTTTACTAACCCCTTCATACTGGCTCCAAGGTGGTTTTGTTGTTGCCATCTCCAAGACAGTGCACCCTAGGCTCCATATATCAACAGCAAGATTACAACCATTTGAATTCTTTATAACCTGAAAACAATTAATGAATTTAAGAAATGTGTTACTTAAAAGCATCACAAAGAAATGTCAATTCAGAAAGTGACAATAGACCAAGGCTGACCTCAGGAGCCATCCAGTAAGGGCTTCCTCTGAATGAAAATGGACAAGACTGCCCAGATATCTGGAGATCAACAGAGTTAAAATGGGTTACAGCACATTGCCTGTAGGTTAATATGCATAAGAGTAAATTTCGCTCTTGCTTTGCAACTAAACCAAACAGATAGCAGTTATAGAGAATTAATTTCCTTTGGTTACATAACCAACAGAGTTTAGCATTGTTTAAACAAATGGCAAAGGCAGTCAACATATTTTTCCAGGTTTGCGTAACTAGAGAAAATAAAATTCCAGATAAAATCCTTACATGCTTTGCCATCCCAAAATCTGCCAGTTTCACACGGCCAGTGGGATCAACCAGAATATTAGCTCCTTTAATGTCTCTGAACACAATAGAAACTTATGGCATTAACATGGTCATGTTTATAAGAGAGTAGAGTAAATTATGGTTCGATATTAAAGCCATGAGATAGCAATTATAAGGCTCACCTATGGACAGTTTTTTTAGCATGCAAATAAGCAAGCCCACTCAAGATTTGTTGGGTGTAACTACGAATAGCTATTTCACCGAATTGGCCATATTCTTGAAGAAGTTTATAGATGGAGCCACCGGACACATACTCCAAGTATATATATAATTTGTCCTCCACCTGTTATGAAATAATAAACCAATTCAGTTAACAAAATCTTATTCATTAATCTGATAAAGTATCTAAAGACAGCACACTGCCATAAGGCATAAATGAAAAAATATTGATACAATGGAATTATAAAAATCCCAGAAAATATCACAAATAGTCTACTTAAAATTACTGCTAGTCTGTAACATACCTGGGGTCTCAGTAATTTGGAATGTTGAACATAAGAAATCAATAGTTTATTAATAACATGTAAAATGAAATTATTCAGAATGTAAGAATCTTTAAGGAGGTAACATAAAGCTGGTATGAAAAATGTTACCGTTTCAGATCCATAATACTGCACTATATTAGGATGTCTTAAGCGACTCAGAAGCATAATTTCCTGCACACGTTATCAATAACTATAAAATCTTCCTCAAAAGTTCTGAGAAGAGGACAAACAACAAGAAATCTTAAACCACTTATGAAATAACACAAGAAAAAAAAACATTACCTGTCCCAGCTGCTGTGCGCTTTCCTTTGATTTTGCATCATCTGAAAATAGAGTTACCTCCTTCATTGTACACAACTCACCGCTTTCACTAAGGTCCAAACAAAAAAAAAAATAAACAAGACATGCAAAATGTATAAAATAATGTGTATGGCAAATGGTTGATAACTCAATTCAGTGTGGTGACAGATACGTGTTCAAGAATATAATTGAATCTCCGGTTTAATCATGAAATGAAATGATAAAAAACATAAGATTTGAATGCATGATAACAATGACAAGGATGGTGATAGCGATGACAACTGCAGATGGGAACTCTACGAGGTACTGTTGCAAACGAGTCACACAAGGAGGATGCAGAATGAGTTAAAGAGGGTGTGAGCTGTGCAGGGAGGAGGAGGAGACATATCTTTAGTTCAACTGTGAAGTAAACGAAGGATTAAAATATCACTTGACACATGACAATGATGAAGATGGTTAAAGAACCATGAAAGATCGACTGTTGTTTTACAGAGGTGAAATGTCACAGGAGTAAAACATATATTTTGTAATTGCACAGGTCATAACTAATCTGAAACAATGTCAACTCAACTCAATTTAGTCTCAATCTCAAACATACTGGGAAACTAAATGGATCTGCTTCCTCCACCTTGTCATTTATGGAATAAATTTTCTGTGTTTTTATGATGCTAAATCACTCATGTCTGTACAATAAAGAATTTAGCAATAACCTTTGTACAGACCTGTTAAGCCCAAGATATACATCTCCAAAACTGCCTCTCCCAAGTAAACGACCTTTCTTCCAGCGTGAACCAGGACTTGTTGGATTCTCCATCCTATTAGGACTTCGAGGCACTGAAGGAGATGTTGTAGTTGAATAGGTAGGAGAAAAGGGACAGGTGTTAGAGGTTGTTATCGGGGGAAGAGGCAAGCGGTGGCTTTGTTGCTTTCCATCATCAGGACAGCTTGTAGGCGACTCTATGGTAACCCCTACAGCTCGATGGTGCAGAGGTGTGACAGCACCACTGTGTATTCTGGAGCTGGGACCTGGGCTGGTCATTCTGGGGCTAGGTAATGGAGAACACTCAGGACTGCATCTACTGTTTGGCCAAAGAAGCTGTCCTGACATATCTCCACCTATCGAGTTCTGCCCAGAATTATAACCTGAACCTGGACTTGAGCACTGTCCAGATCCTAGTAAACCAATATCTGAGTAGGTCTTTCCTGCCCAGAAACCATTGTTGATAACTTGCTCAGTGCCAAATGCTCTCATTGGGCTTCTAGGACTCGACAATGAGCTGTCTGGAGCACTAAAGAATGCTCCTCGATGAGGAATCTGTAAATTCTGCACTTGAGAGCTAAAAATTGCCCGTTTTGGTGGTGTAGGCAGAATCTGATTATTTACAGGTAAATTAGCAGGTTTCAAAGTTTCTATTGAGTTCTTTTTATTTACAATTGGGGATTGATCCTGTTGCATAATGCTTCAGCAGGCATAAGAACAAATTTTGTCAGAGATAAAAACAAAACCTGGAAAGACACTTTAAAACTTTCAATGGCACATATGGAAGCTAACCTTGGAGGGCTGTTCACAGCAGTTCTGTTCCCATTTTCATAGTCAGATGTGAGTGGGCTAAGGGCTCGTGATTCAGACAAGTCATCACTATCTATGGAGCTATCACTGGACACGGAAGCAGTGGCTATATCCCCCACTGTGTCTGCTTGGTCCAGTCTATTAGGGACATGTCCTGGTCGTGGAAGGGGCAAAAGATGGAACGGCTTGGCACCTCCTTCCAATCCTGGTTTCACTGAAGCACCAATTCCAGAATCACTGTGCCCAATGCTAGTATGGCACACCCCTGGAAGTTGAGGTGGAAGTGGAAGTGGAAGTGGTTGAGCCTGAGGCCTTTCAGCAAAACTTTGACAACGTGATACATGTGAGGAAAGTGATGGTGATCTTGATGGGACACGGGATAAAGAGCCCCTTTCTGAAAGAGTATCTTTACAACTTCTCCAAGATCCTCCTGATTTACCATTGCTCTTTTCTTCTGATGTAATCTTCAATTTCCTATTTATTGTATCAATGAAACTTTCCTTGTTTGCTTTCTTATTTTCCTCTTTGGATGAAGACTTCCCCCACCACGAGCGCATATTTATTTCAACAATTGACGAAATGACAGCAAATTCCAACTAAAGATCTTCACGATCTCTCACATTTGCACCAACTTAGTTGCCATGAATGCAACAAATATACTTAACATAATTGCTTTGCCGGCAAAAAAACCCCATAAAAGGAGCACAGAAAATGGCACAGCTTGGGAATGTCAATCTGATGAGTTGGAATATAAACTTGTATTAGCGTTTCGTTATCAGCAGCTATGCAAAGATACCTGCCCAAGCATAAAATCCAGAACTAAAATCACATTCAAAAATGAAAAGAAAAAAACAAGGCACAGAATTCCATAATCAGTAAAAACAGCATGGCGGAAAATTCCCCGTTTGTTTGTGGAACCAAACTCCATGTTTAAAATGTGGGCATGATGACTTTTAAGTACCTGTATGCATCGACTGTTATGACAATTTTAACGATTTAACTCTTATCTTGACATCAATCCTTGATGAGTTGATTCCAAATTCATGAATAAATTCCTCTGATCACCGTGGTCATACCACGTGTATGATTTGCAACTCTTAGTCTCTTGTGCGCTTCTTTTACAAGTGGAAATTATCACCTTGGCCCCTCATTTTATCCCCTAACTAATGTCTAATCCACACTGGAAGAGAAAATCTTGAATTCTAATACAGTTATAGTCCACTCCAGGTCAAATTCAACAAAATTCAAGAAGACAAAGACACCATTTTCACACTACCACAAAGACCTTGGCATGCACTCAACAACTGTTATTGAATTAGATCCGTTCTTCAATGCCCCAGTTTTCAAAACAGACTAACATCGCCTCCTCAACCTTAGCAACCCAAAACACAATCTATCAACACCAGATCTAAATGTCCTAACTTTTTGAACATCACAAACTAACCAAAAAAAAAAACTAAAGAGCAAAATATACGAAACAACCATGCTTAAAATTAAAAACCCATCTCCAAATTCACTTGAAAGAAACATAGAAACTCTTGAAACATCAAAATTCACCTAAGAGACAGTCCTTTTAAGCTCAAAAAAAGAAAGAAATAAATTCAAGCTCGAAATTGGAAGGCAGAAGCTTTAGTCTTTGTACTTACAGTGTACGTGAAAATATATAAACTTACAGTCAGTTAGCTTCGGACAGAATAAAAGAAAGAAGAGAAGAGAAGCTGAAAAGTCACAAACAAAAAGAAAGGTAGGCAGAGAGCAAAATAGAAACAAAAGCTTATTTTAGAGAGAGAGTGAGAGAGAGAGATTAATTATTGGAAAAAGGGAAGACCGCAGTAGACTCGTGATGCGTGATAGTAACTTGGTGCTTGAAATCATGACCGTGGTAGATTTCCATTGATACGATGATGTAATTTGGTGTTGATTGGGTCAATCTTGGTGCGAGGGAGCATAGAATAACTCTGGTATGTGATGCATGTGATTTTCATTTTTTCTTATAGGCTATCTTTAACGACTTGCTTCGTTTATTCCATAGTCATGCTTTACGCAATTGAGTTTTCATGGAAGATTCTTTTGCTTTTGCTTTTTTTGGGGTATTTTTAACGTTATTTATTTTTGTGTATGATTATGTCTTCTAGTGGTAAGTAATCGTGTTAAGTGTTAACAACTCTCTTCTCTTGAAACACTCTGCGTGTGCGTGTCTGTGTATATATAACGTTAGCATTCACAGGATCTTTCCCAGATAAAAAGTACAAGTGGAGTGTAATGATAAATGACAGAGGGAATTGGGGGAGAAAAAGGTGAAGGGATTTCAAGGCTTTATATGCTGTCCACCAAACCAACAACACTTCAAGTGTAATAATCACCATAGGTTACTAGTAGATCCACCACACCCACACCTAAATTTATTAAACATGACAGACAAGCTGCTCAATCAGACCTTATCTGCTAATTTGCTATATAATAATAATAATAATAATAATAATAAAATAAATTAAAGTAGTAGTCCTCCAATAATATATTTTTTTCTAGATAAAGTTTTATTAAATTAAATCCAAGAGCATAGTTATTAAACCAGGATCGGTCTGGCTGGTCGACCCAAGACCTGGATCAGTTCGGGTTTGTTAAAAGACTGGCTGGTGCAATAACCTGGCAAAACCCGGTCGACCCGGCGGGTCGACCCATGACCCAGGCAAACCCGGACAAGACCCGGTTTTTTTTCCCTTTTCAAATGTGGTTATGTCCTTCGGCCTCCCTTCTTATTTCATCATTTTCTCTACAATGAGTTGTTGTTAGCAGCAGCAGAGAGGAAAGGAGAGTAAGGGATGCTGTTGTTGGAGGCTGGTCAAAGGAGAGCCTAGTTGGGCTGGTCTCTTGTTTTAGTGGGCGGCGGTTCTGGTTTGGCCAAGAGACAGAGGCGGCTAAGAAAGAAGAAGGAGGGGTTCTCTAGTTTTGGCCAAAAAACCAGAGGGATGACTGAGAGAAGGATGAGGGAAGTTGTGGTCGGAGTCTTCATCTCATGCTGCTTGACGGAATGCCTTCTAGAACGAGAGTGAAGAAAGAAGGAAAGAGAATGTCTTTTATCTTCCAATTTTTGATAGTCAGTCACTCATGGCAGCTGTTTTGGTGGCCAAGCAAAAAGGGAAGTGGTGGCTGGTTTTGGGAGATCCAATTTCGAGTCATTTCTTGGTGAACATAATCTGCTATAATCTCTTCGATCCCTTCATTTATACGCCAGAATAAAGAGAGATTAGGTAGGAAAGTGGAAGAGGTTGGTTTTGGAAGAGAAAATATAAAAGCAGGGGGAGTGACGGCTTGTTGTTTTATTTGGTAGAGACGGGGAAAAGTTTAGGTTTTGTGTGTCTTTCCTTCAAAATTTTTAGTTAACCAGGAAATATATTAAATTGCAATATAGGGCATTCCCCGTAGTTTTTGGAACTATTTGGCTGGGAAAGGTAAATTACAAAGTTGTTGTGGAAATATTAATTTTCTTAGGTGTTGTCATTAGCTTTCAAAAGAAAAAAAAAACCAGTGAATTTCCGGATTGACCCATAAAACCCGAGACCCGATCTCTTGGCCGGGTCAACCTCCGGAACGGGTTTAATAACTATGTCCAAGAGACATAAGTGGAACACTATTCTTCAATCCAAGAGGCATAAGTGTACCCTTTTGCCTCTCATTCCAAAAAAACAATAACCTGGCTAGTAGGGGTTTTACTATCATTTTCATGCGACACATTGATAATTTGCAAATTAATTGCGGGTAATTGATTTTTTTATCTTTTCTTGGTACATGAAATTTACTTATCTAACCTTCGCTTGAACTAGCATTCAAGGGTTTTTTAGTTTTTTTTTAGCACAGTAAAATGAAAACAAGGAAAAAGAAGCTTTTTAGGGCTTTTTATCTCTTCAGATTGGTTTTATTTTTTTGTAGTTATCAGGTTCTACTAGAGTTGATTTGGTCATTTACTAAAGATGAAAACTATGTAAAAAAGGGTCACAACGCATAAAGAGTGTCTGTGCATTTCAGACGGCGTATGTGACTCTATCCGATGGTTAAAAGCTGATTTATTAAGCGACATCTAAATCGTTTTAGCAGCCCCTCCATGACTTGGGATGTGCATGTCATTGACAAGCTTCTAGTTTGATGAAGCAACAACCTTTGTTTTTTTTCCTTTTCCCCCTCCCGCTCAAATTTTCACGTTGGCACTCCAATTTCTTAAAGCAACTCTCTCATATATTTTCTCTCTAAATTTGGTTCATTTTCTTTGATTATTTTTTATTTTATTTTGAATAATTTATAACATTTGAATTTTTTATTTAATTTCATCACCTTAAATTTATTCATTTGTCATATTGGACCTCCATTGTTTTTATTGCTTTTTTTTTCTTGAGATGGTTTTTAAAATTGATTTTTTTTAACAATTTCATTCTCTATGAGTTTTTTCTATTAAATTTGATCCTTATTATTATTTTTTGCCTTGAAAAGTTTTAAAATTTGAATTTTTTTTTTATCAATTTCATCCCCAATATTGATAGGTATTAAGCTTCTTAATTGAGTCTGAATTTAATATTTAATGGATTACAGTTTTAATAAATTAACCCGAGTTTAAAAGGTTCATCAGATTTTACTTGTTTTTCTTAAGCTTTTTTTTTTTTACCTTCATCATTCGGTGTTTATGTAGTTGGATATTGTGTTTCATTTTTAAAAAGTTTTTTGTGGATTTTTTTTAATGATTTTGAAAATGACATGGCTTATCTTAGATTTTTTTTATTTAGTCTTATTAAATTTAACTTTTTAAAATAAATTTTGTTTTAAAATTAAATTAAATTAATTAATCAAATATAAATATAGAAAAATCTATTCATGGTATTTTTTATTTGTTTTTTGAGTCGTTGTTTTGATGGTACATGTGGTCTCTTTAAATTACTTGGGTAATAAATTAATCTTATTTATTTAAAAATACTAGCTTGAACATTTTATTTTACGTTAGAAAAAAATTGCTATGACTCACAGTATAGGGCAAGCATTCCAGCTTGAATGAACTATACCATTATTACCATAAATCTAGTTTGAAAACACCACCATCATCCTGATCCAGGGGCTTCTCCCCGTGAAATTGGAAACATTTTAAATAGCAAAAGGTCTAGTCGAGCCCAACAATGCCAAACCAAGGAGCGGCAAATGGAGAAGAGAAGAAGGCCCATGCAGGCCCAATAACGGTCAAAACCGAACAACCCCATAAAGCCCAACCAGATAGCAACAAAGGAGAAGAGGAGCGGAATAACAAAGTAGGGAGGAGAGGAAAGGAAAGGACCCTATTGGTCCCAAAGACGAGAGGCCCATTAGACAGTGGCCTTTCTTGTAAATACTAGTAGTTTTAAAGTGTGTTTGACAGTGTGATTACGGGTGCTTTTCAAATAATTTTTCGTGTCAAAATACATGTAAATAATATTTTTTTTATTTTAAAAAAATTATTTTTGACATCAACACATCAAAACGATCCAAAACATACAAATCATATTAAATTTTAGCAAAAAAAATTTTAAATTTTTTAAAAATACAACCGTAGCTACAACCGTTTTCTCAAACGTGCTCTTAGACAGTAGCTTGGGCACGTCTTTGGAAAATCCTATAAAAGGCACGAGTGGCAGCAAGGTGAGAAGAACTGTGTAAAATATGCATTAAAATCTTTTGATAAATTATAGAAGTGGAGATCGCTCATCAAATCCACCAACTGGCTCTCCACTATGGTCTTCAAAGGCAAGAGTCCCTTCATAGACAACCAGAAACTCTTCGGGATTGTCAATGAAATCCCGTATACAAAAAGATTCAGCCCTAGCTCGAGTGAACTCTAATTCCTTGATCCTCCATTGACGGGTCACAAGTTCTGGCTGGAACTGAATTG
>Ga0325402_1000312_pt1 | contig 31327 bp, 15 predicted proteins | sample PopdelMetagenome_22_FD_207212 | JGI IMG/M metagenome (GOLD analysis project Ga0325402, IMG submission 207212) | Populus deltoides microbial communities from Bellville, Georgia, United States - Xylem-PdKOR-R3 | ecosystem: Host-associated > Plants > Phyllosphere > Stem > Wood/Secondary xylem... | reverse complement strand
CCAAGCTTTATTTTCGTAGCATGTTCTTATTTGTTCACACTAAAATAATCAATAATCATTATGATGTTAATAGCTTAACAATCTTGACACAGTGAACCTCTCCGGGACAAAAATTGTGTTTTAAAATATTTTTTATTTAAAAATAAATTGAAATAATATATTTTATTTATTTTTAAATAAACTTTGGTGAATACTGTCAAAAACTTAGTGAGAACCTGTTAATGACGTTGTTAACGACACCAATTAAACACTCAAAGGGTATTATGTAAGAAAAAACCACTTCCATACGCGAAGTTGAATCTAAAACCTGCGGTTCCGTCCTCTGTGAGGACATTGTTGTGTCTTTCAGTACATTTCCTTACATTTTCTCTGACTTCCTGTCTTTCAAGTTACCTCTTCATAAGACCGCCTCAAATCCTCCTCTCTTCTTATCACGTCGCTTATAAAAACCTCTTTCTCAAAAATCTACTGTCCAACATACACAAAAACACAAGATCTTAGCGTGAGGAAGTAATTACTCGTACCTTTTCATTTTCAGGTGAATTTTTCAGGCAGTTGAAGCTCAAAAGATACAAGGACTATAATGTAAGCTGACTGGTGCCCCCAAAGCCTACTTTATGAATTTCTCTCTGTTTTTTTTTTCAGGTCCTTGAATTCATTTGCTCTTAATCCTGTAGTCAAGTGAAAGATTGATTCTGGGTTCTAGATATCAGATCAAAAGTTTGTTAATTTGGGTGTTTTCTTATTCCATAAGCGTGTCTTGTTTCAGTTTTGGATGATTTTGTCAGTTAACTGGATTTCTTGAGTTCTGTGACTCAACTTGATTGCTTAGTATTGCTTAAATTGATATTTTTATTGTTAGAAAGCATTTGAAGTGAAAATAGATCTCATCTTTTTCTTACTTTGAGTTTTCTTTTACTTTCGTCAGTTGTCATTTGGATATGACGAGAGGTGATCAATCTTGCAAGACTAGAGGTGGTGATATCCCACCACCACCTGTTCAAAGCATAACCCATTCCCAATTCGCGGACGATTTTAGCTCCTATGAGGATGCTTGTAAGCTAGATCCATGCTTGCAATCCTTTGATGCCACCCTCATGGAGAAGACTAACGATGTCATAAACTCACTTAGCACTGGTGATATTGCCACGGGATCCTCTGGCTCATTCAAAGTGGTCACTAATTGCCTTCTTGAAATGAACCAAGATGTGGTTAAATTCATACTAGAAAGCAAAGAAGATATCTGGAATAATCCAGAATTGTTTGCTTTGGTTGAGGAATACTTCGAGAGTAGCATCAAAACTATGGATTTCTGCACTGAACTAGAAAGTTGTGTCACAAGTGCTCGAACTAGCCAGTTGAATATAATGGCTGCCATTGCGCATTTTGAGAAGGAGGTGGAATTGCAAGATGGGGTGATTGAGAAGAAGTACGTCAAGACATTAGAAGAATTACAGAATTTTATGGTTGCAGGGGATCCATTTACCCCCAAATTCTTTATGCTGTTTCAATCGGTTTATGAACAGCAGGTCTCCATGTTGAAGAAATTGCAATCTCATAAGAGGAAGCTTGGTAAGAAACTGAAATCCGTGAAGATCTGGAGGAGAGTGTCGAATGTTTTATTTGTGTCCGTTTTTGTCACCGTGATGATTTTTGCAGTTGCAGCAGCTGCCATTGCTGCACCACCTGTTGTAACTGCTTTGGCCAGTGCTCTGGCTGACCCAATGCACTCGGTGGGAACGTGGTGTAACTTGCTTTGGCATCGGTATGAGAACGCGTTGAAGGAGCAGAAGGTGGTTGTGAACGCAATTCAGGTTGGAACTTTCATTACAATCAAGGACATGGAGAGTATACGGGTGCTTGTCAACAAATTGGAAATGGAAATCAAGGCCCTCTTGCACCATGCTGACTTTGCTATCAGAGAAGTAGATGTTGTGAAACTTGTGATAGATGAGATCAAGAAGAAGATGGCAGTGTTCACGGAAACTTTTGAGGATTTAGCTGCCCAAGCTCATAGGTGTAACCATGACATAATCCTAGGAAGGACTATGATTTCAAAGAGGATAATCGAATTTGCAGGCAAGTGAAGAATTCCATTGGTATTTATGCCAATGACTTCGCAACTAGCTTATCATGCATGGATTCCCATCATCAGAAAAAGTGACACTGGACATCTTGGGTTCATTGATTTGGATTCAGCCTAGAAAACCGTAATTTTGTGCGGAAAAAGATTGACAAACAAAAAATCATACAAACTGGTATGATAAGTGGTGATCAGTGGGTCTCAAAAACATCGAATGATTGATCGAACAAGGAAAAACCAACGGGCTCATCGGTTTGTATAAAATATTCGAGTAGTTTGCTTTTTTCTGTAGGATTTGTGTACATATTTTCTCAATAGGTTCCATTAGGTTGTGTGCAAGATTATTGCGGAAGTCAGTAGCACTAGATATTCTGATGTTGTGCAACTGCTGTATCATATATATGACTGTAACGACTTTAATTTAGTTGATCACATTCATCAGCTATCAAAAGATGTTCGAAAAAGCCTAGCAGCCATGTTAATAGCCTGCTTTAATTAAATTCTGCATAACGTGTGGCCTCAGTGGAGGAAAACAAAGACAAAACAGTGTACCAGATATAAAAGAATTTCCCTTGTCTTTTCTCATGGGGAAACATTTTCAAAGAATTATTATGGTCGAAGACAGAAAACTAAGGCTAGGATAAGAATTGCCGCTGAACTCGCTTCTTGCTTAAAGACAGAAGAAAGCAGGAAAAGGATGAAGAAGTGATTGTGCTGTGTTCTTTCCTCCGAACATTTGCTAAAAGCAAAGACATAAAAATAAAAAAGATAATGAGAATATTCATGAACACTAAAAATGATAAGAATATCTTTATCTAAGATTTTTCTCCAACTTGTCTCCATTTTTATCTTCAAAGTGGACATTGAAAGTAACTATTAGTTACTATCAAAGCACTATAAAATTTCTCATAGAGTGTTCGGCTTGGATAATGAAAACATCTGTATAATAAGTTATTTTTATGGGTTTAAGAAACCCTTTAATACTTAGAGAAAAGAAGTCTAATGAGATTGTGTGAAAAATGAACCAGATTTAACTAGTGGATAATGTATTTGGAGGCAGTAGTTGACATCGGAGTGCGTGCCTCTACTCATCCAAGATTGGGACTATATGGTGGTATCATAATAAATCTTTTACCCAAGATGTGGACTTGTTGAGTCATTAGGGTTTCTAAAAGAGACTATCAGCGATGAATTAGCTTTTGCTGGTCATAAAATTAAGAAGAAGTGACCTTTCCAACTTGGAATAAAGTTAGGAATGTTCGTCGGCATGAAAATGCCCTTCCCACGATAAGTTGGTAGACGGTAGAAGTGAGGAATAGTTTTCAGGGATCTTAATTATATATATATACATAGCAAATGATAGGAAGAGAACAAGATTTCCCTCACTGGTGTCAGGACAATATAAACCACGGGAAAATTCTCCAACGAGGAGAAGGGAATTGGGCTGGTAAAAGATGATAAATTTCTAGAAAATCACACACTAAAGACGAAAATAGAATATGGAATTTGGCTTCTAACGAGTCCTCGTAAATACCAACCTGGTTTGGTCGAATACTCGATCGAAATAACCTTGAAACTGGGCAAACCAGAACGTAGTAAATAAGAGATCGATATTAAAAAAAAAACAAAAAAGATATTGACTAGGCGCAAGAGTTGATGAACAAGAGAGACCTGGTTGGCCGAAAGTTGTGCTAGCTAGGGTGGTGCATATATAGATCATTTCAGGTTGATTTTCCTTTGCATTTGACTGACTAGGAGAGACTGAAGTCTTTGATCAATTAGGGAAACAAGGTGCAGAAGAATTTGAGGGAGCTCGTAGAATATGAGACAGGCTCCACATATAAAGGAATATTGCTATCCAGGTTTTCAAATTCATTATCCAGAGTAGTGGGGGATGGGAGATTTAAGGATTAAAATTAATAATAATAATAATAATAATTAAAAAAATAGGGTCATTCATTTGGCATTTTAAAATAAGAGCCTGATATCCATTGACCCAACCTGTATTTTCCTCCCAACCACGGTATCATCAGCATCTTCTTATTTGTTCACACTGAAATAATCGATAATCATTGTGCTGTTAATAGCTTAACAATCTTGACACAGTGAACCTGTCGAGGGTTTTGTTTTTGGATATTATGTTTTAAAATACTTTTTTTCTTATAATTAAATTAAAATGATATTTTTTTATTTTTTAAAATTTATTTTTGATATTAATATATAAAAACAATTCAAATACATTATAAAAATTAATTTAAAATAAAAAAAAATTAAATATCAAACAAACATTCTTTTAGAAATCAAAAACTTATTCACGACGGGTTTATTGCATTGTTAACGATTGCTAAACACTCAACGGTTATTATCCAAGCCACAAAGGGAATTTTTAGTGGCATCGACCCAGCCATTGCCCCGTCCCCGCCCATCCATTTTCAAATTAACAGATCTTGATTTATTCTATTTTCGTATCAGTTTTTCTTTAAACTGTTTAGAGTATGATTATAATTATTTTTTAAAGTAATATTGATTAACCATTACCTCGTCCTCGCCTATTTATTTTCAAATTGACATATCTTGGTTTGTTCTATTTCCGTATCAATTCTTTTTAAACCTGCTTGAAAATGTGGTTGTGATTGTTTTTTAAAATGGTATTGATTAACCATTACCCCGTCCCCACCCCTTCATTTTCAAATTGACACATATTGGTTTGTCCTATTTTCGTATTAGCTTTTTTTTTTTTAGCTTGTTTAAAAGTATGGTTATAGTTGTTTTTTAAAGTGATATTGACCAACCATTATCCTATCTTCATCCTAAATTGACACATCTTGGTTTGTCCAATTTCCGTATCAATTCTTTTTAAACCTGCTTGAAAGTGTGGTTGTGATTGTTTTTTAAAATAGTATTGATCAACCATTACCCTGTCCCTGCCCATCTATTTTTAAATTGACACATCTTGGTTTGTTTTATTTTCATATCAGCTTTTTTTGAGCTTGTTTGAGAGTATGGTTGTGATTATTTTTTAAAATGCTTTTCACTCAAAAATGTATCAAAATAATATTTTTTTTTTATTTTTTAAAATTTATTTTTAATATTAGCGTATCAAAATGATTTAAAAAAACCAAAAATATATTAATTTAAAGTAAAAAAAATAAAAAAAATTAAAATTTTAAAAAATACTTGTAAAATAAAAAAATAAACAAAAGTACAAGTTTTCATTGGATCAAAGCGCTTCTGTTCACAAATAATAATAATAATAATAATAATAATAATAGAGTATTGTGCAAGAAAAAACCACTTCCATACGCGTAGTTGAATCTTCCACCTCTAGAGAAACCTGCGGTTGTGTCCTCTTTGAGGACAGTTATGTGTCTTTGAGTACATTTCCTTGCATTTTCTCTTTACTACCAGTCTTTCAAGTTGCCTCGTCATAAGACTGCCTCAAATCCTCCTTTCTTCTAATCACGTCGCTTATAAAAACCTTTTTCTAAAAAATCTACTGTCCAACATACACAAAAACACAAGATCTTAGCGTGAGGAAGTAATTACTCGTACCTTTTCATTTTCAGGTGAATTTTTCAGGCAGTTGAAGCTCAAAAGATACAAAGGACTATAATGTAAGCTGACTAGTGCCCCAAAAGCCTACTTTTTGAATTTCTCTCTGTTTTTTTTCTTCAGGTCCTTGAATTCATTTGCTCTTAATCCTGTAGTCAAGTGAAAGATTGATTCTGGGTTCTAGATATCAGATCAAAAGTTTGTTAATTTGGGTGTTTTCTTATTCCATAAGCGTGTCTTGTTTCAGTTTTGGATGATTTTGTCAGTTAACTGGATTTCTTGAGTTCTGTGACTCAACTTGATTGCTTAGTATTGCTTAAATTGATATTTTTATTGTTAGAAAGCATTTGAAGTGAAAATAGATCTCATCTTTTTCTTACTTTGAGTTTTCTTTTACTTTCGTCAGTTGTCATTTGGATATGACGAGAGGTGATCAATCTTGCAAGACTAGAGGTGGTGATATCCCACCACCACCTGTTCAAAGCATAACCCATTCCCAATTCGCGGACGATTTTAGCTCCTATGAGGATGCTTGTAAGCTAGATCCATGCTTGCAATCCTTTGATGCCACCCTCATGGAGAAGACTAACGATGTCATAAACTCACTTAGCACTGGTGATATTGCCACGGGATCCTCTGGCTCATTCAAAGTGGTCACTAATTGCCTTCTTGAAATGAACCAAGATGTGGTTAAATTCATACTAGAAAGCAAAGAAGATATCTGGAATAATCCAGAATTGTTTGCTTTGGTTGAGGAATACTTCGAGAGTAGCATCAAAACTATGGATTTCTGCACTGAACTAGAAAGTTGTGTCACAAGTGCTCGAACTAGCCAGTTGAATATAATGGCTGCCATTGCGCATTTTGAGAAGGAGGTGGAATTGCAAGATGGGGTGATTGAGAAGAAGTACGTCAAGACATTAGAAGAATTACAGAATTTTATGGTTGCAGGGGATCCATTTACCCCCAAATTCTTTATGCTGTTTCAATCGGTTTATGAACAGCAGGTCTCCATGTTGAAGAAATTGCAATCTCATAAGAGGAAGCTTGGTAAGAAACTGAAATCCGTGAAGATCTGGAGGAGAGTGTCGAATGTTTTATTTGTGTCCGTTTTTGTCACCGTGATGATTTTTGCAGTTGCAGCAGCTGCCATTGCTGCACCACCTGTTGTAACTGCTTTGGCCAGTGCTCTGGCTGACCCAATGCACTCGGTGGGAACGTGGTGTAACTTGCTTTGGCATCGGTATGAGAACGCGTTGAAGGAGCAGAAGGTGGTTGTGAACGCAATTCAGGTTGGAACTTTCATTACAATCAAGGACATGGAGAGTATACGGGTGCTTGTCAACAAATTGGAAATGGAAATCAAGGCCCTCTTGCACCATGCTGACTTTGCTATCAGAGAAGTAGATGTTGTGAAACTTGTGATAGATGAGATCAAGAAGAAGATGGCAGTGTTCACGGAAACTTTTGAGGATTTAGCTGCCCAAGCTCATAGGTGTAACCATGACATAATCCTAGGAAGGACTATGATTTCAAAGAGGATAATCGAATTTGCAGGCAAGTGAAGAATTCCATTGGTATTTATGCCAATGACTTCGCAACTAGCTTATCATGCATGGATTCCCATCATCAGAAAAAGTGACACTGGACATCTTGGGTTCATTGATTTGGATTCAGCCTAGAAAACCGTAATTTTGTGCGGAAAAAGATTGACAAACAAAAAATCATACAAACTGGTATGATAAGTGGTGATCAGTGGGTCTCAAAAACATCGAATGATTGATCGAACAAGGAAAAACCAACGGGCTCATCGGTTTGTATAAAATATTCGAGTAGTTTGCTTTTTTCTGTAGGATTTGTGTACATATTTTCTCAATAGGTTCCATTAGGTTGTGTGCAAGATTATTGCGGAAGTCAGTAGCACTAGATATTCTGATGTTGTGCAACTGCTGTATCATATATATGACTGTAACGACTTTAATTTAGTTGATCACATTCATCAGCTATCAAAAGATGTTCGAAAAAGCCTAGCAGCCATGTTAATAGCCTGCTTTAATTAAATTCTGCATAACGTGTGGCCTCAGTGGAGGAAAACAAAGACAAAATAGTGTACCAGATATAAAAGAATTTCCCTTGTCTTTTCTCATGGGGAAACATTTTCAAAGAATTATTATGGTCGAAGACAGAAAACTAAGGCTAGGATAAGAATCGCCGCTGAACTCGCTTCTTGCTTAAAGACGGAAGAAAGCAGGAAGAGGATGAAGAAGTGATTGTGCTGTGCTCTTTCCTCCGAATTCATGCTGAATGAACATTTGCTAGCGCGCTTTTTTGCTGGCATCATATGCATGCCCATAAAATCTTGATCACGGTATTGTGAAGGGGCAAGGAGATGGCTATTTTTCTGAAGATTAAAGATGATCCCGGGAACAATTTTAGCCTTCGGCATGTTTTGTTGCTGCTCCTTGGGAGGCCTATGGAATATGAACCAAAACCAAGCCTTATCTGCATAGATCACTAATCATGGCTGACCATGCCAGGGAATTTCTTGTCCTACATTCTGTCTCTTTATGTTGACTAAAAAGATGCTAAAGCCACCTTCGTTCTCTAACTAAAAAACTTTTTTTTTAAAAAAAACAATAGACAGGAAATTGCTGGTAATATTCGAAAACATGAAATCTTCATCACGAGATCTCAGGGAGATGAGTTGAAGAGTCAAGCATTGAGAGAGCACTACCCTCTCATCATGGTGTAGTCTAAAGTTCATTGAACCTCCTACAAAACAATCCAACATCAAATTCAACCATTGGTTAAAGAGGAGAAGCACCAGCACAGGATACCTGAAATCTAAAAGGGATTTTGAATTCTGCATACCAATTTTATCATTGCGCCACGAATTCATTTCATTTTGAGTTAATTTCGTGAACAGACATCGTGAGGGATGGTGTTTGTATTAAAAAAACAATAATTTAATAACCGGATTGAATTATAAGACAGTGCAAATACAAACCCGGTTTAAATAAATAATAAACATGGATACACGCTGCACTGTATGTTACTGACATTAATACAAATCCAGTTTTAATAAGCTGTTACCGACATTAATAAGCTGATATAAAATTCACGTAAATTTACCCGGATATTCATATTAATTATATTAATAAAAAGATTTTTTTTTATTAAATATGTACAGTAAAATCATTTTCTAATCATTCTCATCATTTCTATCATATTTCAGGTATAAAGATTGCAGTCTGATGCTTGTATGATTACTTTTACTCTCCTCCACATGTTTATTCTTCACTGGCTTATTACTGTCAAAAGTTGCAAATAGTTTTTTTTTTTTTTTTTTAATTCTCAGTTGAATTTTTTGTTAACAACCAAATAACATGAATATTGGACTCACTTAGAATTTCATAACAACAAATGAAAAAAATTAGCCTAAATGATAAGATTATCCCTTCACACAAATCGAGCTCAAAATAGGAAACCCTAGATTAAAAAATTAAATCTTTTCTTAAATAATCACAAAAAAAGTTATATTTAAAATTTTAAAATAAAATAACTAAAAAAAACTTGTAATAGGCCCATCGGCCCGTCTCTTTAAGACATTAAAGCAGCTATTTTCACTCATCCAGTCTTTTTCTGTGGACAGGTTCAGCCTACTCATCTGGCCCATGTTAACAACACCACCTCTCTTAAATCCGCGCGCTTCTTCTCTTTTCCAAATTTCCTATACAGACACAGCTTCGGCGTTCGTTTCCCATGTAGAGTTTGGATCCTCGTAAATTTATATTTATGTTGCCTTTCAAAACTCTCAGGACATTTCTCACAAAACATTTGTTGTCTCAATCTTACATAATTTTTCCTTCTCACTCTTTCAATATTCCCATAAAATGCTTTCACCAATCCAAACCCCAAAACTTCACCAGATTTTTCACCAGAAAACCAAAACCCAAATCACCATCGTCAAATGTAATAGAACCCCAAAAAATTTACATGAGGGACATTATCTCAAACATATACAAAATCTTGAAATACTCAACGTGGGACTCGGCACAAGAAGAGCTAACAAAACTAAATATCAAATGGGACTCCTTTACAGTCAATCAAATACTTAAAACCCATCCACCGATGGAAAAGGCTTGGCTTTTTTTTAACTGGGCTTCAAAGTTGAAACGGTTTAAGCATGACCAGTTTACTTACACAACCATGCTTGATATTTTTGGAGAAGCTGGAAGGATTGAGTCGATGAAGTATGTATTCAAGAAAATGCAACAAATGGGGTTAAAAATTGATGTTGTTACCTATACTTCAATCTTGAATTGGGTCTCAAAGTCTGGTGATGTTGACGGAGCAGTGAAAATTTGGAAAGAAATGAGAGAAAATATGTGTTTTCCTACTGTTGTTTCGTATACGGCTTATCTAAAGGTTTTGTTCGATAATAAGAGAGTGAAAGAGGGTATTGATGTTTATAAGGAGATGCTTGAATCTGGGATTTCTCCAAATTGTCATACATATACTGTTCTAATGGAGCATCTTGTTGTTACTGGTGAGTGAGATTTAATTGCGCCCTTTGTGTTTGTTCTTTTGTCTGTGTGAGTGTGTTGTTTTTCTGGGTGGTGGGTTCGATGATATGAAGGCTTCTTTAGATGGAAAACTTGGAATCTAGTTTTGGTCAATTATGATGTTTTGTGCAAAAATTAGTATAATTGTTGATGGTTTTGAAGATATTTATTTTGCGTTGGAGGCTTATGACTTGCTTTCATTCGATGATGGAACAATAAGTCTGCCATAATAAGCTTGACGGAAGTTTGTGAAATTTTTGCTATGGCTAAAATCTAAAAAGAATCGCCCATGAACTTTTAGTGATGTTTGGAAATGATCCTCAACTTCTAGACAATTGATTGTGCCTCCTCAACAAGTATTTCTGTTACATTACAACCATGAACTAATGGAGAAAGCTAATGTGGGTGATGCATGGCATGACCTGCGTTGGCCACACCAAACGTGATTACCAAAAAACAAAATTGTAGGATAAAAACATGGAATTTCAGTTCAGAAAAAATTCAATAGTTTTTTTAGCAGTTCAGGAGATGGTTTTTCATTTTAGCATTTCGTTACTGGTGCTTTAAACTTACAACTTTTACCACGCATTGCTTTTTCCAGTATCGGCTATATTTTGTTGGAGTATTGTATTTTTAGGAGTTTAATTTCCTTTTTGTGATGGATTCCAGGCAAATACCAAGAAACCCTTGAGGTTTTTAGCAAAATGCAAGAAGCAGGGGTACAACCTGATAAAGCTGCATGCAATATTTTGGTTGAGAGATGTTGCAAAGCAGGGGAGACAACGACAATAACCCACATTCTTCAATATATGAAACAAAATCATCTCTTTCTTCGTTACCCTGTATTTATGGAAGCACTCGAAACTCTAAAAGATGCTGGTGAGAGTGATGCTCTCCTCAGGAAAGTTAATCCTCATATTGATACTGAATCAATTGGTGATGTGGATGCCTTTGAGACTATGACAACTGTTGGTGATGATGCTTTAGATGGAGGTCTTGTACTGATACTCTTGAGAAAGCAGAATCTCGTAGCAGTTGACCATTTGCTTGCTGGTATAATGGATAAGAATATACTACTGGATTCTCGGATTGTTGCAACCATCATTGAAAGAAACATTGATCACCAAAGACCTGATGGTGCTTTGTTGGCCTTTGAATACAGCATGAAAATGGGTATACAACTTGAAAGAACATCATATCTTGCTTTGATAGGCATGTCGATAAGATCAGACACATTTCTGAAGGTGGTGGACATTGCTGAAAAAATGACTGTGGCTGGGCATTCTCTTGGAGTGTATCAAGCTGCACTCTTAATTTATAGGCTTGGGTGCGCTAAAAGGCCTACTTGTGCTGTAAAGATTTTTGATTTATTGCCTGAAGGCCAGAAGTGCACTGCCACTTATACTGCTCTAGTTAGCGTATTTTTCTCTGCTGGTAGTCCACAAAAAGCACTTCAGATTTACGAAAACATGAAAAGGGAAGGGATACATCCTTCTTTAGGTACTTACAATGTTCTATTAGCTGGTCTAGAAAGTAGCGGCAGAATCAGTGAAGCAAAAACATATAGGAAGGAAAAAAAGGGACTGCTGATTAATAATCATCATCAGAATAGTGTCCCCATGGGGCAAAAGATTTGTAACCTTCTGTTTGCCAGCCATTTGGTATCTTGACACCATTTTGGACAAGCGTTCTCATGCTAATGGCATCGCCAAGAAAAGGTATAATGTGGCATGCTGTAAGTGGATTGTATGTTGAGCTGACAGCACCATGTACATGCGCAGGAGAGTGGAAGGGAGTAGTGGCTGTTCTCAGCTCTGGAAAGTCAAATTGCCACTTAGATAGAGTTCTCATTATGGCATGCTTGTATTATGAGTGTCTCAATCAACTGCGTAAATATAGGGTTCTCATTTTGGCATGCTTGTATTATGAGTGTCTCTATCAACTGCGTAAACACAGAAAAGACAGAAGTGTGCTTGCTGATGTTTTCAAAGTTCATATATTTAGAGTATTTTTGTTTTTTTTTTTTTGATAGTTTTTGTGGTTGTGGTTTGAAAAAAATAAGTTTTAAAAAAATATAGTTAACTGTGGTTAGTTGGATTTAGAAACGTGTTTAGTAAAAGTTATAATTGAAGTTTATGTATAGCAAAAAAACATATGTAAAGTGTTTGGATAAAATTGTGGTTAAATTGATCTAGGTAATGATATTACCAAAAGGACATGTAATTATTTTTTAATTTTCAATTGCATTAATTTGCATTTCATTAACATTAAATTTTACAAACAACCACACGAATTACAATATTTTTTTTATTGCCTCATTAAACTTGCTGCAATCTTATCCCGAACAAAATCCATATGCGAAGGCCCGTGGTTGCCATGAGTTTGTGACCGTGGAAACACACCAGTTAAAAAATCATCAAGGACAAAATTAGGATGACGATCAAATTCTCTAAATGCAATATCTTCTTGTGACTTTCTTCTAATATAGTCGTGTAGTGTTATTGATGCCACTACAATCTGAACTTGCGCTTCGTAAGGAAAAGATGGCATATTCTGTAAAATTCTCCACATTTTTTTCCACACTCCAAATGTATGTTCAATGACACAACGTGCTGAAGAGTGAGCACGAATGAAAATTTCTTCCCGTGTTTGTGGTTGGCCTCGCCTATAAAATTCTTGGAAATGATACCTCTAACCTCTATATGGACCTAAAAATCCATATTCATTTGGATATCCAGAATTAACTAAATAGTACTTCCTTGGAATAACATCTATAAACTTTGTTAAGTACTTATCAATAATATAAATAAAATTACCTCTTCTGGAAATAAATAACATTACATATTTTAGTTTGTTAATACTTTCTGGTGGCTTAGGAAATTTGATGTTAGGATTGTAAAGTGCCTCTAGAAATATTCGTGTATCATATGCACTACCCTCCCTTCCAGCCCAAACAAAAATGAATTGCATGTCAAAGTTACATGCAACCATAATATTTTATGTAGGTACATCTTTTCTACCGATAAATGGTATTTGATTTTTTGAAGAAACACATGCTCGCATATGTGTGCTATCAATAACTCCTAACACAATTGTAGAATAAAAAAGTAAGATGAATAAGAATAAGGGAAATAAGATGTCGCCTAAAATTATCAAAATTAGTAATTCATAGAATAACATATTAAAAAACTATAATGTTGTTACCTTGAAATGAGGTATATATCTTAGATTATCTGCAATTTCCTATGGTGTGTTTAAAAATTCAGGATCATTAGGTTTAATGACATCCACTACAAGCAAACATATCGTGCGCAGAACTTCATTAAAATATCTACTAATAGTTTTCCAGAATGTTGAAATCTTTCCTGCATTTCCCTGTTTGAAGCATCTAATGATAATGTATATAAAAACATTCCAACTTTCTCAAAAACACTCATCCTTCTTGATGTTTTTAACTTATCTTGGCTTTCTAAATCCAAGCAAAGATTATCAAATGTTCTCACATCCATCCTAAACATGTTCACACATCGTCTCCAATGTCCATGCAAAATTTCATTCAACCATCGCATTCCTGTATTGTACAAAACCATACATGGTTCCTTATAAATAAAATTATTATAATACAATGCAAGCGCTCCGGCCATACATAATACTAGTTTACGACGATTAAACTCTCTCATCTAAAAGAACTCACCTTTATCATCTGAATCATTTTCTTCACCATCACCATCATCATCATCATTATCTATACTGCCATCACCATCACTATCACCACCACTATTACTTCCACTTTCACCATAACTAACATAATCAACAACGAGATTCATTACACTATCATAATCCCCATCAAATAGCGCATCAAACCATTGGGCATCCATATCTATAATGACAGATAAAATATTATATTTGTAATAACATTGATTACAATTCAATTTAAAACAATTCATACAATATATATGATTTAATAATTTAATTCATACATTCAAGACCTGTTAATTAATAATACAACACCTACTAGGTGTTTAGTGAACAAATAAAACATTAAAAAAATAGTGCAACTACATAACTTGCATATGTATTACTATCCTTGTAACAGACAACAATGACAGTTATAAGAGTAACTTTTAACTCAAGTTTTTTTTTATCAAACAATGGCTACAATAATATTTACAATTAACTACTTTGAAAGGAGAACTTACTTCTAAGAACAATGTGTTTGAATATAAGAAAAAAAGTTTGAAAATAACACTACAACAACCACAGATACTTCAATATATATATACATATATGTGTGTGTGTGTGTGTCCGCCTGTAAGTTAACTCTTAAGTTGTTCAAAATGGCTACTTAACATTCAAAGCTGCCAAACAATCAAACCCCAACATGAAAAAATAAAAACAAAATAACACCTAACAGTCAAGAGGTCATGACTAATAAATCAATCCAAAAGCTACCAAACAAATCAAAAATTGTGTATTGAAAAAAAGGGATACCATTCACTGTGAGTATTAGGCCATTATAGGAGACTAATATATCTGTTTACTTATAATTTATCTCTAAAAAATAAGATGTCAATGGAATGAGCACACCAAAACTAACCAAAAAACAACAAGATGATGGTGACTTCCAATATAACTAATGTGCCTTATAGAAATGTATATATAACTGCAAATTCCAGCTAAAATATAAGAGGATTTCTTATGAAATGCATAACTTGAATTACATCCACCCAAGAACACAGAACAAACAAAACCAATTTCGATAGATTATGACAATTTACATGAATTGCAACTTAATTCGAGACTAGTTCTCAACATAAATGATGTTAAAACAGTAATCATTGTTCAATTAGATTACCAATAATATGCTGTTATAATAGGCCTAACAAATGTCAGTACAATTACTACATAAAACCATTACAATATAAGACATTGCGTTCACATTAGAGAACTTAACAGCAGGTCATTATAAACTTTGCCAATAACAGAAAATAAAAAATTTACAGCCCGATCTATTCTATTCAACGTGAAGTTATCATGCCATTGCGGTCTTTTCAAGAACACAGCAGTAAACAACAATAACATTGTTTTCCCTCTAACAAGCTGTTAAAAAAAATATAACTTATATTAACATATGGTTCACACAACATATTTAATAAGGATGAGACAAATAACACACAAACAATAGTAATTTTAAAGAATAAACTATAAATAATGACATCACTTAAGGAATTATCGTATGTAAAATTAGGAAACTCAAATGAAAAGATAGAAATTTACCTCTTTTTTCTACTGTTTTGATTGTCGTTCAGCAATTTAGCTCCTCTAATAAATTAATCCAAAAGGTAAAGGAAGACAACCACCAACCACTAGCTACCAGCCACCAGCTGTCAGCCGCCAGCTGCCTTCACATTACTACTATCTATTGATATTAACACTTGAACTTTGATTTTTCTTACTTATAATTTGTGTATAAATAGGCAGCTGAGTTTATGCTATTGAGTGGGAGAGGAAAAGAGAGTGCAATAGAATAAAAGAAAGAGGGGTGACAACCATAAGAGAAGAAACACAAAGTCTCCCCTCTACAAACTAGAAATCATGCTTTCTTCTATCTTTAGGAGTAGTTGTTCAATAGATATGCAAGGCTAAACTTGTTTTCTTGGTTGCAAGGACGCAAAAACCTTCAGATTTCAACAACTGTGAGATTTATTCTTCCATTTATTTTCAGTTTGTATTATGAATGAGTATGCTTGTTTTCCTATGCATATTTCCTATAATTGTTTATCTTAATTGCTAGAGCGGACTCTAAGTTATTATTGTGAACAATCTATTGCTAAGTTTGATATCAAAACTGAAGTTATGGTATATAAACTTGTGAAGCAACTAAACTTGATAATTATGGCGGAACTACGTTATAAAACTTAGGGAGAACATTCGATTAAAGCAACACAAGCTGCGGACAACTTGGTTGTTAAGATTAATGAATTTATCTAGATTTTAAGGCTGCCATTGGATTAAATCATTAGTGCGGACACTGTGATTGTTTATTGGTTATGATTTGTTTTATAGCAAATCTATTAACTAATCAACATTAAGAAAAGATAAAAAAAATTAGAATATAAACTGGAGTGTTGTTTAAAAGACCGGTTCTGATTTCTGTAGGTGGATGTGTACTTGCGATCAAGGTTTGTTTTCTTGATAAATTTCAGTTTTAATTGATTTTGTTTGCTAGTTTAATTTATGCTATAGTTTAAATCATTACAAATCAAACCCTCCCAATTGCATAACGTATAGCATAAAAATCTGAACTAAACCTTCCTTGTGGGATCGACCCCTTGCTTGCTCTATACTATCTTGTGTGTTTTAAGCTAGGGTAATTAATTTGTGCGATCGTGACATCGCAACAAATTTTGGCACCATTGCCGGGGATCACAGTGCCCAACGACGCTAAAATTTATTACGATGTCGCGGTCGCACAAATTAATTACCATAGCTTAAAACACACAAGATAAAATAGAGCAAACAAGGGATTGATCCCACGAGGAAGATTTAGTCCAGATTTTTATGCTATACATTATGCAATTGGGGGGGGGGATTTGATTTGTAATGATTGAAACTATGACAGAAATTAAACTAGTAAACAAAATCAATTAAAACTGAAATTTATCAAGAAAACAAACCTTAGTCGCAAGCACACATCCACTTATAAAAATCAGAACAGATCCTTGAAATGAATCTCCAGTTTATATTCTGAATTTTTTTATTTTTTCTTAATGTTGATTAGTTAACAAATCCGTTGTAAAACTAATCCTAACCAATAAAAAATCACAGTGTCCGCACTAATGATTTAATCCAATAATAGGCTTAAGATCTAGATAAATTCATTAATCTTAATAACCAAACTGTCCGCAGCTTGTGTTGCTTTAATCGAATGTTCTCCCTAAGTTTAATAACGTAGTTCCGCCACAATTATCAAACTTAGTAATAGATTGTTCACAATAATAACTTAGAGTCCGCTCTAACAATTAAGATAAACAATAATAGGAAATATGCATAGGAAAACAAACATACTCATTCATAATACAAACTGAAAATAAATAGAAGAATAAATCTCACAGTTCTTAAAATCTGAAGGTTTTCACGTCCTTGCAATCAAGAAAACTAGTTTAGCTTTGCATATTTATTGAACAACTACTCCTAAAGATGGAAGAAAACATGATTTTTGGTTTGTAGAGGGAAGAGTTTGTGTTTCTTCTCTTATGGCTGTCACCCCTCTTTCTTTTGTTCTACTGCAGTCTCTTTCCCTCTCTCTCTTAATAGCATAAACTTAGCTGCCTATTTATACACAAATTGTAAGTAAGAAAAATCAAAGTTCAAATGTGAACATCAATAGATGGTGGTAGTGTGAAGGTGGCTGGCGATTGACAGCTGGTGGCTGGTGGTTTGAGGTTGGTGGTTGCCTTCCTTTACCTTCTGGATTGATTTACTAGAGGATCTAAATTGCTAAAATAAAAACTTGGATGTCAGTTTGGATGCTTCGGGATGTAATTTGGATTTGTTTTTTCAAGAAACCTGTTTACTGGTTAAATTTAGTTGTCATCTTTGAAAATCATATATCCTTCATATGACATCGTTTGTTGCTGAAATTTGGAGCGTTGATAGGTCTTTAAGTCAGGAACCAATAAAATTGGAATCACTTCATTTCGACCTTTAGAACTCACGCTCTGCATAAAACATTGACTGAACATCAAATCTGCCAATTACCTCCAATTTACTCCTTTTTGCATCTTTAATCCAAAAGTGCCTTCAAAACATAAAACAAAGAATATCAATGCATTATATATATATAACATAGGCAAAACACTAGTTAAATGTGGGTTAAACTATTGAATAATATGGTTGCATGAAATACCCCCACACTTAGCTCTTGCTCGTCCTCGAAAAAAGATAGATAAAATCAAATTGAAAACAACTATGAACAATCTCTTAATCTCCTATCAATGTCCAAGAGTATATGCATTATAAACAAGAATACAATCAAGAAGGATAAAGAGTATACATTTTCATGAATTTATTTATATGCAAACTTCGAAACTCAATTAATCATCAGGATTTAAATGAAATCTATGTTATGCCAAAGTGATAGGTCCTCTCATTGATATACACTCCAACACTCATGTGTTTAGGGCTTTTTTGTTTACATCTCTCAAATTCAATCAATGAATATGTTCTACCATAAGCTTGCTCTTCAATCTCATCTCCATTACTAACATATTACAAGCAATGCATGAATCAAAAGATCTTATTTTTCGGATGTTATGGGACTAAGGTTAAGGTGAGGTAACAGAGAGTAAAAGAAAAGGTTTAAACAAAAAAAAAGTAGAGTATTCAAAAAAATAATATTTCAAACAAGATATTCGATTAAAGCACATAAATTTTTCATCTTTAATCATCAATGCTTCTTTTTCAACATAAAACCTTATGAACATAAATGAATACTTTTTTTTATTCTTTTCTTTTCTTTTTTCTTTTTTCTTTTTTCTTTTTCACCTTTGGCAACTTTACCCATCTTTTCATCAAGCATCACTTTTTCTTTCTTTTCACATAATTTCCAACTATAATTCTATGAGATATCACAAGTATATGCTCTACTAATGCTTGGCTAGGGGAAAAGGAAAACATATAAGAAGTTCAGTTTTACACCTGGTTAAAACAAAGAAAAATAAACAAGCTCAAAAGAGGCTCACTAAGGATAATATGCTTTGGTTGGCTTTCTGGTTCAAGTGGTTAAAATTTCTAATGCCTTTATCATCTTCATGTATATATGTAATGCGAATGTAATCTCCACAAGATATGAAGCAAGTTTTAGAAATACATACCATTGAAAGAATGCACAATCAAAGAATATAATTGAGGGAGAGAGGGAAAGAGAGTGCAGTAGAACAAAAAAAAGAGGGGTGATAGCCATAAGAGAAGAAACACAAACTCTCCACTCTACAAACCAGAAATCATGCTTTCTTCCATCTTTAGGAGTAGTTGTTCAATAGATATGCAAAGCTAAACTTGTTACAGCTATGGTTTCAGTAGCTTTTCTCTTAACACTACTGTGGTTGCGACTACTGTTTGGGACATTACAACTAGCCACTATCCCACTAACATCTTCCATAAAATCAGGAATAACATCCTCCTCCTAATCGCCATTTCCTTCCTCAAGATTTTTGTCAACATTACTTGAATTTCCCAATCCATCACCACCTTGATCTTATTCAGAAGTCATTCATTGAGATGAAGCCCATTCATGTTGTCCAGTTGCGACAATATTACTAAACATCGTGCCATATTTTGCACACAATATTGGCTCTATGCCGACATGCCTAGACTTCCTTGCTCCTCTAATTTCATAACAATGATAAACAAAATATAGTTATATACAAGTTAAGATTGCATGATTTTAAGGAAAACAAAATCAATTTAATATAGTAAGTTACTAAAAAATAGACTTGTATTTTAGTTGTCCACCATTCATCAAATGCAGAGATTGTACCAAGTTCAGAACTTCATCCAACACCAGTTTCAAATATTAGCTTTTTTCAAATCCTCCGGTCCTTTTTAATTCTGTCCCATTTGTTCTTCAGTTGTGATTTAGTGAACGAATGTCCAGTTTGTTCTTTGAATGCAATAATAATATATTTCCATCCAACTTTGTTGAAATGAGTATTAGGCCTTATCCTTTTCTCAATAGCTTTGATGCATATATTGCAAAATGTGTGTAATATTTTCTTGGTCCAAGAAGCTTTTTCGTGACTTTCTGACCCATCCATATGTTTCTTACAAAGATTAAAACAAACATACAATTAGTTACAATATGTTAGGATGAATGTGCAAGCAGTATGAATGTTACTGTTGGATTGCAATACAAATGAATAACATGTATAGTTACCAAAAGCTTGACAGAACAGGAACATGGTATCCAGTATGTGTGAGATGAAAAGGTTTGAGACAATATAGTTAAAACAAAAGGTATGAAGAACTTAAAGAATACAAAGATGCACACATAATGTCATTTAACTTCTTGTTATACAATTCAAAAACAAACACAATCATAAAAGAGAAGAGAAAGTGGCAAAAATTGCATTATAGTACAATAAATTTAAAATGGCCAGCTCTCCAAGCCATTGTAAGCAATTTACCAAACTTTATTCTTCTAATTCCCGACTGCCTTAAGAACATAAAACCAAAAACATGATACCCCTATGAAAATGATAGTGATGGTGAACAAAAAGTAGTCATTGCTCGCTACCTCATTATATATTCTATATTAAAATTTCAGTCATGTGCTACAGGTTAATCATTCATTCAGACTCATAATCTCTCAAGTACTATCATTTTCCCTTGCACTAGGTGAGTTAGAGGAGCATTGCAGGAGTGTAGATAAACCAACTCTAGTAGTGGCATGAAAAGACCAATTCAGTTGTCGGTGAAGACCATTTTTCATGACAATAAACTAAAGATACTCAACTTCTACGGAGACTATTATGACATATTAATGTCAACATTTTGATGGCTAATTCACTAACAACAGTAATGATAAATAGTTTCAGATCTAATACGAATCATGTTAGAAATTAAAAAAAAAAAAAAAAACAATTACCGTATAAAAAGTACAAATTGCTAGAACCCATTCCAGAAGCATAAAAATAATAATTAGTCATTGCATTCTATCATGAATTAATAAACCAACAATTACATGCACAGTAAGTTCCTTGAAGCAAGCCAGTAAAAAAATAAGCTCAATAGAAGATTAGGCAAAAGATAGATTTTGAACATGGCAACAACAAATCGATGATCATAACAAATAAAATGAAGTAATTAATGGCAGTAAACAACAAATGTATCGAACTCACTGAAATAAGGAAGAAGTTTGATGTTGTCGTTGTGGATGTAATTAACGTTGAACAAAATGTTGGTGTTCAGTGCCTTTTCTGCAGGCTTGTGTTGTGATTATGGAAGAGTTTGGAGGATACTGTGTAGATCTAGTTGCTCTGGTTTCTCTATAGATCCAGATCTTGTAGGAGGTTTCTGCAGACTGGTTTCTCATGGAAAGAATGAGGTTATTTTTTGCCTTTCTTTAGAAACGATAAAGGAGACGAGCAGGGCCCTGGGCAAACATTAAAGAATATTTAAGAACCCCAACTAAAAAACCATGTATACACTGCTCTGCAATGAACTGCGTTTTCAACTCAAATTTTATATGGGACCCGCTTCACAAAACTCAGCTTTATTCAGAACCAACAATTATTAATTGTGGTTCACCGCAAACGTGAAATCCACCCCGAAAACAAACACAGTTTGAACTTTTCCTGACGTTCTCCAAGTTCTTTTCTATATATATGATAGGGTGAAATCATAATCCCACCCCTTCCTACCGGCTACCGGTGATATTACTGTTGTTCTGTGACAAATGTGCTGATGCTGCTTCAACTCCTTAACAACTTAGTTGTTCATTGTGACATGTTTTGGTTTTAGATCTAGAGCACATCTTCTTTGATTCATTTCCTTCTCCGGCGAATATATGGCAGGGACACCATACTGTGCCCAAGATATTGTTCACACACGCATGATCTTCAATTATGGAAAATAGCCTAATCTTATTTATTAGTTGGGAGATTGGGTTTTAATTTATGTTTTAGGTTTAGATTATTTGAGTTTTTTTGTTGAGTTTTGTTATTGTTTTATCTTGAGCTTCAGTTTTGTTATAGTAGGCCTTTAACTAAATAATTAATTATTTTAGAGTTTTACTATTTATATATATATATATATATATATTTTTATCATTATAGTCATATTATGATGAATTGATAAAAAAAAGTTAGAGATTTTTTGTATTTCAACCCCCAATTTTCCTCTATTCTTCGGCTCCTTTTAACTCATTTTCTTCTAATTATAGGCTTTTCACCACTCTTTTTTTAATTTGTTTTTTTTTATGAATTAGTTTAATATCAAAGTAAGATTTTTAATTATCCTCACAATTAAACAATCTATATGCTTATTCAATTCCCAAAATTAGAAATAGTACCTAAATCTAGAATTTGTGAGGGAGCCCATCTGCAATAATCTATATATATATTAAAAAAAACATAGCAAGACATCATAAAAGGACAGGTCAACAATAACATGAAAAAAAAAATAAAAAAAACAGTCAGCAAAACATATTTTTAACAATTTGTTTGAAATAATGTGAAATAGAATTAAATTTAACATATGATTTTAATTCAATTAATAAACTATTGTAATTCTTATATTTGTAATAAAATACTAAATTAAATAATTCAATTCAATTACATTACATTATTAAAAATATATATGAAGTTAATTGAATTAACAATATTAACTCCTTTACCCTCTCATTCTTCACTTTCTGAAAACATTTCGAGCTCTCAAATCTGGGTCCCTCCATCCCCAAATAATAATCTCAAGGTGAATTTTAACACATCCCTTTACAGGCTTTTCTAAACCTGTAGGAATTGGCGTGGCATGTCGAAACAGCAGGGGAATAGTTATAGACGGCGAATCGATCAAGAAATCGTGCAGGTCGCCGCTGCAAGGAGAAGCACTAGCTTTATTCGAAGGTCGTTGAAACTCCAAGTCCTACCCTTGTAACCATTGAAACTGATTCTTCCGTGGTGGTCCAAGACATTCACGCATTAGCAGGTTTTTGCTCACAAGTTTCCCATATCTAGATGTGAGTTTGATAGGTAGCAAGTGCCAAACAGGTTGGGGTTTAGGGTAGCTAGAACAAAGAGTTTGATAGATCCTTGCTATAACACCAACCTGTGATTCTTTTAACATTTCATATACCATTCCCATATTTCATGAATAAAACCAGGATTGACTTTATTTTTCCTTCCATGCATATGCGCAGTCAAATACATAACAAACGAGATCTAAATAACTAATGCTAAAAGTAACATTATATCATTTAAAGTTATTAAAACAATTATAACTATTTGAAGTATATAAAATATGTACCAAATGAATTTATAAATAGTGAAACAATAAAATCAATACCGGTTCATTTCGTGAAATAGACTTGCAACATATATAACATTATAAGAGTTATTAGTTATTTATAAAACCAACGTCATAGTTCTCTACAAGGGAAAGAAATCATTATGCCAATCAAGAACTTTTAACATTATTACTCAATACATTCAACTTAAGTTCAGTAGCAACTGAAACTCACATAGCAATACCGTTGCTCATCATTACAACAAGTATAGTATTATAAAAATTGAAAGCTAGCAATAAAACATAAGTACGTGACTTCCGTAAAGGAAAGAAATCAATATGCTTATTAAAAACTTTTGACACCTTACATCATATTTATTGAGACACACCCTTGTTTTAATGTCGTCTAAGTTTATATTTATCATTATCAACATTGTCTTCGTGACTAACTATGTAACACATTCAAGTCTTGAATTATCAACCACACAATTACCAAATATCAACTCATTTTGTTTGTCGCATTCGACATCGCAACGACCTTTAAAAATAGAAAAAAACAAATATCTGACATCTTGTTCTTAGAGGGGAAAGATCTTGTTTAAGAAGTCACTACCTAGTATTATGGTAGCTAGGAACCCTAACTAGTTAACAAAGATTCTATGGTACTAGACCAATTATGCTAAATGAAAGATACTATCACTCCTAAAACATCTTACATGAGGTAGAATGCATTTCTGATTTTGCCCTAAATTGCTAAGACTCTATTGTGTTATGCTATTGATGATCTGTTTATAATATTCTCAACTCTGGCGTAAATAAATATTCAACTACAAACACTTCCAATTCTAGCGTTGGTAAGTATTACATAAAGAAAATGAATGATATTCTTGACTTTTGTGTAGGTGAATATTGGAGTTTAAAATTATTTTCCATTTTGGTGCTAATATTCCTAACTCTAACGTTAGTAAATATTGTTAATTCTGACATTATACATGCAGTGGTAATGATAACATGTTGGCTCTTCAATGGTGAACACTTCTTATAGAGATGTCCTTTAACCAGAACTAAAATGTTGCTTTTATCTTGGTTAACCTAAAATCTCAATCTAGAGACTCCCTTTAACCAAAACCTTGGTCTTTGTTTTTAGCTCGGTTAACCTGAAATCTCAATCTAAAGACCTCCTTTAACCAAAATCTTGGTATTTGACTTTAGCTCGATCAACCTGAAATCTTAATCTAGAGACCCCTTTTAACGAGAACCAAAATGTGAAAAATATCTCGGCTAACCTAAAATCTCAATATGTCGATTCCCTTTAACCATAACAAAAAAATTTCTTACTTTCCAATCGCGGGATTTGAAAACTCGATGCTTCCTAATTGCAGGGTTGAGCTGAAGATTCTTCCTGATGTCAAGGTTGATCTTCTTCTTTTCTTGGGAATATATTTTCTAATAGTAGGGTTCTTCTCACTTTCCTTCTTGATTGCAGGGTTTAAAAAAATTAACATTTCCCAATCGCAGAGTTTGAACCATGTGCTTCCTGATTGCAAAATTGACCTGAAGATTCTTCTTGATGACAAAGTTGATCTTCTGCTTTTCATGAGAATATTCTAATAGTAGGATTCTTCCCACTTTTCTTCTGATTATAGGGTTTAAAAAAACTGATATTTCTCTATCACGGGGTTTGAACTTGGATTCCTTGCTATCATTGCTCAAGGGTTCTTTCTTTTTCAACTCTGATTCATCAAGATCTTGCTAGATTTCCATGAGGATCTTCCTGAATATATATATATATATATATATATATATATATATATATATATATATATATATATGCAATGCTTTGGGTTGATGACATGCATGCATCCTTACCTAGTTTGAAATATATCTTTATCTGATTTGAAATATAGGCCCCCATCTTTGATGCTCCATCCTTATAGGGTGCCTTTGTTTGCTATCCAAACCTTCTTAGTCATCTGATTCAATAACTCATTTGAGTTTGCCATATTTCAATCCTCAACTCGAATATAAGTTCTTCATCATGGATTGTCCATAACGATTATTACTCTTATCGTTTATCAAGCATGATCATGCCCTCAAGTGTGGTGTTGCTTGATTTATCATGAAAGAGTTTAACAAAGCATTAACTTCTTGGATTCTCTCAAGAACTTCTCTCTGATTAGTTGTATGCATCTTACCAATAATCATCAAATGGTTTTTTACAGTCGATTTCATCTTAAATTGTCAATTAGCCACAGAGTTACCTTCAGTTAAACCATACTCTTCAAACATATGTTATCATGAACCTTCATGAAACTGTTAAGTTATCCAAACAAGTAACAAAGGCTCATCATTGTATACTCAGTGCTATTCTCAATGAATTCCTCCCAGCTAGTCTAATTAGATCATGAAAAAAAAAAACATTGTCATCATCAATGATGTTCTTTATATCACCCACATTCATATGGTGAAGTGCACCTTGAATCAATGGGCTTTAAAGTTGATTGTACCACAGTCAATCTAGATAACGTGCCTCTTTTTAATATTTATCCAAATGTATTAATATAATAATATCTTTCAGGAGTTATAACTATATTTTAGAGGGTAAACCAAAATTTTAGACATGAAGATGCCTCTTAAGTATAACATTACTCTCAACCTCTACTGGAATTTCTTAAATCATAGATTGCCTTGAGCAACATTGCTTTCAGTTGATCTGATCATGCTCATTCTTTTGTCTATCATCAAGAGACATTTGTTATTGACAAATGTTAATCATAATTTTAATGGATTTCATTGAATCATCATTTGATTATGTTTCTTAACCTTCTAGCTGATCTTAATATTATTTGTTTTCCCTCCTCGTGTCCACTGTATTGCCCCCGACTATTTAACTTTTTAAGGATAATCAAGAAGGGTCAATGTCATTTCTATTAAGAATTTTGCAAACTCGATCAATATTCGTTTATTCAAAAATCTTTCTTGTTCTGGAATTAACTCGTAAATTTTAATGATCATGTCTATTTGTTAAAATAAAATTAAAGAGATGTCAGTTTTTTTAAAGTACTTTTGAAAATCAAGCTTATTTGGTTGTCTTATAATTTGAAAATAGAAATTGACTCGATGTAAGATTAAAACAATTTGTTTAGCTCTTTTATAGTTCTTTGTGTCTATTTTAATCTTTTATTTTGAGTATGTCATTTGATGGTACGTTATGAGGTCCTTCTATGGATTTCAACAACAGAAAATTGAAGTAAAGGCTTGGGGTTCCATTGAGAATTTATCTCATTTTCATCACTTATTTTATTAGCATGCATAATAACTAGTAGTGAATTTGTGACCCTTATGGAAAAGCTCTTCAAGTTTTAAGAGCGTCATTTATCGATTCAAATTGCTTACTTAATTAAAAAAGGCTTTTAAAAGCACATAATGCAGGTTATGGTTTATGGGCTATAAAAGAAAGAGAATTTCATAGGCTTAAAAGGTGTTTGAGGGTTTCAAAGACCTAGGATCACTTTTCTTCTACCTTTTTTCTCTTGTGACATCGTCTCATGGACTTTATTCAGATAAACCTTTTTTTTTAATGAAAAGTCTTGCTTCAAGATCTTTTCCTCAATCTTAGAGCGTCATCAAACCATTATTTTTTTTACATCTTTCTTTTATTTATTTTTTTTTGCTTCCTCTTTCTTGTCTTTTTCCTTTTATGATAATGCCCCCTAGTGTTGGATTTTGACTTTCATTGATCCATATGTGTATTTTGACAGTTTGCTCATATTTTCCTTTTACCCATAGTGTAGGGTGTGATCCTGGTCAGAGTTTTTGTGAAGAAAAACTTTTTAAGCTCAAATAGGGACCTCAAGGGATATATTCTTAAAAAGTGAAGGGATAAAAAGGACATCTTTTTCTTACTTCAAGTAAGGTCAGTTAGAATCAATAAATTTAAACCTCATCTAGCATAATAATTTGGACTTGCAAAGAACTATGATTTGCGAGTCTTAACTACCGAATCCACTATAAATCATTATGCATGCTACTAAAGCTTAACTCCATGATGTGCGGTTCAAATTCATATGTGAGTTCAAAATTTGTTTGGTCACTCTATGTTGTTTGTCATGTTATTTTAATGAACGTCAAGTCATTTCTGTAATCAAGACACTCTTAATCTTTCAAGATTGACTAACCTTAATTTCGTATGTTAGAGTTTGATCAAAATATTTTGTCAAAATAAAATGTTAAACATCTCTTAATTACAGAATAACAAAAAGACAAAGAAAAGACATATTTCATTAAAAGGATGAGATATGATCCTAAAACAAAGTGTTGAATGGCAAAATTCCATCACAAATTGTTGACAATGTGACACCCTAATTAGATCAGCTTTTCCAGCAATCATCCATGTCTTGTCATCATTTAATAATCTTTGTTATGTTTGTTATAACCCATTTTTGGGTTATTTGCCCTAAATTTACCCTTTTTCCTTTTAAAATAAAAATAAAAAAACAAAAGAAATAATAACAAGAAGACTGGCGACGTGGCAAAAGTAAGCTGAGAGGGATTCATATATATATATATATATAAGAATCAAGCTGGAGTTTTGGATAAAATTGAGAACCTAATCATACCTCATTGTATCCAAGACTAATGATTCTTCTATACAAAGAGGTATGATTAGGCTCCCAATTTTATCCAACCAAATCGGCTGCTCGGATGACTATTTTTTTAGAGCATTTAATACTTCATCTCTTAACCAAATCGGACAAATCATACACCTTTATGATAATCTGACATTGTAGTACACTCCAGTGTAATTCTTGTCGGTTGATTGCCCCTATAGCCGTCATGGCGTCGCCCCAAGAGGCCAACTCGATTAGCTTTTAGCAATTTAATTTTCACATATCATGATGACAACTTTGAGCCAATGATTGAGATCCTTCCCGCTTAAATGAAGATGTACCCTTTCCATCCCCTATAAATAGTAGTGGATTTCGGGCATTGAGGAGTAAGAAAATTGAGTGGAAAATGAGCAAAACAAAATAGCCTTTATACCATTTGTTTGCCCAACCAGCCCTATTTCCTCTTCATCCTCCTCCTCTTATACCAGCATCGTGAGTCATTCTCACCAGCCGCATTGCCAGTTAGAAGGCCACCACCATTTCTACCAAGAGCCTCCAGACTTCCAGTAGCGGCCTCAGCAACTCAAGCAGCAGTCACCAACTGCTAGCTTCTCCACCAACACCTCCACCATTCCTCCACCAGACCTCCTAGCAATGACAACCAATGTTTCCTTCCCGTGCCAAGTAACCACCTTTATCACCCTTTTTTTGTTATTGTATAATTAAATACAAAAATAGTTTTAAAAAAACAATTATTCATGACCTGGATCACGTGTTTGGTGAGTTAAATTAGGTTAATTGGGAATTGATCTTTATAGTTGGTTTTCATCTGTTTTATATAGGGTTATCGCAGTTCTAAATAAATGTTTCAGCATGACGTTGGTGCTCGATTTTACGAGAATCTATTTTTTTATTACATAATTAAGTCTCAATCTATTTTTTTGTCAAATTTCCCATGAATATTTGCTTAAAATTAAAATTTTATTTTTAAAGTTTTTAAATATATTTTTAACATGATTTATCTCATTTATTATTTTTTTCAAGCCTTCAATCACATGCAAAATATGAACACATTAATTTGATATGTATTTCTTTTAAACTAGATTTGATAATCATGAAATGTTTTTTTTTAATAGTGATTACAATTTAAAATGATTTCACTAAAATAATCAAAAGATTCGTTAATAAGAAAATTGAATTTAGATTTGAAAAATATTTAAATTTGTAACCAGCCTTAATTTTAATTATTGCTCTCTTCTATTAGAAAAGTGTGCTACTAATAAAAAACAATATCGTTTTCAAGAAGATTAAAATTTTTTTACGATGATATTATTATTGATTTGTTTATGGATAATTATGTATTAGAACAATATGTGAAATTTTTAATAATAATTTGCTTATTAATATTGAATGAAAATAAATTATCTATATTTATTTCATTTCTTTCTTTTATCAAATTAAGAACCCATGACAAAAAAAAAAAAGATTCTTGTTGAGAAAATATATTAATAAGAAAAGAAGTTATACTAGATTTGTTTTTGAATTGAGCTTAAATAATTTTTTCTAATAAAAAACAATTTTATTATTTTATAATTACATAAAAAAATATATTTGAAACTTATCATTTATTCCTAGATAAAATTGACTCGATAATGTATATAAGGATAAATTGGAGAAATACTATGAATAGATCGAGTCATTAATCATGAAAAAAAAAAAAAAAACAAGGGAAGTAAAAAGGGGTTTTCATGGAAACGGGGTTTATCCAACTACGAAAGAATACCTCCCATAAACGAAGAAGAACGAAAGAAAGATTGAAAGATTTGACGAAAAAAAGTTTATTTTAAAAAGATTTTCGCAAATTCTTTCCAACTTCATGAGCAGCAAGGGAACTAGGTTCCTTCCATCTAAATGTCTTGTCGCTTGCATTGGGCATGATAGTATAGGAATAAAGCATCACATACTCGATCTAGGCTGGATTATTTCTCAAATTCTGAAGTTGATTTCTACTCTAAGTTTGACGTGAAAAATGTTACAAATTAAGATCTTACCGGTTGCCATTGCTGCACTGCATGCATTGTCCTCTCCTATCTTTAGCCACGTATGATGTAATGGTGCTTTGCATGTAAAAAGAATGGTTGCAGGCGTAAAGCTTTGGGCACTTTAATTCCAATCCTCAGCTTTAGAAGGAAAAGATGTTTGTTTCTCAAAAAAAAAAACAAAAAACAAAAAAACTTTATTATGGGAACCCAAAGCACATGCTCAGCACACCACTAATTGGGGCATTAGTTATTGAGTGATAGTTTACTTGAGGAATCCTTTGCGTGAATTCCATTATCATGCCTCAAAATGCTTGTGTGCCAGTGTTTCCACTAGCATTGTGCAAGAATAGCAGTGTGGCATTAGCATTTTCTGGTGTGAGATTTGACACTTTGAAAAAGATTTTGTTCCAAGTGGGAAAGCAAACAGTAGTCCTAAGACTTGTGTAAGCATGTGCTCCTGTATCTAGGAACCGCTCGAAGGTAAAAGCAATTCTTATGAGCAAGGGAGCATCCCATCCGCTCAAATTATTGCAGAAACTGTGTTTTCACTTTTGTTTCAAAAAGCCTGCTGAACATGAACCGGAAAAATCGTGATCCCTACCTCAAGCTAGTTTAGTGCAATTTTATTCCTGGAATATCTATGGTGCCTAGCCAGTTGACTGTTATAGGTGGTTCGTAATCAACTAAAAGCTAGGGCTTCTTAGTGCCAACTGCCAAAAAAATCAGAAGTGCATAATAGATACGGCAGAAAACCCAGGTGCAGGTTAGGGTATTGATTCGAGGTTAAATTGAGGTATTGATTCGAGGTTAAATTGAGTTAACTAAGTATCTAATTGTTTCATAAAAATAACTTAGAATAACATAGTTTTAATTAAGAAAAAGTTTTTTTAATAATTTGATATATAATCAAATCTCGAGTTAATAAGTCATTAGATTAATTGATCAGGTCAAGTGTTATAACTATAATATATCTTTTGTCAATAAGTCAAAAGATTAATTGATCAAGTTAGGTTAAATGTTATAATTATAACGTGTGATTTTAATTCAAGTCAAAATCCTTTTATAGTGTGGAAAATCCCTCAAAATTTGTCTCATACAACACCTATCAAATCATTTTAAACCTTCATTAATCATTTTAGATTCAATAATTCATAAAATGTGGTGAAACAATTTATTTTAATCCTATAAAATAATTTTTTGGTTAAAAAATCTGTTTATTCAAGTCTCGTGTGCATCTTTGAATGAAAGAAAGAAGGAAGAATTCTTATTTTTACGTGAACTATCTCATCTTAGTCTTTAATTTTCTTTCTATTAAATTATTCAACTTTAGTTACTCCATTTTCTTTATTTTGTTTTTTAGTTTTCATGAAACAAAAGGTTTTTTTTATATCTATTAAGAGCATATTTTGAGTATGAGAATGAAAATCTCATTTCTATTATTCAAACTTCTTGACTTTAGTTCTTACAAAG
>Ga0325402_1000310_pt1 | contig 31342 bp, 18 predicted proteins | sample PopdelMetagenome_22_FD_207212 | JGI IMG/M metagenome (GOLD analysis project Ga0325402, IMG submission 207212) | Populus deltoides microbial communities from Bellville, Georgia, United States - Xylem-PdKOR-R3 | ecosystem: Host-associated > Plants > Phyllosphere > Stem > Wood/Secondary xylem... | reverse complement strand
TTTTTTTTTATGTTTGGAAGAATTTGGATCCAACGTGCAATGAAAGCACACACAATAAACTAGTAACCATCTATTTATATTTTTAGAACATGTGAGTTTAATTGAACTTATTTCATCTCTCGAGTGAATTTTCAGTATTGATTACGAACAATAAAACAACTGAAATTTGAGTTAAACAGCATCTGCATTTGACTGTTGTTATCTGTCTATTTATTTGTACTTGTACGGATAGTTTTGGTTGGATAGAGGCTTTTGGGACCTGAGAACAAAAGAAGAAGGAATCGTCATCTATAGGATAGATCATGCCCGCCCTTGTTACCTCTCCCTTCACTTTCTTTATCCCATGGGAGCTTTTCTTTTTGTCTACAACCTCTCAGTTTTAAAAAGTCTGTCCCTACTATGGCTCCAGTAGTTCCTCATCTATCTCTGTCTCTTTTCTGGTCCCGTTCACTTGCAAGAAAGCTAACCTTCAAGCTCCATCAAGTAATCCTTCTGCCTCTATTTCTTTCTGCAAGTCTTGGTGGAAATTAAGGAGTCCCATTTTGCAGCCCCTATTCCGCTATTTTTATAATTTTAAAGTATTCTTAACTTGCTCGGAAACTTATTTAATTATAGATTTCTACTATAATAAGGATAGAATAATTATTTCTATACATCATAAGGATTCTTTATTAGTATGGAGTTCATATCATACATGGAAACTATGTTATTGCCCATGAAATATCCTTGCAAGAATAGAAAATTTCTAAAACCAGCTATCACATCATTGTAGAAAAAGAATCCTAGCTAAATAAGAAGTCCACATGTCCAAAGGAAATAATTAACAAAATTCATATAACCTATATTGACTAGTATTGCAATGTCTTCCCGAACTTCAATTGACCTAAGAGTTTAACCCAAGGTAGGACAACATGTCAAGAGACTCCATGTAAAATGCCAGCCCAGTCCAACGGTTGGATTGAGAATTATGATTGTTTCCGTGAGCCTGGACAGTTGTGCATTTTACGTCAGAATCCGAATTTGATTGTTTTTTTGTTACTCGGATCGTATCATTCCCTCTCTTTTTAAAAGAATCGTCCTCGAATCATTAAGAGGGATAATGGACAAAATTTTAGCCTCTTTTTGAAGCTTTTGGAGTTTTTTTATTGCTAACAATCATCACCAACAACTTTGGTGAAGGTAGCAGCCCTCTCTTTCGTTTATCATCATTGCGGTGTTTTTGCTCCTCTCTTTCTGAAGCTTGCTAGGCAACAACTAATATCGTCAACACATCAAGTTCTTGCTGCATCTCCCCTAAAATACAAAATAGACTCTTAGTTTTTTTTTTTTTAGAACACTAATCCTTTTATTTCTTATATTTTTGTTTTTACCTTCCACATTAATTTTTCTTTGTGTTGTCTTTGTTTCGGGTCTGATCTTGTCTGTGTTGTCTTTGTTTTGGGTCTGATCTTGTTTCAAATCAGTTTCGGTCAGATTGTCTTCTTCCTACATTATTCTTGATTAGTTGCGTTGAATTGAGTCTTTTGGCTCTGATACCAAATGATACGAAACTCGTGATCACGTAACCCACACACAAAGATAACAATTCTTGGAAAGCCAAGTAAATTCGGTTTGATAGGGTGTGACATAAAAATAATTTATACCTAAACACCAAGACTATTGGAAATGGAAACCTCCACCCAACAAATATTGATTCGCAAACAAGAAGTATAAGGATGACGCCACGAAGTCAATTGTTCTTCGATAAGTTGTTTTTCAGTTCTTTAGAAAACCAAGAAATGAAGATTATCCCACCAACACACAAGTATGACAAATAAGAAGTTTTATTAATCTTAATTGTCTAACTTACATATCTGGTTATGCTTTTATTTATATTGACTCTAAACTGAAATAAACCCTAATGGACCCTTTATGTGGACTTATATGATGCCCATTTACAATTAAATTCAAACAATATAAATAAACCCTAAACTAAGAAGAAAATAATAATAACAATAATAAATCCAAATTTAATATCCTAAATATGATAGGATCAATTTTGTTGTCTTTTAGAAGTCCCATATAAGTTAAGAGAATCAAATCTGATTTGTCTCCTCTTTAGTTTTCTTATTTGCAAAGTATTCTTAGTTGACTTGGAAACTTATTTAATGATAAATTCCTACTATAATAGGGATAAAATAATTGTTTCCATACACCATAAGGATTCCACACTTGTCGCATCCTCGTGAGAGCTCAACGTCGCGGCGACCCTTCCCGGAGCGGGGAATTGATGTCGAGGTTTTTATTTTGTGAATAAGGGAGTCACCACCTAGTATTATGGTCACTAAGAACCCTAACTAGCCTTTCAGAGATTCTAAAGCAAGGGAATGGTTGCATAAATGGAAGGTTTTAACACCCCTAATACACCATACCTAAGATAAGCTGCTTGATGTTTAGTTTGCTTTATAATTGCTATGGTGTTAGTGTTCTCTAATCAGTTTTCATAGGATAAGTTTGCTATGATGAATGGACTAGGGTTCAAAGTCTAAAAAAAAGAACCCTTGGTCAATATGGATCATATCTTTAGATATGTTTATAGAGTGCCAAGGAGAACCGATGCAGATCTCTTGAAATTTGTGTTTGATTTGAAATAAATTTACAAACTATGAATTAAGAGATAGCTAAGATAGAAATCTAAGAAGATTCAATGTGCTTAAAATCTCATATTTCCCTTTAGTATTTCAAGTGTTTGCGACTCGTAAATCGCAGGGAAGAGAAAAAAAAAACTAAGTTAGAAATCTAAGGAAATTGAAGGTGCTTTAGAAGCCCATTTTTTCCTTAGTATTTCATGCTTTCACGGCTTGTAAACCGTGGAGTCAAAAATTGAAATGTCCCCAATTATAATCAAGGCTTCTTTCCAGGATGTGTGATAAATAATCATGACTTATTATTTCTAGAAAAGTATTTTGGATATTAACCACTTTGGGTTTCTTTATCCAAATATTAACAGTGAATAATAACAAATTATTCCCAATAATATTTTAGATATTAACCCCTTTGGGATTTCTTTATCCAGATATTAATAATGAATAAACAAATTACTCTCAATAATATTTTGGATATAACCCCTTTGGGATTTCTTTATCCAAATATTAATGGTGAATAAAGATGAATTCCCCAAAAATAAGATTTTTGTATTTTTAGAATATTGGCCAACAGCCTTTGGAATTTACAAACATGTTGTAAAATCCAAAATGCAGAAAAATAATTTTTTGTGTTTAAGAAATCCATACTAAAACATATTTTTTTAAAATCTCGAATATTTATTTTTTCAAAAAAGGAATGTTCAAAATATGTTAAGGTATTGACCATATGCAACACACAATAAAATGTTTTTTTTTTCTTATAATTTCTTGACAAGAGATGGCTGGTTACTGTGCTGAGCACAGTAACCAGATAATTATAATTAGCTGGTTGCTACCGGCTAATTATATCTTCATTTGCTGCAGAACGTGAATTGCTCACGTTCTGCATGCAAATAAAAACAACCGAAAAGGACAGGTCATGGAAGGAGAGAAGATTACCTGGAGTGAAGGAGTGTATTTGCTGTCGCTGGCAATGGCTTGAGGTTGCAAAAAAATAATGGTGGCTGCTGTGGCGGTGACTGTTCTTCGTCTTCCTTGTGTAGAGGCTCAAGCCTCTGTTTTCCTTTATCTTCTCTTGTTTTGATTGCTCTTCCTCGCCACTGTTTTTGTTTCATTCTCCTTGTCCCTGTGTCTTCTTTCTTTCCGATTTGTTTTGCTTCTGTTTTCTTCTTGCCCTCTCCTCTGTTATGTTTCCTTTTCCTTTCTTTCACAGTGACGAAAGGATGAAAGAAAACCCCTCTCTGTTCTCCTGTGCTCTGCCTTATTCTCTCCTCTCTCGTTCTCTTCTTTTTTATTTTTCTGCTCTCTCTTTTTATCTTCTCTTTTTTGTCCCCCGTCCTTAGGTCAGTAGAGGAGGCTTATATATAGCCTATATGCAGCTCCATTTATGAAACAAACTACACTAATCTAGGATACCATTTCGGGTTACAATCAGCTCAAATAAATTAGGAAAACATAATATTCTGATTGATATTTTGATGATTCTAGTGGTTATTTTCCCATGATTAAAGGGTTATGCAACTCATTTCTGCCCTTCCACAGCTGGCAACGTGAGGCAAACTGTTTCCTTCGGTGTGAGGCACAAAAAAAAACATGGTCTGCAGCTCCAAAAATCAAGCGCGATGATAATGGAAACAAGCAGGAATTTGCAGATAGAAGGAAATAATGGCATACAGGGAGGGATACTGTTCAAAACACAAATGAACAGTACCATGCTAATTAATTCCTATGTTGTTTAATGCTGCAAAGTCTCAAATGGTGGCATTTTTTCTTGTGAAAAGAAGCATAATATAATCCAACGTGGCGGCCAGTAACCAAAATTATTATGATGTTTTCTGATCTAGTCTCTATTCAACGAAACCAATTATGGTTTCAAAGTTTAAAATTGATCTTTAATTAACCCGATAAATTCTTGAAACATTAACTCGGGTCCCTCAAATCAGACCTGCAAACTCAGGTCAGAATCCTTCTTGCGGCAAGATTTTTTACTTTCATGCTAGACATTCAAATGAGAATATCTTGAACTTCTGATATCAGAATTAGGCGATTCAAAAACCTAAATTCATCTACATGTACAAGACTACAACTTTCATGAAGGATTCAAAGTGAGATAAAATCGTTTTAAAGAACAGAATTGTAAAAAAAAAAATCGGGTTGGAACCCTTCTCGTTGCAGGATTTTCTACTTTCATACTAGATATTCAAAAAAGGAATATCTCGAGCTTTTGATATTGAAATGAGGTGATTCAAAAACCTAAATTCATTTATACGTATAGGTCTATAACTTTCATGAAAGATTCAAAGTGAGATAAATTCGTTTTTAAGAACAGAATCTAGCTGCAATCTGGTTAATCAAAAGGATCTTCTGATCTGATTTAGAAAACTGACAATGCTAAGCATCCCAATCTGAATCAGAGTTTGCCATAAGAATAGTGAGCCCTATGACCCAATAAAGGTGTAGGTCAATTCTTTAACATGTCATGGGTGACAAAATATAGCTGGGATTGTCAGATATTGCACAAAACTAAGTCAGAATAAAAGCCTAAGTTGGAATAAAAAATTACGACAGCAGCAGAATCATTTTTCTTAGTGCAAATTTTGAGGGATTTATCCAACCTGAAAGACCAGATAAAAAAGGAACGAATTTAGCATTATGAAGACTCCTAATCAGTCTAAGAAACCTGACGATTTTGGCAGAAAAGAGGGAGGATAAAGAGAGTGGAAAATAGCTCAAACAGGGTTCGAAAAACATTTCTTTCTTCTATGCTTTTATCAATCTTCCAGCAAACATGAGCTAAACTCCTGCACTCGGTTCAAAAGGGGTACACATCATCTTCAGCAGGTGGGGCCTAAAAATGAGTAACAACAACACTAATACGGAGTCCATATCATACATGAAAACTACGTTGTTGCCCATTAAATATCCTTGCAAGACTAGTAAATTTCTAAAACTAGCTATCACATCCTTGTAAAAAAAAAATCATAACCAAATAGAAAGTCCACAAGTCAAAAGGAGGTAAATAATAAAATTCTTACAGCCTCTATTGACCAATATTGTGATGTCTTTTTGAATTTCGATTGACCTGAAAATTTAACCCAAGGTAGAAAAACATGTCAAGAGACTCCACGTAAAATTTCAACTCGATCCAACAGTCAGATTGAGAAATATAATTGTTGCTGTAAAACTGGACAATTGTGCATTTTATGTCAGCAACCGAATCTGATTGATTTTTCATTGCTCGAATCATATCGATGAATAGCCTTTAAAACAAGCCCATTGAATTTAATTGTGAAATGTTGGCTAACATACCAAGTATTTCAAATGATGATCATCATGTCTATGAGATGAAAGTTATCCCTACAATTGAGAGATTTATATATGTTGAGACGATTATTATGCATACCGGGAGAGAAAACTTTTCAGGTGCAAAGATCAAGGGTCAAAACTTGATGCTAAGACCTAGATTGTTTTATATGGTCATATCACATAATATTTTGCCCTAGAAAAGGCACTTTGATGAAGTGACTTTTATGGACTTATGCCTTATCAATTGTATGATTAAAAGAAGGCCAACTAATTTTTCATATATTATAATGAAAATTTTGATAATGGAAAATGGTCAAAAACAGAAGTCCTTGTTTTATGGTCATTGCTTAACAACTATCTTTGAGCATTTTGATATTGAATTCACGAATACAGATCGGGCACCATATTCCAAACATTTAGAGATAGATAATAAGACCCTAGCAAAGATAAGATTTATCTTAAATGAGGACGGTGCATAGGTTTCGAAAGACCAAATTAACGAGGAAGAGCGTGATAAAGAAGACGAACAATAAGTTGGTGATGATGAATTTGCTAATGTATTTGAGACACCACCTTTATCTTCCTCTTCTAAAGATGTTGGTACTAGCTCATTGAGATTTAGGATGGATGATCGCCTAGCCCATATTGAGGTTGATGTGAGTTATCTTTGAGAATTACAAGCACATATCCTCTCTAATCAAGAGCATATGGCTGGCGACCTACGAGATATCAAGGATATAATGACTAGCTTGCTCTCTCGCTATCCACTACCCTAGATGATTGTATCATTGACTTCTTATGTTTTTCATGCTTTTCATTTTACTTTTTTTCCTGTTTGTAATGAATGATGTATTTTCAATATTATATTATATTTTTATGTCTCACCTCTTTAATCTTTTTCACGTTTTCTATTTACTTTTTGTTGATGACAAAGCGAGAGAGAGATGAGAAAATAAGCATTAGGCAGAGAACATATATATATATATGCTTACATAATTAAGGGGGAGAGATATATCTATAGATTGCATATTATTGTTTAAATCTCTAAGGGTATATTGCAAAATATAGGGGGGTACATATCTTTATATCTATAAGAATACGTTAGTTGTTATCATAAACAATAGGAAGATTGTTGACCTATAGGTCACATATTAATATTTATAATATCTTGTATTTTGATTATAACAATTAAATGGAAAATGGACTAATGATATGCTTGGATGAAATTAAGTTTAAATATGTTTTATTTTAAGATCACATCAACAGGCATGTGGAATTGAATGAAAAAATTCATCAACAAGTCCAAAATGTAAAGCAATTGAAGACTTAGTTATTAATGATTCATTTTAGAGCTTATTGTTAAATCTTTATATTTTACTCAATAACAAATTAAAATGAACTCACAAACTTCAGATTGCATGTATAAATAGGATTGATATACATTTAATCGGTTTAAGTTTCACTAAGTTTGAAACTATCAAAACTGGTTTTTAAGCTAAACCGGTTGACCACTGTTCATTCGTGATGAATACCTAGGAATTTTTCAAGAATCGGTCGACCAAATGGTATGATCATTTGAATCGATCGAGCGTTTTAGCCATCAGAGGCATTCTAATAGCTATAAACAGTTAGTTTCTTTTGAATATATATATATATATCAACCGAATGGTATGATCATTTGAATCAATTAAAGTGAGATTTTAAACATATATGATATAAAAGTTATTCCAAAAGAAAAATCAACTAGAAATCATTAATCCTAAGTGATGCTAAATTAAATATTTATATTCTAGCACAAGAGTATAAATCTCACACTCATTACAGTTGAAGTATCTATTTATGATCAAACTATTTGAACTACTTGCATGATAATTCATCCTTATTATGTTTTGTCACAAATCAGCCAGAAAGGAAGAATGAAAATGTCAAAATGATTGGCTTTAATTAGTGAAGGATTATTTATGATGAATTTGTTTAGATTGTTTATCCAAATTAGATAAAGAATTAGTCAAGTTTATCTTATAGGATATAACGTGATTATTTTTGTAATTATCTTGTTTGTTTGGATAAATTATATAGGAAGTTTATATAGAAGATAAATACAACTTGGCCAAAGATAATTGTCACATAATTGTTTTTATGAAACATAGATGACAGTTTGTTAAGAATGTAACAGACTAAAAAGCTTGAAGATAATGTTTTTATCCTTATCACATGGATGTGTGTATATAAGGAAGGAAAATCTGAAGCATCAGTAAAGTGAGTGCAACACTTATATCGGAGCAAAAGTGTCTAACTAGCTAAGAAGTTACACAGAGTTTCGCAACATATACTCTTAACACATGAGTGGAGTGTGAAGAAAATTCTAAAAGAGAATTGTTCGTTGTAGAGTTAGAAAGCCTGCAAACTCCTAAGGGGAGTACCCGAGTTAACTATTAGCAACTAGATATTCCAATCAGGATGATAATAGTTTGAAGATCGCTAAGTATTATGGTAAGATACTACGGTAGAAGACAAACAAAATGTTTTCCTTGATAAGTAAGATAGTATAGTTACAAAGGATTTGTAGTTATAAATATTTCTCTTGTAATCTTCTAAACTAGTGAAAGTTGTGTATCTTAGGTTTGGCGTCCTCGAAGGGTTTTTTTTAAAAAAAAAATCTTTTGAAGACTTCTTCAAAAGATTTTTTCTTTATAAACAAATAAGTTGTTCATTTAAGTTTTTCATACTTATATTTATTTGGTTACTAATTAGTGTTTAATAGTGTTAGCAGATTGCTTCTTAACACACAGAAAACAAAAACAAGGTTACCAATTATTTTTCCAAATAAGTTTTCAACTATGTTATTTTCTCAAAACCTTCTTCCTATTATGCTACTTTGAAAAAGAAATCGTTCCAACATATCAAAAACCAAGCGTCTGTTTTGTACTATTGTTATACTTATTATGTTTTATAAAAAAATTTCAAATATTTCACTAATCAGATTTTAGATTTTTTTCTAAAAATTAGCATTGTTTAAAAAAATAACAAAATAACACATTTTGAATTTTTTTTTTGACAAAATAGTATAGTTTGATACATGTCATAATTGTACAACGTGACATCTTAAGATGTTGTTGGTGGAAAACTTGACATTTCAAATAAATTCTTAAATGGGCTTACACAAATTACAATGAGAAAAGAGAAAAAGAAAGAAAGAAACTTTATAGGCATACCAAAGCTCTAATTTCGATACCACAAATAACATTAGAAAGATTTTGATTATACGAGTCTAACAATACAAAGGTAGGTCACCAACGATGATTGAAATGGATCATATGTGGTGCCTAAAGACGACAAGTGGCTTACTTACTTTTAGGTTGCGCATGTGTGTCACTCCAATCATCGGTGATGATCTTTTTTAGTGTCATTAGATTTATTTTGTCATGATCTTTTTAATAGTAACAGTGGTGTCTTAATCAAGTATTTGGTATATCTTCGGGGTCTTTTTCTTTTTTGTTTTTTGGTTTCAATTTTTTCTTTCTTTTCTCTCCTTATTGTAATTGCTCACTTGTTTTGGACGATGTGTGTGGCTCACTCAGGTCACTGTTGGTGACCTTTATTAATGTTGTTGGATCCATCTCATTAATATCTTTCTGATGGTACTGGTTATGTCGAAATCAGAGTTTTAATGTGCCTTTGAGGTCTTTTTTTCTTTTTTTCTCTATCCTCTCTCCTCATTGTAATTGGTTGCTTATCTTTGGACAACGTGTATGATCCATTTTGATAATTGTTGGTGGTTTTTTTTGTGTCGTTAGATTCATCTTGTTAAGATCTTTCTAATGATATTGAAGATGCATAATTAGAGTTTTGATGAATCTCTGTGATCTTTTTCTTCTTCTTTTTCCTCTATCATCTCTTATCTCCTCTCATTGTAATTTGTGCTAGCTCATTTAATAATTTTTTTGAAATGTTGTGTTTTATAATCGCAACAACATATTACATTTCTCAATCGCACGACATGTATTAAATTGTGTTATTTCAAAAAAAAAAAGTTTTATTATTTGGCCAATATTTTTTTAAAAAAAGGTGTTAATAAGTGGAAATACCCTAAATTTTCTCATCTTTTATGGATATTTCAGTGTTTAGTCCTGGTACTAATATTCTACATTTTTTTCAATTTTTAATGATTGACCTTGTCCACGATGGGGAGCAGCAAAAGAATCGATTCTCTTCTAAATTCAAACAATAATCTTAAAGAAGAAAAATCTAGCAAAACTGCAATGACCTTTCTCATCTTGATTGATGGAAAAGTATGGATGACTGACCGATGACTACTGACTGGTCATTGCAAAAAGCTTATGAGATGAGATGCGATGACCCATTGGTTCTGTACGTCATAAGAACCTGCCCTCTTCTTCCCCGTCTGCAAAACTGCAATGCAACCATTTCCGAGAGCTGTTTATTCGAAGGCATGGCAAATGAGAATCGTACGTGGATTCACATCATATGAAGTCCCAAGTGGTCAGAAAGTGAACTGAAACTCGCCGGTTTCTTTCACTCTCTTGCACTTCACCGAGAAAATGACAAGGTCGTATGTCTGTTAATTAAATTAAATTGAACAAATATTGAAAAGGCAAGGAAAAACAAAACCCACTACACCTAATCGAGAAAGGACCTCGCAATCCGTCGACAATTGTCCATTTCCTTTGAAATTAAAAAATCCCAGTTGAGTGACGCATGTTCCATAATGCTTCCCTTTTTGCAAAACTAAAGATCATATCTCGTTCTTCACCTTTTTTATTTATTTTTTCTAGTCCTCGTCACTCATTTTGCACAAGTGGATGCGATTGCAAAATGCAAACCCGTCGAAAAGAGAATTGCAGTAACCCTACAGAAACACAATAGCTAGCAAGAAAACGAGGATCACGAAAGTGGTTTACCATTACCCTAGAGAAGAAAAAACAATGATTGTACCTCAAACAATGGCCGACGTGTAGGCAACAACGGGTTCAACCATTGCCAGTTTCATGTTCATTTGGGCCCCGTATGAGGTTCGCCTTTACTTTGGCAAGTATACACAGAATCGTGAGCTTTTTCTATCCTTACATTAAGATATCAATCCATGAGTACACCGGAGATCGCCTCTAGAGAAGTGAAGCCTAAGCTGCTGTTGAGGCATATCCCAGCATTAACTCATCCAAGTGCGCTAAGAGACGAGATGGCAAAAGATTGCAGCAACTTGGTGCCTACTAATGGACGAGTATGAGAGAGTCAAAGATGAATTTCAGGGTATACAAGTATGGTGGGTTTCAAGTAAAGTGATGCCACAACCACGGTCCATGTATCCTCAGCAAGAGAGAAGGTATTGAAGGCTCACGTTTCATAAGCGGTACCGGGAGATCATAACTGAGGCTTACTTGAAGCATGCGATACAGCAAGGGAAAGAAATTAGGGGGAGACACAGACAGGAAGCTTTACACTAATGATTCTGGAAACAAGTGGCAAATCTACAAGCAGACCACGTGGAGCTATACAGTGTTTAAGCATCCTGCCACAGTCGAGACGTTAGCCATGGAGCCTGCAAAGGAGGAGATTATAGAAGATCTGGTGACTTTCAGCAAGAGCAAGGATTTCTATGCCAGAACTGGGAAGACATGGAAGCGAGGGGATCTTCTTTATGGTCCACCGGAAAGTCTACCATGATTGCTGCAATGGCTAACTTGTTAAACTATGATGTTTATGATCTCGAGCTCACAGCTGTGAAAGACAATACCGAGCTTAGGAAGCTTTTGGTTGAGAGTACTAGTAAATCCATCATAGTGATTGAAGACATAGATTGCTCGCTTGATCTGACTGGTCAGAGGACTAAGAAAGAAGAGAAATCTCCAGATGAGAACAAGGAGAAGTCAGAGAAAGAAATTCGAAAAGAACATAAAGAAGAGAGCAGCAGCAGCAAAGTGACACTTTCTGGGTTGTTGAATTTCATTGATGGGCTATGGTCTGCTTGTGGAGGGGAGAGGCTTATTGTGTTCACTACTAATTACGTGGAGAAGCTTGATCCTGCTCTGACAAGGGGAAGAATGGACAAGCATATTGAGCTCTCTTACTGCATTTTTGAGGCATTTGAAGTGCTTTCAAGGAATTACCTGAGACTGGAAGCGCATCCTTTGCTTGATAAAATTGAAAGCTTAATGAAGGAGACCAAGATCACACCAGCAGATGTTGCAGAGAACCTCATGCCCAAGTCCCCTTTGGATGATGCAGAGAAGTGCCTTTCACGCTTAATTCAAGCTCTTGAGGAAGCAGCAGAAGCTACAGAAAATGATGAGAGAAGCATCCACAAAAAAAGCTCAAGCAGCTACCAAGGCAGCAGAGGTCCCTGCCACGGAAGATGTTGCCCAACCACAAGAAAATAGTCACCGAAATGCCAAGATATGAATTAGAACTAGCAGTACCATCAGTTGTATTAATTCCCCTTGACGTTTTCTGGTCCAAGGTTGCAGTGCAGAGGTTATAATCAAGCAGAAATTTAAATTAAAATCTGCACCCACAAATCCATTGGGCTCGTAACACTATTCATGCAGTTGCATCATATAAGAGTTACAAATATCATGATATAGTTTAATTGAGTCGGACTTTAGTGTGACAAACTAGCATAAATATCTGAGCATTAAAATCCAAAAATGATGATAATTACAACGTAGGAAAAATGTTAAATTGGAAAGTGATACAATAATTACCTTTCAAGGGAGGATGATCCATCACATACAGAAAACAATGCCCTGACCTGATCATTTTATCAACACAACCAGCCAAAATGTTCATGAGGCAGATCATAGCCACGATCATGAAAGATTAAACTATAGGGCCTGAACATCTAAAAGCCAAATCTTTCAGCTACAATATCAGTTAAGGTTATTGTACATTAATTGGATAGCATAAGTAACCCCAGTGAACTCTCATTGACCCGTTGTAGGCTTCTATGAATGTAGACATGCTAAAAAATGACCCTACCTAATCTACAGAACTCTCAGCATCAAGTTGCTCCTTGCTGCAAATTGCATTAAGGTTGTTGCTTAGCTTATGCCATGGAAGAACTCAGACGGTAATTTCCTCCACAGGCTTATCACAAAATTTAATAACATTTTACTATCGTACATTGAGCTTCTTTTCCAATAGAGAGTGAACCTCAAAAATCATTTCTATCTTCATCTTTCATTACTGTGTTTGGACTATCATCAAAACCAGAACCTGGTGCAAGTTCATTGAGATCAAGGAAACGTCTTTTTCTTACACCCTCAACTTCTTCTTGGACTGGGCTACTTGATTCCTCAGGCGGCTGATTTTGCTCTTCCCGTGCTATCACGGTGTCACCTTCAACAGGCTGATCAACTTTCATATTTTGCTCATCATCATTGCCATCAGAATCTCCACTTTGACTTCTGGCTGAATACTCTCCATTCTCACTTGCATCTGAGTGCTCATCTGATGCATTTGATTTCTCGCGTTTTATTGACTCTGTTTCTGACTCGGACAGCTCATATTGTCGGTAATTAATCTGGTTTCGGGTGGCTCTTCTACTACGTCTAAGACCTGACTGGATCTCATCAACAGACCTTAATTTTGTTTCCCTGCGTGTACGCCCTGGCAATTTCTTGAATTTTTGGGGCTCATCACTATCCTCGCTGACACTCAAGGAACCCTCTTCTTCGTCTTCTTCCTCCTCCTCTTCACCATTTTCATCATCCCACTGATACTCTTCATCCCCTTCAGAGCTGCTAGACAGCCTCTTCTGCTTACGTTTCCTCAAGTATTCATCATCATAGACAGCTTCTCCAACTATATCATCATCACTGTCAAAGTCTGCCTCGTTATCTGACACTGCCTCAACAAACTCTTTTGCTGAATACCGTTGAGGCCTCTGTCTTCGTCTATTGCTGCAAGCCATTATGCAATGATAAGTTTATGTGCAAGATCAAGGAAAAATTGTAAGTTCTGAAAGACAAACTTATATTACCTCCGGTCCAAAGCTTCAGATTTATGGTCTTCATCCATGTCATCGTAATCAAGAGAATTAGGAGATGCAGCACTGAAAGTGCCATGTTGCGATGCATGTGAAGGACCACTCCATTTACCATTTGTAGAAGCTTCAGGTTTAGAAAAACCTTCTCTTCTGTGAACAGGTTCTGGGGATGGTGGTTTGCGCCTAAAAAAAGTAAAAAAGAATGAGAGAGAAATTTATATTCCATGGCTGAAGATAAAATGAATTCCTCCAAGCATGGGAAGGAAACAAATAAATGATGAATGTCCATGATCAGTAGCTTACTTTGTTATTTTGATAGCCTCATTGATTGACCGATCATAATCATCTGCAAAATATATTTGATACAGCAATCAGATTGCCCATTGTTGTATGAGAACAATTATTACTATAATAAAAGCACATCCTAATTTAGAAGTGCTCATCAGCCAGAACAGATGTCTGAAAGTTCAGCAAAACTGAGGTAACATATGAAAGTTTTATTCAAATTAGAATTTCAAGAACATTAGAGGGATGAAGTTGCAAAAAGTAGATTTCCCGGTTTACTTTCCAATGTTAATATAAATTCTCTGTTCAACATCCCTCAAGTTCCCAAAAACAAAACTTCGGGTGACAGGGAAATAAGAGTGGTCTGGGGCGAAGGACCAGATCGTTGAAATCGCAACTTTAAAGAAGAAAGGAAGGGAGAAAAAAGGTGAGCAATGAAGTAGGCAAGGCCAATCCATCTGTCAGCTTGGCAAAACATAGAGAACTAGGCATTATAGGTAAAATCTACTTTGAGAGAAATAGTAATAGGAAAATACAACAGGTATCGAGAGTAATCAATTACAACAGCTACTAAATCTATTGCTACTGCATGTTTCATAAGTTTTCTTTGCTTACCAAAAGTATATGTAACAGGCTTTCTATCACGGAGTGAACGTCCTGGTGCAAGTCCATCTATGTTCAAGAAATTATCAAGAAGTAAAGCCTGCCTATGTTGCTTTTTCAGCAACCTCTCTTTCCTCTGAGCAAACACAAGTATAAAAGAAGGAATCTTGAATATGATTTCTTTTTAGGAGAAGAGAACTTAAAGCAGATTTCAATCAAGAATACCTAGAGGCAAGAAAGAAATAACATTTCTTTCTTGATTGATGAAATCCAATTACCTAAAACATGTTAATCACTAAGCAATTTTCAGTACCTTGTAAACCTTCTCAATCTCGGGGAGCATGTCATTCTTTAATTTCTTCCCCAACGAAGCCTCTGTTCTATTTTTGCTAGTAAAGAGCTTCTCCTGCAGCAGTTTAAAAAAGCCTCAATGAGGAACAAAACCCCCACAAAAGTAAATAGCAAATGGCCACGTTAGAAACCATCAGGTGGACCAAATGAATTTACCACAACTGGAATACCACTGGCACTAAAAGGTTAGTGTATAGAATTGTTAAACATAGCGAACTTTCACTGTCAACAACTGAACTCCCAAGATCAGCAAAAAGCTATTTTGAGATAGCAAGATTGGTTCGTAATTAGTGTATCATACCAACTTAATTTTTACTTTGTTTTTTCATGTTTTTAAACCTATCAAAGGAACTGTCAGCAATGGCAGCTGAGTATAAAATTGTAGAAGAGAAGGCTAGCCCTCACACAAAAAATTAAAAGTACTCATTACAAGTACAATTGCTCTGATGAGACCAGAAAAGGAAAGTGTGGCACAAAGAATGGTATGAAATACAAATCCAAGAATGGTATGAAATAAAAATCCACCAAATGAGAAATCCAAATATGGAACTTGAGAGGGTCAAGGCTCATAGAGGATAGCTTTGAAAACATCACCACAATTTGGCATTTGGCCATGAAGTTACAGTTGAAAAAAATGGGTCTAGCTTCTAGACCTCTTGACTGGATATGCGTTTTACATTGTGAATGATAGGTAGTCTCAAAAATTTAACTGCCACTAAAAGGATCCATTATTAAGATGATTTTTTTGATGCACAGCTCAAACATCTATATAGACTTCCTGCAGCCTAAAGAAAATCTCATCCCAATCCATTTTCAACTAACATATGTCAATGGGCAAATACAAGCAAACCCTTTATGTACAATCTTGGAATCCATTTTTTCACCGACTTGGATAGAAATTGATTGGAAAACCCACTCTGTTTTACAGTCAAATTAACAGGAAGCAGGGAGGGCATCATAATATCTAACTTATACAAGGCCCAGAATCATACAACCTGACATTCTTTGTGCACAATAATTCTCTTTTGTTCTTTACCGTAGTAATCCTCTATTAGATTAATATCTCACATTCTCATCATCCATAATTCGGTTTCATCAATAATCATTACTGCAGGAGAAAGAATCTATAGAGGAGAGATATTACAAGGAAGGCACACTGCCACGAATGTCAAGGCACATCACAGATTCAAAACATAATCTGACAACAACACATTATCATCCACACAAAAAAAAGAAAGGGAATGAGATATGAAGGTGAATTTACCATGAATGCTTGTAGAAATAAATAGAAAAGTTCAGATTATAAAAACCATGACAACCTTGCATCAATACTTGAACAAGGCACAAACACAAAATCATGCCATTGAAGTAACTTACGGAAACATCTTGAAATTCTTCGAAATTAGTTGCAACTGTCTCCCACAGGTATGTCACATTAGGGATGATTTGAGATCCCTTTGCCTTTGCTTTAGCCTTCACCTCAGTTTTTCTTATTTCCCGGTATAACCTTTGACCAATTGTCGGATCATCTTCATACCTGCATCAACAACAAAACTGTAATTGTAGAACTTACACTACACAAAGGACACACAAACTACAAATAATAGGAGAAAAAAAAAAGAAGAAAAAATCTCTAGTTATAACATAAAACTATCCAGCTGATCATTTCAATCATTATAAAATTGATAAGCAAACACAACCATAGTAAATTAAATGCATCATTAGAAGCTTATCTCCATTACCAGTAATTAATTCCTTGTGAATCACCTCCAATACGTTCCTTGCGAAATAATGAAAGTTGAATGCCATGCTTGAGGGAGTTGTCAATGTAATTCCGTATATCTTCTTGCTGCCAAAGATCACCCAGATTCAATTCCATTGCTATAGAAAAAAAAGTCCAAAGAAACTAGTGCAAAGCAACCAAGATGTTCAAAAAGTTCAAAGACAAATAAAGAAACAAAATAATATCCCAAGAAAAAAATAATAATAAATGGCAAACCCCATCATAATTTCTAGTAAAACATCCCAACAAAAGCTTTCAAAAGCAAGATTTTATTGCAAGCCACAAACTAATTCAGATCGATAAAAGGAGATAACCTGTGGAAGGTGTTCCTTACTTAGGTGATTAATGGAAGGTTTGACAATAAGGAAATACTTCTATATGGAAATGATTAACATGATTATAAATAAACACAAGGTACTTCTAGAATGATGCGTAGAATACATATTAAAGAACTGCATCTAAATTATTCTGTGGAATACATAAGAGATGAAACTTTTCCTGAGATTACAAGGATGCCAAAGCTTTGTGATGAAAAAGTATTCGACAGCAACAAATAATATTTTGAACAGTGAAGTACATGCATACAGGACACAATGATATTGAGATAAATGAAAAGAATACCAAGTAAATTATCTACCATATATACTACTCTACAGAAAAATAAGGGGCTCAGTTATGCACAGACAAACAAAACAAGAGTTGGGACCTATTTAATTCAAGCTGAAGGGACTACAAGATGAAACAAATGCCAAAAGGACTGGTGGTCACATTGTACAAAAACAAAGGTAAAAGTTCCTAGAGAGAGTCAAATTCTCCAGAAATTTCATTTATCTGTCCCAGCAAAATGGCCATCAAGGTATCATGCTATGTTCTCCATCCAATCAAACAAATCTTAACATGAATTTAATGCTGCAGTTGACATGCATTGCCAGTTTGAACAGTAAAATGAGAAACCAAGCAGCAGTAAAATGACCAAGAATCCAACAAAATTTTTGCTGCCAGTGACAATACCTCAACACGAATGTCACATAATGCTTTCAGTATCACCACACGGACACTAGGATCAAGTGTTTTATACACTTCAACCTCCACCCTACATTAAGGTGAAAACACGAATCAGAATCCAAAAACGTTTGATTCAAGAGTATCCAGGAATGCAAATCTACTCACCCATGTGAAGCAACCAAGGGAAGTTCCCCATCTGCAACCTGCAAAGACACCAAAGTCATCTTAAAATGATATTCGCAATAGCTAAATCCCCCCCCCCCAACTGGTCCCATTTTTTTTGTTCAATACTGTCAACATTAATTAAAAAACAGTATAGTGAATTACCCAGTGCCACCAGTCTCTTAGTTTTCTGCACAAAACAGTAACCCAAGTATCTCGTGTAAGGGCCATTCTGGTAACAGGGGGGATCGCCTAAAATGAGATAAATCAAAAGCGATGAGAAATCAATGTTGCAATAGTGCACATCAATGTAATATAAGCTGGCTTTCCATCATGAAGAGCATAAATATGATCCTGTTGCACCTCAAATACTGCATCAGAATGCAATTTGATTTAAGTAGCAGTTAGCTTTTCCAAGCATAATTTATCATATCAATCAAACCAAACCATCAGAAAAGTTTCCTTTGTCAAATAAGATGACCATACAAAATACCACATATAGTTTGCTGCCAATACATAATTGGGTTTTACCATTTAAGGCGAAACTTGGAGCATTTATTGAAAGTTGATATCCCATCTATCTGGTTTTTGGGGTAATGTAATCTAGGCATTACCTTGCAGGGAAGACATGCCATTATAAAGGGAAATGCATGTTAGAAATACAATATCAATCAGAAAATAGTAAATACACAACATATAACAAAGAAAAGAAAAGGATGATGACAAATATGTAACACATTGGTTTGGTGCCCTATCTTCAGTAAATATCAATTAGTTCAAGCATGTGATTTTACAATGCAAAATAACAACATGTGAAATGCTATACTTCCCAACTAAAACTTAAATACAAATCCAAAATGTTTGTTTGCTCTACTTCTAAGATTTAAAACCTTTGCCTTGAAACTCTCAAGCATGAATTCAAACTAAAGCCAGACCATAGATTTGTGTAGATAATTAGAAATCAATCCATAAGTCACAGATGAAGATAAACTGAAAGGAACCAAAAAACATTCTCAAAAATTTCATAGATCACAGCTACATGATAGAACTTCTTTCAAGCATCTCCCATTTTAAAATGATCATCTAGATATAGTGCTCAAAACTGCATGGATAATGGAATTATTTCTGCAGCAATTTATACTTCAGTGGTGAGGGAAAAAAAAACACTGGGAGAAACCGCATTAACTAAAAGACCTAACCTAGCAGCATATGCAACCCTAATAAGCTACAGCATACCTAAGAGTCATGCAAGTCAATTGTGCATTAGTGAGAATCACAGTACCTCCGAATCAATGATTTCATCAAAATAGGTGATGATATCAGTATAGGAACTCCAGAAACTTGTGATATCATTTCAAATCAAGACAGCAAAATTGATAATATTGTTTAAATTTAAAAGAAGTTCCTGCATTAAAAATTGTAGGTTAACAGTACCATTCCCTATCCAAAATATGAAGTCATCTTGCACCTTTTATGTTGTAAAACACCATATTTGCTTCCAAAATTATGATAGCTAATCATTTTTTTTCCCTCTCTTTCTCTGTGGAGAATAATTTATCCTCCTGTGGGGATAGCCAAAAACAATAACTATTCAGGGTTATCACTTTACTATCAAACTTGAGAAAACCCTAGTCTGATTTTAAAGGTGCACACCAGCTACATCACATGAACTCAAGTTGGGCTAACAAATTACTGCTTCTTTCTGTTAGACTACAAAAGACCAGCCATTTCTCCAGCAAATATTTAGGCATGTTTCCACCTCCATATCACGTTTTGCAACTTTCTGGAGGCAACTTATTTGAAATTATAGTGAATTCCCAACACCTATGACAAATCTTTCGACATGTCTGACTTGAGGGCCCCAAAACATCCACAGATTCAAGAAGTTGTTAAGGATACCAACTCCAGTGATATCTCTGGTGACCAATGATACCAAACTTCCTACAAGTAATCATTTCAGATCAGCCTATACAAGCCTTGAACATGTGGCACATATGATCTCAAGCAGTCCCTAACAGACAGAAGCAAGAGCCTAAACTAAAACCCACAAAACTCCAATTTCTCTTTCTATTGTAGAATAAACACTGCGCATCCAACCGCATACTTCAAAGGTAAAGTTCCATAATGGAAGAAACAAGAGAAAGCAGCATTCAATACTCAAATTGACACATTAAAAAAAAGTTATTTGTTTGAGGTGTTTAATCTCCCATGAAAATGCTATTGTGCAACAATCAACTTTGTTCGCAGCAGTAGAAAATGAAAAAAAAGAAGACAAATAATTTGATGTTACCAACTAACATTGGACCCTCAGCAAAGTAAAAAATATTTGCAGTAACTTCAGCTTCTAAAGATGCAGAACTCAAGAGGTTCCATCCATCCATCCAAAGCAAGGACAAAAAAAAAGTTGTTGAAGTTGAAAAGGGAAGGAAAGCAAGCACTAAACCTTTAACAAAGGCATATGAATATCCCCCAAAGTATCATTAGGTGTAATCAAAGCTGTCTCAAACTCCTCAGCTGAGAACTCCACTGTTATATTCAATAGATGCCTAAATACCTGAACCATCAACAATTTTAATGGTATTTTTTTTCTAAACAAATCAAAGTCTCCAAGAAATTAGCAAAACCCCAAAAAAAAAAAAAAAACTTACATTTAAAAAATGGAGTACTGAAGCTAATTCCCACATGGAGCGGAGGCTCCACCTCGGCAACTGTGCCGGCTCAGGAGGGGCCACCAGCTGCGTCACGATCTTGCTACTTCCACCACTGCATTGCTCTTTCTGCTGCACCGAAGACTTATCTAACTGCTGTTGCTGTTCCTGCTTCTTCGGCTTCTGCTTCCGCTCGATCACCGCCTGCTGTTGCAGCCTCGCCGCCGCCCGTATTGTACAAGCTCGCGACGGCCGATTGCTCCTGTTAACAGGCGGGGTTTGGGAGTGGGCTTGGGCGTCGTCGTTTAGAGGAGTTTGGGCGTCGTTTTGGGAGATCGGTGAAGGCGAGGGTTGTTCCCGAGACATGGTTAAGGAGAGAGAGATCGAGAGGGTTTATGTTAGTTAATGTAGGATTACATGTAGACGATCCTCGATGTTTGCAGAGAGAGGGAGAGATGGAGGACCTAAGGTCCTAACCATCATCCATCCAATAATTAAATTAGTATTATTATAATTATGTTTGTGATTTTTAATGCTTAATAATGCCCTAAGATTTATTATTGGAGGTGGAAAAAGAAAAAGAAATTAGGGAGACTAAGGACTTGTGATTGTGAAGTTGGAGGGTGTCTGTCGAGAGAAGGAAGAAGGAGAATGAGGGGACAATAGCCTGCGAATTTGGGGGAGAGTTCTTTTGTTGGAGGGTTATTACCTTTTTAACCCAGGGCTTATATTGGGCGTTCAATTTGGGTTTTTTTCTTAAAAAAAAAAAATTCCTTCATTTGTTAGGTTTTTGAATGATGATATATATTCGATAAGATAATTTTGGCTTGGTTGATTTAATTCTGGGTTGGGTTAGGGTAATTTCTAATTAATACTGGTTTATCATTACAAATTATAATTACAAAATTAAAATAAAATAAAAACTAAAAATATAAGTAAAACACTTACGCTCCAGACTAATTAGATTGAAATAATATAATTACTATTTCACTTTTTTATAACAAAATCAAATAACTTGTAGTTGGGATAATAAAGATTTTTTTCATTGGATTCATTTGTAATTATTATACTACTCAGATATAAATTGGTTTTTTATATTATATTTACAATTAAATTATTTTTAAAAAACAAAAAAATTAAACCAACATCCTGGAATTTTTTTTTAATTTTACTTAAAACACAATTACATAACTATATTACCCTTAAAATCAAAATTTTTTAACTTGCATTCAGTGTTATTTTCATTTTTCTATCATAATTTTTTTATTACTATCAAGTTCACTTATGGGTGATTTAGTAATTCGATGAACATAAATTTTATTATAAACAAAATGGTTAATGTGTTTATTGCACGTATTAGCGCGTGGATAGTGATTACACGGGCAGCCAAACATAAGCTTTTAAAACAGCATTGGAATCTCCTTGGTGACCTATTCATGCATAGGCAGCACTTGTGGTCAATGGACCTTTGATTTGATATTGACAGTCTTTTCTTTTCTTTTCTTTTTCCTCTCTTCCTCAATTTTCATGTGCGGTTATTTAATTTTTTTCTTTTAAATTTGGTTCATGTTCTTTTAATTAGTATTTTTTTCTTTGAAATAATTTATAAAATTAGATTTTTTTCAATTTCATCCTCATTTTATTTTTTTAATATGTTAGATTTGGTTTTTATTCTCTTGGTTGCTATTTTTTTATTTGAGAACATTTATATAATTGATTTTTTTTAATGATTTTATCCTCCTTTAATTTTTTTTTCTTGTAATATTTTATTCTCATTCTTTTGATTGTTGTTTTCTTTACTTTGATAAACTTTTTAAATTGATATTTTTTTTCTCATCTTATCCTTCAACATTAAATTAGTTGGGAATTGAAATTCTTAATTGAGTCAGGTTCTAGAATTTAACAAGTTGCGAGTCTGAAATATTAACTTAGGTTTAGGATATTCGTCTCGGTTTGCTTGTTTCCCCCCTTTTTAAAGCTCAACATTTTTTAGTTTCATCCTTAAACATTTATTTAATTGGAGACTAGGCTCCATTATTTTTTGTTTTATTTCCTATAGGATTTTTCATTTTATTTTGAAAATGACTCGAGTTATCTCGGGTCTTTTTATTTGTCGTTCTTTGTTAAATTTATGTATTTTTAAAGATATTTTGTTTTTAAATTAATTAAACATAAGCATGAGATGTTCACTTCATAATGCTTTGTTTGATTTACTTTCCAAGTCATTGCTCTCACGGTGCGTATAGCCTTTTTCAGTGTCATTGTGCAGCTTTTCACAGTGGCATTAGAATCATCTCAGTGAGCTCTTTCTGGTGGTGGTGTAGTTTCTATAACAAAGCAATGATGAGTCTTCAACGAGCTTTTCTTTCTTCTCATCTTGAGTATGATATTATCAACTATTTTTTATAGTTAATTATTGCCAAAATGGTTTTTTGCTTTATTTACTATCGATGTTTTTTTAATCATATTATTAAATTAATTGAGCTTATTAAACTTAGTCAAGTTAATGAATGATGTCTCATATTTTTCTTGCTTGTTAAAAAACTCTGGCATTATCTGAACATTCTATTTTTTTTATGTTAGAGAAAATTTGACCCAACCAGTAGCGTAACGCGGACCACCTATCTAGTTACAACAAAAGTTGATTAGTGTTTATCTGCTAGTTTTTTACCTTAATCTGGTTTGATTTGATTTAGCTTATATATAGTGTTGTCTCCTCTCTAAGCTTGCAAGGGTCGGCATTGTGCCAGGTTTTATTATGGTATTGCACAAAGTCGAGTAAATTAATCGAATTAATAACTCTAAGTGGTGTAACTCAATTGGTCAGGTTTTGAGTTTGCTTCCTAGAGGTCACCGGTTCGAGTCTCACAAACCTCAGGACCACTAGAGGCTTATATAGTCGTTAACTTTAGGGCTCGTGGGATTAGTTGAGATGTACGCAAGCTAACTCGAACACCTACGTTAATCTAAAAAAAATAATCGAATTAATTAGAATACTTGTCAAAACTGATTTGAGATTAACTGAATTGAACAATTTTTTAAAATAATTTCAATAAAAAATTTAAAATATATTTTGTTCAATTTCAATTTCAAATTCAAATTTTAAAACAAAATAATTCACCCGATTCGAATCAAACCTAAAATAACATAAGGCTTATTACATCAAAGTCTGATAAAAAAAATACTAAAGGTTCATAAATTCAAATTGAACTTATGTAGTTTTAACAAATATAAAATCAAATCCAACTGATAGATTTAGTTCTTTCATTTGGTACTTTGTGATTGGTTTTGTTATCACAAGTTAGTAAAAATAAATAAATCACATCAACATTCCACAATAAAACTAGTAAAACATCACTAATTACTTATTCAAATTTATACACACACTATCTTCAATATGTATTTTTGTTAAAAAAAAATTATCTAAACTAGTAAATTGATATGTTATTTGAATGAGTAATAAAAAAAAAACTAGATTTTCTTCAAACTACCCTTGTGAAAATTTATTTAAAATGATTTATTAATTTGTTTTAGTTAAATAAGTTTTATTTATGAAACATTATTTTAAATATTTGTCATTATATAAGATAAATAATTATTTTATATTAGACAAATAATTATTTTTTAATATTTTGGATTTTCACAAACCCCTCTAAACTAATTTTTAATATTTTGTCATTATCACTCCTACAATATCACTTTGTTTATATCATAGTTTGCTCTCTATCTCTTTTTTCATTTATATATATATATATACACACACACACACACCAACACACGCGCGCGCTGAAAATCATAAATATCACTACTATAAATACTAAAATGTATGTTAGAAACTCAAATCCATAAATTATAATAAATTAGCTAACCTTCTTTAGATAAAAAATAAAATTCAGCATTATACACAAGGTAAGGTCAAGCTTACAATAAGCTTATATACTCTCCCATCAAATCCAACATACATTTTTTTTTAAACTTTTTGGAAAGGTACTAGTTTTATAAATAGCGCTACATTGCAGATAGATTAATTTTTTAATGTTAAAATAGAAGGTGTCTATGTTATGGATACATTTTTTAGTATCATGATTTTTTTAATTGAGAAATAAAAAGATAGTGTTTACACTTAATAAAAAAAATCATAAAATAACATATATAAAAAAGAGTTGTTAACACTTTCTCACTTTTTAATTTTTTTTTATGATTTTCTCTCTCCTTTCTCAATATGTAGGGATTAAAATGTGAAAAATAAAGTTTTGAATCGAAATAAAAAATGCTAAAATAACATGGACCAAATATTACATAAACCAAAACTTCAAGGACCAATTTGAAGTTTTCCATGTTAAAATAAAAATGGGGTCCTTTTTTTTATTGTTTATCTTGGTCATAATTCTTTAAGTTTATTTTTTTTAACTACAACCTAAGATTCTATTTGTTAAATTTTGATCTTTAGTTTAATGTTGAAATATTCTTGGATATTTCACATATATGACAACTTGAAAAGGAAAAAACTCTCAACACATAAAAACATGTTAACATAACTTGGAAGGATAAGATTGCAAAAAAATAAAGTTAAATGACCAAAAAAATAATTATTATTTATGTGAACAATGCAATCCACAGTGCAATTTAGTATGCATATATAGTGATTGACATTGTTTCTTTTTCCATATCTTTTAGTTTATTCAATAATATATATAACTAAATTAATGCTAGTTCCAATGATGATGACATTATGCATTTAAAAGTACAAATAAAATTTTAAAAACTTACTATGTTTGATAATGAATTACCTTATATGGGATGTGATTGATTTGGTTTCTATAAATATATATATAACATATATGAATCAAGATAAAAAAGAATTCAACTTTAATAAACATTCTAACAATTTATTATTGTTTTATCATTTAAAAATAAACCATTTTTTGTTTATTTTAACATACACTAATATTGTTTCAAAAAGATACAAATCTATTAAATTTATCACTCACTATAACAATCTTTAATATGAATTTTTTTTTTATCTAAATAAACCATGAAGTAGACACAAGAAAAATAACAATGAAAAGTATTTGTCATGGTGAAGTATTTTTAACTTTGAACCTTTTTCTAGTGAAAACTATCGAATTTACTCAGCTAAGCAGTGACCATAATTTTTTAAAATTTTTAACCTTTCGTGTATACCTAGACAATAAAAATCACATGATTCCTCTTCTTATAATTTTGATTTTCACAATTATGTTAATTTTAATCTCAAACATGTCCTAGTTTGTATGAGTGTGTTTTAAAGAATTTAGGATTTTCAATTCTCATAAAAGTGACTACATTTCAAACTCATATAGATGATTTCTTATTAAGAGTATTCTACAATACTCCACTTGAATTTATCAAACTATAAGAATCATTAAAAGCTTAACTTATTCTAGTTTTCACCATATGCAATATTATTCATCACAAGAATGGATAAGAGACTAATCAATTAGGTTGGGTTGACATCTTGTAAATTCTTTAAATATAGGCTTCAGTCTCATTCTTCTTGGTAATTTATCAACTTGCTCTCTTGTTAAGTCTTTTATAAATGGATCCATGATGCTATCCTTTAATTTTATGTAATTAATAAAGATAATTTCATTTAAGAGTAATTATCGTACGATATTATATTTTTGACAAAAGTGTTGAGATTCACCATTACACATACTATTTTGACCAATAGTATATTGATTATCACAATGTATACATAAGCAAAAATTTTGGCTAACTTGATATATCTTCTAAAATGTTTCGAAGCCATTTTACATCTTTTCCAATTATAAACTTAGAATCTATGACGAATCTGGCTATACATGTTTGTTTAGAGAATTTATAAGATACTACAACTTTTTTAATGGTAAAGATAAATCCACTAATAGATTTTGATTCTTTAGAATTAGATATTTCAATTACCCTTCAAGTACAATTGAATATCTTATGCAATATAGTTTATATTTTAAGGTGTATATCAGATATCCAAGAATGTTTATAATGGCCTTCCAATAATCTTTTTTTAGGGTTACTTATATGCACTCAGTTTGTTAAACATATATGTTATGCCTGGTCTAGTGTAATTCATGGGATACATAAGACTTCTAATGATACGTGAATATTTTACTTAAGATATTTATCACTAGTATATTTTTTTATAGATGTCTATTTACATCAATTGATGTTTTATCTATATTGTTCTCATTTTTATCAAATTTTTCAATAATCTTATCAATATAATGATATTAAGATGATATTAAGCCATCATGTATTTTAGAAATTCTAATTCCTTAAATCACATATATTACACTCATATCTTTTATATCAAACTTATTAATTAGTATTACCATCCAAGATTAGTATATCATCAATGTATAGACAAACAATGATATGTGTTATATTTAATTTTTTTACTTAAACACATTTATCATATTCATTAATGTGAAATCTATTTGATAGCATTACATTGTCAATTTTTCATACCATATTTTTGGTGTTTGTTTTAAAGCACACAAAGATTTAACAAGTTTACAAACATGCATTTCATATCTTGGTACTTTAAATCCATCTGATTGTTCTATGTTTATTTCTTCATTTAAGACCCCATTCACAAAAGCGATTTTAACATCAATTTAGTATATCTCAAGATTGTTAAGCAAAACCATAACGATTAACATATAAACTAATATTATTCTTGTAATTGGTGACTAAGTATCAAAAGCCTTTCTTTACTTGTAACTTTTTATTGCTAGTCTAGCTTTGAATAAATCCATAACTTTTATCTTCCTCTTAAATATCCATTTGCACTCAAATGGTTTATTTTTAAGAAGAAGATCCATTAGGTTCTATATTTGATTTTGCATTATGGATTATGTCGCATTATTGATGGCCTTTTTCCATAATAATGCTTATGGAGTTAACATTGCTTTTTTTTTAAAAGAAAAAAAATATTTGAGGCTCATTTTCTAATACATAAATTATAAAATTAGGGCCAAAAGTTTTAGATATTTTAGCCCTTCTAATTCTTCTAGATTTTTCTTCCTCCTTAACTTCTGAAAGATCACTATTAATGGACTTATTAGCTCTCGTAGTAGTTTTTTTTTCTTATACATTTTTACATGATTTTTTTTTAAATGATGCGTTTCTAGATTCAATTATTATATTAATAAGAATATATATATATATAATATTTGACTTATGTATAAGAAAAGAATGAGCAAAACTATTGTTAGCATATCTTATGAATATGTAATCAATAGTTTTAGGTTCTATTTTGACTTTATTAAATGGAGGAACCATGACTTTGGCTACACATCTAACTCTTTCATGTATTTAAATGATGGTCTTATACCTTTCTATGATTCATATGGTGTCTTATCTAATTTTTTAAGGGGTTTTTATTCATAATATAATTACTGATAAAATAACCTTCCTTATAAGTTTTGAGGTAATTCTAAACTTATTAATATAGAATTTATTATTTCTTTCAGTGTTTAGTTCTTACGTTCAATAATATCATTTTTTGTGGTGTATATAGAGCCTTAGTTTGATGGATAAGGCCATGTTCAAAACAAAATTCATTAAAAGGTGAACCATATTTTCCACGTCTATCACTTCTTATCACCTTAATATTCTTACTAAATTGATTTTCAACCTCATTTTTGAAATTTTTGATCATTTTCAAGGCTTTTTATTTGCTTCTTAGCAAATAGACGTAACAATATCTTATACAATTATTAATAAAAGTGAGACAAGAATAAGATTCTTTTGAATATCATATGCATAAACCACATTGTTTATGGTCCATCTCTTTCTTATACATCATTTTTAACACCACATTTCCATGCATTAGGATCTTGCACATAAAGAGTTGCCCATGAACAACTACTTTTGATCACCAGTTGTTATAAACTTAGAAAAAATCTTCGTATTAGAACATGTAAGATAAGTGCTCTAATATCAACTTACCAATATTTAGGATTATCCACCAAGTTCATTTCTAACACAGTTATAACAAGCTTTATATCTTTGTCATCAACGTTTTGAATCATATTGGCTTGTGTATTCTTTCATTTTCAATAATGATAGTCCTTAGCATAATGTCCTCGCATGTTATGAATAAAGCCATAAATATTTTTATGTCAACATCTTCAGTCTTATACTTCTTATCCAAGACTCTCACAATATTTCAACAATTTTGATTGGACTATGTATGTTATATAGAGTGTTGCCCACTCTATTAAGAATAAAATTCTTTCATATAAAGTTTGAGTGCTTCCATGTTTTTACCATATCAACCGTGGTCAAATACTATTCTTTTTCATTAAGAATTAGAGCCTCCTATAGTAAGAACCATGTAGGACTCAAAGTGGTCAAGTAGAATGACAATTTTTGTTGTCATCTCTTAAAGTCCACACCACTAAACGTTTTAGGCTTTTCTCCATGTGGAGCATGTCCAGGAATAGAGTTAGTTTGTAGAGGCAATTGAGGCAACGAGATCTATTAGGATAATCGGTGAATTAATTTTATTAACACTAGTTTTAGATATTTATTATCACAATTATAGAATCAATTTTATAATATTTCTAGATATGCATCACACTCATATAATCGCAAAATAAAAGAACACTTGAATAAAAATTAATTAAAACAAATCATAAATTATGTGCGTTTATGTGTGAAACAAAATATGTATAAAGAACGTATAGTAGCCTAGGGGTAATGGTTATTCTTGTTTGGTTAAGAATGTTGGATTAATCTAATTTCTACAAATACATATAAAACATATATGAATCAACATATAAAAGAATTTAATATACAAATTTATTGACATAAAATGAACCTATAGATGTATATTGAGTCAAGAATCAATCATTTGGTCTTAAAATAATTTAATGCATGCCCTTTAGTGCTTGCAGTTTGATTACAATATTGTTTTCTAGGTCTACTCAGTTTCTTACTTTTAATAGCACAAATAAAAAAATAACAAATCATATTTCTAGGTCCATGTTTAAAAAAGGCTAGGCAAGCCTGGCTTAGAAGAACGGTTCATCGTACATAGTCTAAAGTAAAAAAAAGTCAAGCGCGCATGAGCTTGAAAGGCCAGGGCCACATGCTTGGTTTCATTTTTATTAAAGAGACTGAATGACACGTTGTTCGTCTAAAAAGACAATGTAACATCCACTTGAATATTTTTCAGTCATTTTTTATGTCTAGAAAACAAGATTTGAGTTTGTTCCACCCTAAAAAAACATCTTAAGAACTTTAATAACCCTATTTTCAATCTTAAAACATCATCGATTCACTCAAAAAATCTTAAATCAATATGATAAAAAACCCTTCGCGTGCTTTTATTTATTTTTTTATATGATTGGAGAGCAAAATTACTTTTGTTAAAATTTTTTTTAAGATGAACTCATTAATGTCAGAGATTAGTTTTTTTTTTTGGTCAAAATGCGGTTAGTCAAAAACTTTTTTTCTCATGTTCATTTTCAAGGGCTTTCTTCCTTCTCTATCTTAATACAAGATTGTAAAGTGATGAAAATGAAATTTGAGGACCCAAAATAAAAGCATAAAACGACGGGACCAAGTTAATGGAAATTAAAAAAAAAATCAGAAATCAAAATGTACTTTTCGCGCTCAAGTAACAACGAAAAATCCACAATTTTCCTAATGTGCAATCCACTATTTCTTTAGGTATAGGAAAACAGTAAAAAGGCTATAGCAAAAGGCTGTTATCTTTTAGTTTATTTTATAATAATTTATAATAATAATAATAATATAATTATAATTTTAGCTTATTTTATAATTGTAATATAATACATATGATCAAAATAGAAATAGAAATGATCAAAAAAACTGAAAAACCCATAAACCAAAAAAAAAATTGAAAAAACCAAACCGTGAAAAAAAAACCAATTAGAATTTTGAAAAAACCGACCAGTTCGGTTCGATTTTATAAGCCTGAAACTGAAAAAATCAAACCGAACCCAAACTGAAAAAACTAGAAAAAAAATAAGCCAAACTGGAAAAACCGAGCCAAACCGGAAAAAACCGAGCCAAACAGGAAAAACCGAGTCAAACCAATTTGAACAGGTTTTTGTTCTAAAAAACCGAACCAAACCAAAACCAATAGGTTCGAACTGGTTTCGGTTTTTTTCTAAAAAAAATATTTTTATTTAATTATTTTTTGATAAAAATCAAACTGAACCAAAAATACTCACTCCTGGATTAAAAGGTGTTGTGATCGTGTAAATAATACCCTTCTTGATCATATATATATATATATATATTATGGTTTAAAACCACATAACATGTGGCTATTAAATATGTATGTAATACGTTAAGAAAATATCTAAACAAATGGAGGTATATAAATTAAGACATGTATTTGTAATGAGAGGACAGGATAATATTTCATATGGTAGGAATATGGATTATTTAACTAAAAAACTGAATGGATATATATTACTTAGGATAAGATTTTACATTTCTTGATATTATATTCTATAACTAAAACTAAAGAAATAGATTTATATGAATTATTTCA
>Ga0325402_1000309_pt1 | contig 31342 bp, 24 predicted proteins | sample PopdelMetagenome_22_FD_207212 | JGI IMG/M metagenome (GOLD analysis project Ga0325402, IMG submission 207212) | Populus deltoides microbial communities from Bellville, Georgia, United States - Xylem-PdKOR-R3 | ecosystem: Host-associated > Plants > Phyllosphere > Stem > Wood/Secondary xylem... | reverse complement strand
TCCTATATAGCAAAAGTAAGGGTGATTTAGAAATGTGAACAGAAGGAAATATTACTCGGGCGGCAAAATTAGGTAGTTCAATGCAATTCTCGTGTAAGAATGGGGATGAGAGTGGACCACAACAAGATTTAAGGACATTTTACAAATTAATAAGTACCAACTGTATGTTATTTTTGGCTACTTTGTTTACAGTTTTAGCAATACACTTTTTATGCATTTATATGAAGCCGGAAATATTGATGTTGATAATTGAAGTTATGTTCTTGGCTTAGCTTCAGGAATGCTTGTTTCCGTAACCATTCTGTTGCTAAAATTTCAAGAACATAGCTCTAGCATAAACCTATCTTCCATGGAAGCTCCCTTGAATGTTGTAGCAAACTCAATTTAGAAGGTCAAAGATAGCAGCCACTAATTACTAACCGCAGCCACCAACCGTAGCTGTCAACTGCCTTTATATTACCACCAACAATTTTTGTTTACACTTTAAATTTGATTTTTCATAATTTCAATTTGTGTATAAATTATAGACAAATAAGTTTATATTATTATGTGTGGGAAATATAAAAGAGAAAGAGAGGGTGTGTTTAAGAGCTTAACAATATATGTAAGCTTCTTATTTATGAAATAAAACAGTGTGTTTTATTCCCCTTAAGTGTTTCAAATCCACCACCAGTGGTCTTTCCCATCAACAATTGCTATCAAAGTCTTGTTATTAAAAAACATAGGAGTTTTTGAGATACACCTAAATTTTTAAAGTTGTCAAACACAAATTTTGATCATTCCACAGTGTAGGGTTCATCACTAAAAACTCAATGATGCAAAAATCATCCTAATCAAAGCTAGTGCTGTCCCACATGCACCTCCTGAAGATCTACCAATATCGCCCACACGCCCAGAGGAAGAAGACGACTAAGCCACACAGGCACCATAATTGAGCAAAGTCGAGCTGACTAAGCAAAGCTATAAGCCGAGTCGCTAAGTTGTTTAGCCAAGCCAAGCCATTAAGCCGCACTGAAAGAATATACTTGGAATATCCCTGGTTCAACCCTAGCGAATCGACCGACATCTAGAATTATGTTTTTGACTGGTTCAACCTATTTTTGACCTATTTTCAACTAAGTCAGATTAATTCCCTACTATTTTGACAATTCCAGATTCATCCGTAGTGTTTGTGTTTTTCAAAATTCAACTTCCAGAAGATGATATGGTCATTCAAATAATAAAATGACTATAGAAAATGCATCAACACTCATCCCAAAGCTAACCAAAGACAATTATGATAATTGGTGTATTAGATTGAAGGCATTTCTTAGCTCACAAGAATGTATAGAGATTGTGGAATATGATTATGATGAACCAAATTCCAAAGAAGTAGAAGATTCTGTACAAGAGGCACAAAAGCAGGTCCTCAAAGCCAATAGAAAGAAAGATAACAAAGCAAAGACCATTATTTATCTAGGTCTCGATGAAACCACATTTGAGATCATCATTTCCACAGAAACATCAAAAGTAATATAGGAGGCTCTCCAATAGAAATACAAAGGTGCTGAAAAAATCAAGAAGATTTGTCTCCAATCTTTGCGAGGTGAATTTGAATAATTACAAATGAAGTTCTCAGAATCTATTTCTAATTATAACATAAGAATTATGGTGATAGTCATTCATATAAGAAGAAATAAAGAAGCCCTCACAGTTGCTCGGATTACTAAGAACATTTTGAGATCCCTAAATTCAAAATTTGATTTTGTTGTTGTCACTATTGAAGAGTTCAAAGAAGTGGACAAGTTGATGGTGGATAAACTTATAGGTTCTTTACAAGCTCATGAACAAAAAATTATGAAAAGAAATGGAGATAAGGAAATTAAGCATGCCTTGCAATCAAAACTGTCCTTTAAAGAAGATAGATATGAAAAAGTGGAGACTTCAACAAGTGGATATACCACTATAAGAGGACCAATTGCATTATTTGCTTAACAAGGACTAGGCGAGAATCAAGAGAATATGTGGTTTCTAGATTCTAAAGCCAACAATCATATGTGTGGACAATAAAATCTATTTTGTCATATCCCACATCGACGGGTGAGGGTTGGTAGCTGGCCTTATTAAAGTGTTGGTTGCTAACTTGTCATCCGCATTTTAGGGCGTCAGGCTCAGATATGGGCTCGCGTCACCAGGAATAAAACCGTGAGGGAGGTAAGCCTAATGCGGAAAATATATGGCAAGTTGGGCCGAGTTGTTACATTTGGTTTCAGAGCCGACCTTGCTGGTTGTCCGGTTGTGCTGACGGGGTCGTTGGGCTCTTTAAGGGGGGTGAATTGTCATATCCCACATCGGCGGATGAGGGGTTGGTAGCTGGCCTTATTAAGAGTGTTGGTTGCTAACTTGTCATACACGTTTTTGAGCGTCAGGCTTAGATATGAGCTCACCTCACCAAGAACAAAACTGTGAGGGCGGTAAGGCCTAAAACAGACAATATATGGCAAGTTGGGCCGGGCTGTTACATATTTTGGTGATCTAGATGAGACCATACAAGGACAAGTCACCTTTAGAGATACCTTAAAATTTCCAGTAAAAGGTAAAGACAACATCCCAATCAGGTTAAAGAATGATGATCATAGCTACATCGCAGATGTTTACTATATTTTAGCCATAAAGCACAACTTGCTGAGTGGAGGTCAACTTCTAGAGAAAGGTTATACTCTTTTCATTAAAAATTATCATCTAATAGTCAAGGACTATAATGGGAGATTAATTGCTTTAAGAAAATGATGTTTCCTTTAAACATCTAATATGACGCAATAAAGTGTTTGAGTGTTATCATCAACAACGAAGAGTGGATCTGACATATAAGGCTTGGGCATCTGAATTTTACAAGTTTGAAGATGCTAGTAAGCAAGATGATGGTCAAAGGTATGCCCCACATTGATCATCTAGATAAAGTATGTGAGAGTAGTGTCCTCAACAAGCATCACAGAGCTAGTTTTGCCAAAAAGGTCAACTGGAAAGCAAATAAGCCACTGGAGTTAATACACATTGTTATAACCCAATTTTTGACCATTTTTTTTATTATTATTTTATTTACTGAAAAGGATAAAAATTGATGATGATGATAAAAAAATGATGATAAAAAAATAATAATAGTAAAATGAGATAAATGAAGAATGAATTAAAATTTGGGTTAAGGACATCATGATTAGAAGTTTTGGGGTTTAATTAAACTTTGAAATTAATCTAATTAAGTTTGGAATTAATTAATCCAATTAAAGGTTTAATTGGAGAATTGATAAGTTTTGAGACTTAATTGAGCTTGGAATTAATTTAATTCATCCAATCAAGGGTTTAATTGGAGAATTGATAAGTTTTGAGACTTAATTAAGCTTGGAATTAATTTAATTAATCCAATCAGGGGCTTAATTAGAGAATTGATAAGTTTTGAAACTTAATTGAGCTTGGAACTAGTTTAATTAATCAAATCATGGGCTTAATTGGAGAATTGATAAGTTTTAAACTTAATTGGACTTTGGATTTAATTAAATTAATGAAATCAGGGACTTAATTAAAGAAATAGCAAAGTTTGGGGTTAATTGGGGACACGATTGTAGCAGATTAAAGTCCAAGGACCAACTTGTAAAAGGCGCCGAAACTCAGAGGTCCAATTACAATTTAACTAGGGGCTTAATTGCAAAACTTTCCAAACTTCAAGGGCCAAAATGCATATAGATGTGAATACCGAAACGACACTGTTTCTCTTTACTGTTCATCTTCCTCACTCGACCGAAACGGATGCCCACCGCCGCACAGCCATTACTTCTGCAGTTATCACACTTTATGGTCGGAAGAAACGGCATTGTCTTCTCTGGCTATAAAAGCCACGAATGGCAGAGTACAGGGGGACCGAGTCGAACAAAGAAAAACTGGGGGAAGAGAACGAAAAGACCAGGAGAGGCAGAATAAAAGAAACCCATAAAACAGAGATAAAGAAAACAATATACAGAGTAAAAACAGAGAAAAAAAAGCAAGCAACAAACCCAGAATACCAACATTAACATCACTGTCTTCTTGATCGCCTCCTGCAAATTTTAAAAAAAACCCCAGCGTCGCCATCGTCTTCGTTCCTTCGTCTCAAGAAATCGGGATAATAGGCTAGATAACCAGAAGCAAAGGAAATGAAAATCACAGAGAGAAGAACGCAAGGAAAGGTGAAAAGAAGGCCCTGCCAAGCGTGTTTCAATCACATAGAAGGAGCTTTGTCATCGTCTTCGTCGCCTTCGGCCAACCAAGGTACGCCGCTTCCTCTGCCTTTCGTTCGGTTTCAACTTTGTCATCGTCTTTGTCGACTTCGGCCAACCCAGGTAAGCCGCTTCCTCTGCCTTTCATTCGGTTTCAACTTATTAGCAGCATACTGTGCAAGTGAATTTTAATTCATTTGTACAGCACAGCAACACGCGTGGCTTGTCGCATGCGTGTTGCTTTTGCTCGGCCAGGTCACTGGCTTGGGCCAGTGACCGGGCCGGGCCGGGCTGGCTGGGTCTAGCCCAGCCCATGTGGGCTGAGCTGGGCCCAGCCCCAAAAATAATAAAAAATAAAAAATAAAAAAATAAAAAATAGGAGAAATAAAAAAATAAAAAAATATGTGTATGCATGGATAAAAATAATATAAATTTACTGGTTTATTCACCAACGCCAGAGTCGGGAGTAAAATACTGGTTTAAGTTTATATTATTTTTATTCGTTATATTTTATTTTATTTAGCTAGAAAATAAAAAATGTGTGCATGCGTAAAAAATAATTTTTTTATGTGAATATTCACTGGCGCCAGAGTCAGGAATATTATAAGTAAATTATCATAGCATAAACTAATAAACATTTAGCAATTTAAGACAAAACCAGCAATGCAGTCTGCCTTAGGCAGAACGTTTAAGGGGTGATAATATCTTCCCTTTTACGTAACCAATCCCGAGCCATAGAATCTCTGTTGACCAGTTAGGGTTCCTAGTGACCATAATACTAGGTGGCGACTCCTTAGACGAGACTGTTTTCCCCTAAAAGAACAAGATGCCAGAAATCTGTTCTTTTTCCACTATCAGAGAATTATTTTGTGGGCCGCCGAGATGTCGGGTGCGACACACATCGATGTGTGTGGTCTCATAAAGCCAATGTCAACTAGACATAATAGGTACTTCCTTACTTTCATTGATGATTATAGTAGAAAGGTATGAGTATACTTTCTAAAGAAGAAGTCAGAAGTGTTAAATTGTTTTAAATATTTTAAAGTAATTGTTGAGAAGCAAAGTGGCTATAACATCAAAACCATAAGATTTCATCAAGGTGAAGAATATATATCAAATGACTTTGAAGCCTTTTGTACACAACAAAGCATCAGGCATTAAACAATGCTAACCTATATACCACAACTGAATGGTGTAACTGAGAGAAAGAATCGCATTATTCTTGATATGACAAGAAGTCTACTTAAAGCAAAAAAGCTGCCCAAACAATACGGGTTGAAGCTATATCATGTGCAGTGTATCTACTGAATCGCTGCCCAACTAGATTTGAGAATAATTAGGAGGCTTAACCCATTAGTTAGCCAACCCTTTTCTCTTTATATGTGTAGGGCAATATACAATAGTAAAGGTAAAGATTACAACACTAGAGTAGGCTTATAGTATTTATGATATATGTACATTTTATAATAACCAAAAGTTTGCAAGTTGTCACTCTAGAAAAAGCATGGAGTGGTCACAAACTAAGTGTTACTCATCTTCGAGTCTTTGGTTATATGGCCTATGCAATCCTAGATGCAAGAAGGACCAAATTTGATGATAAAAAGGAGAAATGCATCTTTGTCTGATATGGTGGTAAAAGGATAGGATATAAGCTGTATAATCACATTACAAAAAGGTAATTATGAGTAAAGATGTTATCTCTGAAGAAGATAAAACTTGGCAATGAAATGATGATCAAGCAAAAGTCAAATGGATCAGTATTGATTTGATCCTTGAAGATGAAGTAGAAGCACTGAAAGTACTTATAGTACATAGATTCCCTGTATTCAATAGGAGAAACACACCATGATCATCATCAACATCACCATTAACATCCTCATCAGAAGAACCAAGAAGGATGAGAAATCTAGAAGATTTATATGATGCCACTCATATCATGGAAGATACAACTCTATTTTGTTTCTTCACAGATAGTGACCCATTTAGCTTCAATGAAGCTATCATTTAAGAGAAATGAATAGAAGCAATGGATGAAGAAATACATGTCATTGAGAAGAATGATACCTGGAAGCTAACTAATTTACCAGAAAATAATTGGTGTCAAATGAGTCTATAAGATGAAGAAGAATGTAAAAGGTGAACTACAAAGATACAAAGTAAGATTAGTGGCAAAAGGCTACAAACAGAGAGAAGGCATTGACTATAAAGAAGTATTTGCTTCTGTAGCCTATTTAGAAACAATTAGACTAATGATCCCACTAGCTGTAAAACATAGATGGAAGATTTATCAACTTCAATATGATAAATATCTCTCCCACCAATATTGAATATGAAGATATACATGCAGTTTGTGAACAAAACTGACTTCCCTATTCACTGAATGAGGGGTTATTTATACTGTAGAAACAACACAAAAACTAACCAATTACATCAATTAGAGTTCAACTCTACAACAACTTTATCACTTGCATAAGGCTTATTTTCCAGGATGTTAGTTAGTAATTGTTTTACACATGGACACTTGCTTACACGCCCCTCAAGATGGACGAGGTCAATGAGTCCAATCTTATCTTTGAGAAGCTAGAACTGCGAGCAGGGTAAGGATTTCATTAGTGCATCAGCTAACTAATCTTTTGAAGACATATGAGACACTTGTAGAGCACCAGATTGATCCTTTTATCGAATGAAGTGAAAATCACTAGCTACGTGTTTCATTCTTGAGTGAAACACAAGATTCGAACTCAGTTAGGTGGCACTAATATTGTCATAGTAAATGACAAGAGTATGATTCACCAGAAAATATAGTTCGGAGAGTAAAGAGCAGACCTAACTGATCTTGGCTGCTGTATCAGCTACTGATTTGTATTCAACTTCAGTAGACAAACGTGCTGTGGTGTGTTGCTTTTTGGAGGACTAGGAGATGGGATTTTGATCAAGATAGATTACATAGGCGCTGGTGGAGGATAAATCTTCCTTGTTCCCCCTCAGTCTGCATCAGAAAAGGCATGTACTGAACAAGGGGAATGACAATGAAGTAGTAGATAGTTGTGGACAATACTGAGTAAATAGCAAAGGAGGCATTTCACCAATTTCTAGTGAACATCGATGGGCTTGTGCATGAATTGTGAGAGTTTGTTTACAACAAAACAAACATCAAACCGAGTGAGAGATATGTACTGAAGGCTTCCTATTGTTGCACGGTAGGTGGTAGGATCAGCCAGAGGAACGCCCATGTCCAAGGTCAGTTTACAACCAGGAGGTAGCGGAGTAGGTGTGGATTTTGCATAAGTCATATTAGTTTGGTGGAAAAGATCTAAAATGTATCTTTTCTGGGAGAGAAGCACACCACTACCGGAATGAGGCTGGACTTCAATACCCAGAAAGTATGTCAGAGAACCCAAGTCTTTTAATGAAAACCAAGCTGCTAAACATTTAAAGAATTGATTAATAACATGTTCATTATCCCCGGTAATAATGATGTCGTCAACATAAACCAACAGATAAATGAGATGAGAGTCATGATTGAAAATGGAAAGAGATGTATCCGTGGGGAGTTAGAAAAACCTGAAGTAGTAAAAAAAATTTACAATTCATGATACCACGCACAAGGCCCATGCTTTAAGCCATAAATAGCTTTTCTAAGCTTGTAGACAAACCCAACTTTGTCCAGATCATGAAACCCTGAAGGTTGGACCATGTAGACATCTTCAGTAAGGGTGCCTTGAAGAAAGGCTTTGTTAATGTCTAGTTAGCGAAGCTTCCATCCATTGCTGACAGCAATGCTGAGAACTAGTCGAACTATCATAGGTTTTACCACGGGACTAAATGTCTCGTGATAGTCCAGGCTAAGGTGCTGATGAAAACCTTTCACCACGAGTCTAGCTTTGTAACGACCCACAGTCCCATTTGAGTTTCTTTTGATCCTGAAAATCCACTTATAACTAACCAAATTTAAAGCATAAGCAGGTGGGACTAAAGTCGAAGTGCCATTGCATAACAGAGCATTAAACTCCTTAATTATGATAGAACACCAATTTGGATTTTTAGTGGCATGGGCAAGGGTGGTGGGTTCTTAAGGTTTAGTGTTTAGTTTGGCAGTGAGCGTAGTTTTTTAATGGGTTTGTGAATGTTGTTTTTGGATTGGGTAGTCATAGGATGACAAGGGAATGGTTCTGGTGGGTAGTGTTGCTGCTAGAGTTGGGGTGGGCGGTGTAGGGATAGGAGTGGAGGAAGAAGGCAAAGAAGATATGTTCGAAAGGTTTTCTAGATCTGGTGATGTAGGAAGGACCACTGGCAGGGGAGATGTTGGAGTGAGAGTCCTCACATCACGTGTAGTCGTAGAAGAATGTGTAGAAGATGCAGAAATGGACGTTAGAATGGTGATACCTGGTGGAATCCACATGTCAACTGCTGTAGATTCCCATTGAGACTCCTGTTTATGTAAAAGAATGATATGGAAAAATATGCTCGATAAAAGAAACATGCTTAGACACAATAATTTTGGAGAACTCAGGTTCAAAACAAAAATAAGCACTTTGTGACAAAGAATATCCCAGGAAAATGCATGGTTTAGACCGGAGGTCTAACTTATGTGCAGTGTAAGGGCGAAGCCAAGAATAACATAAACATCCAACACTACGAAGTTTTTCATAATTTGGGGAATGTTGAAAAATAAGTGTGTAAGGAAAGATTTTGTAACGTAGTAGTAGGCATACGATTAATGAGATAGACCGCGGTAGTAAAAGCATAAGACGAAAAAAACATGGTAGGGATGCATGAGTTAAAAGCGAGAGGCTTGTTTCCACAATATGTCTATGATGGTGTTCAACAAAGCAATTGTGTTCAGGAGTGTGTGATGTTGTCAGATGAGATATTCCATGTGTAACAAAGAACTCTGTTAACACAATATATTCACCCTCATTGTCAAAATACAGAGTCATAATTTTTCCCTTGAAATAATTTTCCAATATTGCTTTAAAGCGAATGAAAGTTAGTTTGATGTCAGATTTTTTCTTTAGCGGATAAAATCATATGTATTTAGTGAAATGATCCACAAAAATATCATAATACTTAAAACCATCAACAAATGAAAAAGGTGAGATCCATACATCAGAAAATATTAATTCAAGAGGTTTGTGAGAAATCAAAGTGGAGACAGAAAATGGTAACTTGTGACTCATTATAGTGACATGCATTGCAGACAAAGTCTTTGGACACTGAAAACGAATCTAAATTATGCTTAGTCAAAATTGTTTTTAAAACAGAAAAAGCTGGATGACCTAATTGAAAATGCCAATTTATTGGAGCGAGTTTGAGACTCGAAAAAGCATGAGGAGTGACAATGCACGACCAGTCGTACACATCTTCTTTGGTTTTACCCTTTGCGCAAATTTCTCCCGTCAACAAGTCCTTCACAAGAAAACACTTGGGTAAAAACTCAATGGAGACATTAGTATCAGCACAAAATTGAAATATAGAAAGTAAATTACGTTTAATATATCAGGCACACATAGGATATCGTGAAGATTAAAGGAGTGAGTGGGGGAGTGAAGTTTAGTGGAACCCAAGTGTGTAATGCGTAAACCTTTACTGTCCCTTATCATAACATCATCAGTGTCGGTGTGTGACAAGTGATGAGCTAGGTTTTGGAGGTTTGATGTGATGTGGTGGGACGCCCCACTGTCCAATAGCCACAAGGAATGATTCAGGGGATTAGTCACCGCAAGGTTAGCCTGCAGTTGCCACAGAGTAGGGCTATAACTTTGGTCGTTGTTGAGAGGAACAAGACGGAATGAGGGACATTTTTTGGCAGTGTGACCTTGAAGGCCACAGATTTGGCAATAACTTAGGTATGGCCTTGGCGGAGGTCGGTTGCCATTAGTTGTGTTGTGGGAGGCCACAAACTGATTTTTTCCTGGGTAGGGGTGCTGTTGGTTGGCAGAAGAGCACCAATTTCCTCCCGAGTTTTTAGGTGTGGAGTGACCAACGTTGGTGAAGGGATACCGGCCACTAGTGCGATTGGTGGGATGCGTAGTAGGTGGAAAACAATTAACGAGCTTGTTGGTTTCCTGGAGCGAGGCTTCAAACATCAATAGCTTTTCATGAAGTTCATCAAAGCTAATAGCATTCTCCCTGGCTTGCACTGCCCTTACCAATTCTTGGTAGTCATCACCTAGTTCTTTTAGGATTTTATCCATCAAATCTTCATTATCAACAGACGCCCCTAGGACTACAAGTTCATCAACTATAGGCTTAACTGATTGCATGAAGTCTGTAATACTAAGGGTGCCTTTGGTCAGCAATTTTAGATTGGCTTTTACATGTTTGATGCAACCCTGAGATGGAGTGGCATATGTGGCAGCAAGGATGTTCCACGTTTAGTGAGATGTTCTGGCTCGAGCAATAAATGGTATAATGGTTTGTGTAATGGATCTGATGATTGCGTTTAGAAGTAGATGGTCTTAACGTATCCAAGTGTGATACTCTGGGTTTAAGGTTTGGGTGGTGATGTTTTCTATGTTACTAGTAAGGTATTGTGGTGGGCATGGCTTGGTGCCATCTATATAGCGTTGCAATGGACAATAAAAAGTGTTTGAAACTAAAATCGTCATGACAAGTAATTGGTGCTGTTGAGTTTCAACTAAGCTTGAGCTGTGACATTAATGGTCATAAGGGTGGTGTTTGAGAAATCACTCATGGTGATTAAATAAGAACAGAAGGAGAGAGAAATTTAGTAAGAGAAATTTCACTGAATAAGGGGTTATTTGTACTGCAGAAACAACACAGACGAACTAATTACATCAATTAGAGTTCAACTCTACAACAACCTTATCACTTGCATAAGGCGTATTTTCGATGTTAGTTAGTATTTGTTTTACACATGGATACTTGCTTATAGAACACGTGTATTCAATAATCAATTTAAACACATTCGGTGTAAGTGTCTAGGATATTACAAGACCAAAATTAATTTATGTAAACCATAATGTTTTTATAGTACTATATATTTATGATGAAACATAAAATATACAAATCACACCAATTCTTCACTCCACACAACAATCCAAGCAAATACAACACAAGAAAATTCACTCCAAAAGAGAATGAAAAAGGCACAACACATGGGGACTTTTTTCTGGGAAACTCAAGTAGAGTCTTGTTTCCTAGTTATTTAAGGATTACATGAATTTATATCCCTCCACACAACTCACAAACAAGCCTAGCTAGAAGTGCTGATACTAGCACTTCAGTTTTATTTTAATATTCCATAGCATCGTCAATAGCAGAAATCATGTCTTCAACATCAGCAACATTTCTATGAATCTGACTTACTTTGAAGAGCGAGCCTTCCTTATGTCTACCAATCTTTTCGCGTAGCTGCACATCATGAATCCATAGGTAGCAATAAATATCCATGAAGAAGTTTGTATTGGTACTAACCAACTCATCAGAAATAAACCTAGACAAATTATAAAATGTTAATCGTACTCTGTAAGTATTTCTTCATTCTTTTCCACCAGATCTTGACCAATCTTCAAGAGACGGTTCAGGTTTTCATCACTTGAGTCGTCCAACGCGGCTTCAACAAAACTCAGGTCAGCCTGATTGTGACCATAAGATATAAAGTTAGTTTAGTAGGAATTTTAAATTAAGGTTTCGTTTGATATTATTTTCATAAATTAATTTAAATTATTTTTAATTTTTTTGCTCATAAAAAAATCATAAAATTTTTATTATACACTATAAATCTTGGCTCGAGCAACCTTCAATTTTATTTTTCTTTTAAAATGGCATGGAGAAAAATATTGATATAAAATGCTTACTTGAGAATATCCCAACTTATTCTATATCTTAAATGCAATTCAATGGTACCTGGATACGAATATAGTTTTCACTAAATCCACATGATTGAAAGATGCTGGACATATACATCCCAACCATTTCATCTGTTGAACTCATAAGAATATCAAGCAATGGATTGGAATTGTCATTTTGCCAAAGCCAATTAAGGATCCCCCACTTGCTAGGATCTCCAACCTCCAGCTTATCCTTTCCCTTTTGTTCTCCAGTTCCAAGGGACAGAAGAAGAATCTTACTGTAATCGACCTTCTTCTCTTTAATTACCTCACATGCGGCTAGCAAAGACTGGTAAAATTATCACAGATGAGTCAATTGATTAAATTAAGGTATTGTTATTTATTTATTTTTTTTGAACATCGAGCTAATATTTATAAAGCTGGCAATTTAGAGGATGAAAATCCAGCACGAAAAAAAAAAAAAAGTTGTAGAGGAAAGGTAGCAACATAAATTACGAAAACTAACGACTCCATGCGGATACACACTCCCTATTTCTTGATAAATCTATACCAGTGTATATGAAACAAGGTTTTTAAAAACAAATCCAAGATGCAGCATTGTCAAAGAATAGACAAAAAATATTTTCTCAATCCAGAATGATAGCTTCAAATTAAGGCATTGTTATTATCAAGTATCCAGCACTCAACCACCTAAAACTTATTTTAAATTAATAGAAACGTGCCATATTCAATCCAAAAACGAGTAAATTATAAATTAGAAGAAAAAAATTTACATATGATAATGCCACTTCTAAGACATTCTAACTTAGTAAAGACTAACCACTTTACTGCACTCTGTTGAAGGCCACTTTTTTTAACAAAAAAAATTAATTATGAATTGAAAAATTAATCTAAATGTCTTCTTTCCTCATCAATCTTTCCAGACTATGTACTTTTTTTAATTAAAACAAACGAAAAGGATTAAATTGTGAATGGATTTACAATCATAGTAGTAAATATATAATCTTAAGAGGACAAATTAATTAGTTTTAACAATCTACAAGCACTAAATTATAACTTAATCATCCAGAAACCCTAAAGAAGTGGATTACTGGTTCGCTTTTATCTATAAGCAAATTTCTTTCTTCATAGTTCATACCCCTAAACGATATGGGATTCAGTACTAAAATGTCTAATTCAACACAAATACCTTTTTTCTATAGGGTTAGAGCAACTTACAGGATTATTGGCTGCTACACCACCATCAACTAAGTGGAATTCCTTGGCGCTGGTTTTAAAATAATAAGGGGGGAAGTAATATGGTGCTGCAGACGTCGCAATACATACATCGGACAATGGAGGATCCATTGACTCATCCCTTTTCGCCTATGAATTATTCATTAAAAATAATATGAGATAACCTTTGGATAAATATGTTAAAAATAATGGTACGAAATTATTAGAAAATCAAGATGAATGACCTTCAAGGTAGAGAAGATGATTGGCCGAAAACGCTTGATGTCAAAGGTGGGAATTATCACATTAGTGATAGTCTCACTGATTACGAGTTCCTTTGCTAAGCGTTCCTTGACGGTCTCATGCAGATTGTAACCATCATATTTTGGTTGTAGGATAGACATGGCCATTTTACGGACTGGTTGAGGAATAAAATCCAAACGTATAATGCCCCTCAAGATGTTATCGAAAATGTTTGTGTTGCTGCTGCTTATATTGCTTAAGCTATAGTTTATCACAAGATAATACATCTTAGTTACATATGCATGCAAATGCATATTGAATTTTTTCTAGAGAAAATATTTTTTTTTAGGGATATTGTTTAATAGGGAAAAAAAACCATGTCATCTATTTTACTTACTTGTTCAGAACATCAAGAATAGTTGCGTTTTGGGGCTTCGTCTTTGCTTCTTGATCATGGTGGTTTGCATCAGTTGACTCTTTTGGAAAGATATTCTTGCTATTTTCAATATAAAAACTAATAATTTCTTTTGCAGTGAACAAAGGTCGCTTCATATGATCAGGAGCAGTAAGCATAGCTGTGATGAGGCCTCCTGTGCTTGTCCCAGCAATGAAGTCAAAATAGTCTGCAATCCTTACTTCCTTATCATTCTCCAACCCCTGTATCAAAAGAAATAAAATCATTCTAGCAATAGAAATTATGACGACTGCTACTTTTTGAAGTCGTATATAGCGTGCATATATAAACATTATAATAAATCTAGTCCAACAGATGAAAATGAAGTCAATGTCTTTGGACATTATTCAAAGACATTAAAGACCTCACCTATACTACGTAAAATTTTATATAACTTACAAAATAGATAAGAATATCCTTCCTAAACAAAACACACACACACAAACACATACATAACACCTGTGTGCATATGTATAAGCATTGATCAACAAAACCTGGAGTATTGATTCAAGGTAGCTAAGAACTGTGCTAGCAATGATGCCTCTCACTCCTCCACCGTCAATGCTAAGGACTGTGATAACTTCATCATGAGGATCTGGTTGATTTACCAAGATAGTAATAAAATAGCAGTGTCAGCAATATATATAGTGATGATATGTAGGTTCAAATATATGTTTTAGCACATAGGTTTGGCTACAAATGATGTTATAGATAGGAGACTATATGAAATTCTTGAGCATCAATTGAAAGCTTTGGTACTCACCCATAGTATGGAGATCAAACTGGAATTATTTTGATTGGTTAGTGGTTGCTACTAGCACTTGATGAGCAAGGACCGATTCTACCCCTTTTTATAGCAAGAAAAGGGTGATCCACAGATGGGACAAGATGAATGACCGAAAAAGAAAGTTCATAGACAAGTGGACCAACAAAGGTGCTTCATGGGCACCATGTCCATCTTGGTCACTACGATTGATTGGTGAACGTAATTTCTTTTTGTTATAAAATATGAGTTTATTTATATTTTTTAATATACCAATTCGTCAATTTTTTTCCCATCAAAATTAACAGCAACATTTATTATACATAATAGCTTAGTTATAAATTAAATTATATATCCTTTCCAAGAATATGTAAAAAGAGCGAACGGATATTTTAAATGAAAAACAATTGGCAATAGGCATATTCGCCATGTCAGCTAGTCATTAAACCCCTCTCTGCTGCTTTGAACACTCCTCAGTAGTCTCTCTATAGACTCTCAAAAGAATTGAGAATTCGTCAACGATTTTCTCTTTAACATGTATAGTTAGATCAGGTACCTAGGAAATACGAGTAAATTAAAAGATTGATGCTTGAATTTGTTGTTACGCTCCCCACATAAACAAAAAAGATTTTTTTAAAAAGAGAAAAGAGAAAATACAAAAAATAAAAAAATGACAGAAGAAAAAACAAAAAAATATATTTATCAATTGATAAGAACATATTGGAACTCCTAGGAAAATGCCAAAGACTAGTCTAGGAGGGTCAAAATAAACAAAATTAAAAAATTTGACCCTGTTGACAAAGAGAATTCAATTTTTGAGGAGGAAAATTCAAAATTATATGTTTAAGGACTCAATTGAAATTTTTCAAGGTTTAATTGAATTTATTAAGGGCTGAATTGCAAGAAAAAATAATTTTTCAAGTTAATTTAGGCTTCAATTGGAAGAAATTAAAGTTTGGGGGTCAAATTACAAATTTTAAGAGTTAATTTGGTCACATCATGGACTTAATTGCATAAATATTAAAGTTTGATGAGCAATTAGGAACTTGATTGAAGAAATTCAAAACCAAGGACTAACTTGTAAGAAGAGTGAGACTTCAGGTTTTGAAATCGTTGAAATCATGGACCAAATTGAATAAAATTGAAAGGTTGGTGGTTAATTGAGATCCTATTGAACAAATAAAAAAACCAAGGAACAAATCCAGGGTTGGCAATTGAGTTTGGTAGGGGTGAAATTGCATGAAATTAGGAGTTTAGGGGAAATTATCGGTAAAATTAGAAGAAATGGGAAGAATAGGGATTAAATTGAAGATTATCAAATCCCAAATTAAAAAATCCTAATTTGTAAGGTTTAGCCAAAACAATGTCGTTTAGCTACGGTGCACATTCTTCCTTGGCAGTTTTGACTGATTGAGTGGGCACTTTCAGGTGAGTGAATGTGGCGTTTCCAACCACCTCTGAGGTTGTAACAACCATCATTCAGCTGATAAACATCCCTTTACAACCCCATTTCCATGAAATCAAATGTCCCATTTTCTCCAATGATCTCAGTAACATCTTGTCCACAATCAGTCATCCCCCTGTGTTTTTAGATTCTATGTTGATCGGGTTAACACTTTCAAATGAATGAAGGTGGAGCTATCAACCTCCAAATTGAGCAAGATTGGATCCAACATAAAGGTATGCACCCCCTTTACCATGATCAGGTGGTCTCTGCAATGTTGATGTTGGTGTTGCTCCAACGAATCCATGAAAATGGTCAACCCAGTTAGCCTTAACCGATACATTCATTTGCACAAAACCACCAAACTCTTTCATGTGTTCACACTTTAAAACACCAAGAGGATTCTTACCGAGGGTTTAAAACCTCTCTCATGATCAAAAGGCCAGAAACACTTCACCTTAACCTCCAAGTTTGTTATAAAGCCACCTAAATCCAAAACCATTTATCCAATGTTGAAACTAATCTAGTTTTGGTTTGTTAAAACCCTAACAAACTCATCTAGAAGCTCTGAATCCACCTATAAAGGGAGAGGTAATAAGAGGAGGAAGAGAGAGAAAAAAAAGAAAATAGGAAAGAAGCTTTGGTTAAGGTTTAAGAAATATAATCCAGTTCAGGATTTTAAGGATTCAGTTTGTTTTGTTGGGTTTGGTGATAAGAAGAAAGGAAGGCAACTTTAGAAATCCATTCTTGTTTGAAGATTTCAAGCTTAGAAGGCATATACCTACAAACATTGAAAGTGGAGTCCACGAGGCCTTCTAAATTGATTTCTATTGGTTAAATGCAATGTTTTGAATGTGTTGATATGTTAATGATTGTCTTACAATGTTATATTTACATATTTGTTTGATTTCAAATATGCTGAAGGTGGCAACAAGGTGTGGATGTTTTTTGTTTAGTTAAGGCATGGTTCCAGGTTCTTGAGTTGTGGTTTAGTTCCATGGAATGTCAAAAAAATCAATTTTGAAGCCCAGATAGGTTAAAAATGCCTTTTGTTTTGAGTTGGTAGTTTTGGGAATGAGGATTAATGCATGTTTTTTATGTTTTTCCTGTTTTATTTGATTTATTTTGTTTCAATTATGCTTGTCATTGAGAATGTGGTTTGTTGGAATGAAGAAAACATGTTTTAGAGGCTTTAAATGACCATTTTGGGATTGAATAATGTTTGTTGCTTTTCTAGGTAAATTTTAGGTTCATGTTCTTCATATTCATTCAAAGAATATTATCGTAGGTACTTGTTTTAAGGTTTATTTTGATTCAATTCTGGTTTCTACAAGTTCGTATATCATTGTTAGTAGGTAATCTAGGACTTTCAAACATCAATACCATGTTTTTATGAGTTTTAATCTTAAGGTTTTGGTTTTGAACTGAAACCCATTCTTGACAAAAATTGTCGCACGTGCTTGCGCGGCGTCGATGACGATTTTCGTCATTGTTTTGATTTGAGAGCCGCCACCTAGTATTTGATTGAAGGTTACTAGGAAACCTGAGTGTACTGGTCATTGTCAGCGATTCGAGGGTAAGGGACTAGTTGTGGCTAGGGAAGGTATTAGCACTCCTAGCACACCCAACCTGAGGTAAGCTGCTTCGTGATCTGATGTGATTTTAAAAAATTAAAATATTAGCCAAATTCTTAAGGCTTTATTAAATCCCAAAATATATGTAGAAACATGTTCTTACATTTTCATGGGAAATACAACATGATTTTATTTGTACTTAAGATCCTTGACCATATGCAAATTAAAACATTAAATTCTTTTTTTTGTCTTTTTTGATTTTATAATTCAATAACATGCATAAAAAAATACAAACACATTCGCATCACCTTTTTAACTGTAATATACTCACTCACCCATAACTAAATATTACAAAATAATCAATGTTCAAACCAATCCAAATAACACATTAAACAATTTAAATTTACAAAAAAAAGGCCATAAACTAAAATCATGAACAGTGCCGAAAGCCCCAAGTCACAGGAACAGTGCTGTGAAGCCTTTGGGTCGCCTGAACAATGGTAGCACGTCTTCTCCATGCGCCGTCACCACTGGCGGCGTGTGGGTTCACGGGCCGTCACCACTGGCGGCGTGTGGGTTCACACGCCGCCGCAAGAAAATCTAGGCAACAGGGGGGATCTGTAACGACTTCTTCCCTTCTTCCTTTTCTCGCCAACGGTGATAAACACTGTTACCTGCAAAAGAAGAAACACAACAAGTAGCCAATTTGTTTTTTTTTTTATTTTAGATCTGCTTTTGTTTTGTTTTCTATCTGTTGTTCTTTTCTTCTTTTTCTGGTGGCGAATCTGCTGTGGATCGTGGAGTGACTCCCTGGCGACTCACATGGTCGGATACCCGCTGGATCGGGTAGATCGTCGACCCCTCTTTCTTCTATGACCGGTGGTTAGGCCAATAGAGGTCTAAGGAGGGGGGAACAAGCCACATAAAGCTTCGACTCCCTTCTCCTCTCTTTCTCCTTTGACCGGCGGTGAGGCAAACGGAGGACTGCTAGTGATAGGGAGGGACGGAACTTAAGGAAGAAGGCGGCCTATTCGGCGTGGGTGGAGAGGCTAGGTCTGTGTGTAGGGAGGCTGTCGATCGGTTATGGGGAAGCTAAATGAAGGAAAATAAAGATGGTAATGGAGGTCTGGTGGAGGGCTGAAGGTTTCGGTCAGCTGAGGGGAAATCGAAAGGGAGTTAGGGGCTTTCGAGTGGCGGCTTGTTTTTGGTTCTCTGGTTTTGGCCAAAAGAGAGGGAGGCTGATTAGTACTTAAAAGTGCATTCTCATTAAGGTTTTATATCATCATATTGCACTAAAGTATCATTAAATTCCCTAACTAAAGCATGTTTTATAATAACAAGTTTGATAATATAATATATCTTTAATTTATGGTAAATGCTTATTTTGAATGCAGGTATATCTTACAATTCAAAGGATTGATTGATGTGATTAGCTATTAAAAGTAAAGAGACAAAAAGAGGACTAAGCTAAGAGAAGAGATGTTGGTTCAATTCCAAACTGGAACACCATTCGGTTATTGGATCATAACTGGAGTTGTAGACCTTGGATTTAGGTCTGCTTTATATGGATGGAAAGCTAAGACATAGACCTAAAACTTTCATGGGAGTCCAAGACTCAATTCTGCCATTTTCAAGTTCAAATCTTAGCAACAACGGAGAAGTCGGAATCTGTCCTGCAGCTCAGATACTGTTCGATTTTCAGCTCATATCTTGAGTTCTAGAAGTCCAACTGAGCTCTGGTTTTTTTTTTGGAAATCTAAGACAATTGCCCACAACTTTCATGGAACAAAGGGCTCAAATTCTAATGTTAGCAATGATGTTTTGGCCAGCCAACAATATCAATAACCAACAACCAACAATGTCAAAAACTAGCCACCAAATCAGGGGTTGGCCACCAACTATTTTCTTAGTCAACCAATCAATAGTTTTGAATCTTAGCCTATAAAAGGAGGCATTTGCTATGTATTTAGTCATCTTATTTTTCAAATCAAAATCATCTTCTTGCTTTCTTTCTTTATATCTTTGTAATGTTCAAGTTTTCTTTCATGCTATATTAATCTCTTGTTTATGCTTTTTCATTTCTTTTCCTATACTTAGTTAACTCATATCATGTTTATGTTCTTATCTTTTTTATCCATGTTTTTGTTCTTCTTAATGTTTAGCTAAGTTTATTATGTCAAGGTGAAAAGGTTTCACTAATGGTGTTAGAATATGTATAATATAAACCCAACATGGACTTCAATGTTTATATCCAAGAGAGTTTGCTATTAACATGTTTTATCTTTTTATCTTACTAATTCTTAATACCTTGCTTGTTAAATGGTTAATCTAGATTTATGTTGTATAACACTTGGTACATCAAATGTTTGATCCTTCATAGTCTTCGGCCGACATCGTTATTATGATAGGAACTTGATTTGTTATTAACATAAGCTAGCAACATGAATGCCTGATGAAATTTACAAGTATGGTGTTACTTAGATAAGATAATTAATATGATCATGTTAATACTTTATAATGAGCAATTAACGATAAATCATCCGATTGGAACCTCCTTTGTGTGTGGTTTCCAGTTGAGTAATAAAAAGAGTTTATATTATATTTATTTGAAATACCATTAGTGGATCCTCTAACTTTGACAATTGTTTTATCCTTGTTTAATCTTTTCATCATTATTACATCTTAAAACTCTATTCAACTCCTTTTCTGTTATTATTCTCTTCAAATCTTTTTTCTTATTTGTAATTTATATAATTCACCTCCCTGTGGTTCGACCTCGGTCTTGCCGGGTTATTTATTGCTTTGACACTCTTGCACTTGGGATAAGACATCAACTCTTTGATCGTGTTAGAGGCTCCTTCGGGTGCAGGGGAAAAAGACCAAAAATCCAAAAGGAAGGGGGGCTCCTCTTGGCTAGGAGAGAAAATTTAGGTTTAGGGTTTTTGTTTTGTGGTCTCCCTAATTTTCTGTACAAAATTCCCCCGTGTGTGTGTTGTGTAGACTGGTATTTATATGAGAAGTGTGGCTTAGTCACAAACACATTGGTCCTTCAACTCCTTTTTTTTGTATGTTGAATTTATTTTAAAAACAAACAATATTAACGTCGACTCAACAAGGAAAATCAGTGATTGTAAAATTAACGGGTTAAAAGTTGAACGCATTCAAAATTCCTTTGAAAATTTAAATTCTTCTAAGATGACGTTGAAAATGCTAAAAACAATGCAAATATATCAAGAATGCATTTTTTTGGGTTTTCATTATTTTTGCTATTTTTGGTTTTTTTCAAAAATTTATCAAACATTAGGTCAAAAATTGAGTAGCAATACATGCCCACTCTTTACAATGCTTTTGAAGCAAAACTTCCTCAATGTTTTGCATAGTAAGCTTGTAAAGAAAACAAAAAAATCTTCCTAGCTTGTTGAGCGATCCCCTCATCCAAGAACTTCATTTTTTTAAAAGAAAATGGTCTTGTTATCTTGGGTGACCTGCCCTTTTTGAAGAAAATTGATCTATTTTCAAGGGCAACTTGCCCACACACTCACACTGGTCTATTTTCACGGGCAACCTGCCAACACACTCACACTGGTCTATTTTTAGGGGCGACCATCCCACGCACACTCAGACTAGTCTATTTTCACGGGCGACTTACCCATACATACTCATTTTGGTCTATTTTCAGGGGTGACCAGCCCACACACACTTACCCTAGTCTATTTTCAAGGGCAACCTGCCCACATATACTCACACTAGTCTATTTTCAGGGGCAACCGGCCCATGCACACTTACCTTGGTCTATTTTCACAGGCAACCTACCCACACATACTCATTTTGGTCTAGTTTCAAGGGTGACTAGCCTACGCATACACACTAGTCTATTTTCATGGGCGACCTGCCCCTACATACTCATTTTGGTCTATTTGCAAGGGCGACCAGCCCATACACACTTACCTTGGTCTATTTTCACGAGAGACCTACCCACACATACTCACACTGATCTATTTTCACGGGCGACCTGCCCTTTCGATTGGGTTAACCTGAGATCCCATATAGCGATCTCCTTTAACCAAAACCAAAGTCAGTGTGTAACTTGGTCAACCTGAAATCCTATTTGGCGATTCCCTTTAACCAAAGCTAAATTCTGTGTGGTTGCGTTAACCTGAGATCTCATCTGACGATCCCCTTTAACCAAAACCAATACAAAAATATGTATGTGGTCTCATTATAATAGGTGACCTACCCAAGTGAAAAAAATATGAAGTGGTCTCATTATAATTGGTGACCTACCCAGGTGGAGGATGGTTTAATTGTAATGGGTGACCTACCCAGATGAAAATAATATGAAGTGATTTCATTGTAATGGGTGATCTACCTAAGATGGAAGAGGACTGACCTAGCAAAGTCCTGAAGGGATAACAGGATTGGGCTAGAAAGCTTGGTGCTTCATGATTGTAGGGTTGACTTTCAGACTCCTCTTGATGACAAGGTTGATCTTCTTATTTCTTTGAGATTTTTCTAATGGTAGGGTTCATCTCATCTTTCTCCCGTTTCAAGGTCAAAGTCGTGATTCTCTGCTATTATCATTCAATGATTCTTTCTTTATCCATAATTTTGGTAGACTTCATTGAGGATTTTTCTGTAACAATTCAAAAAATTATGTGCAATGTTTTGAGATTAGATGACATGCATGTATCCTTACCTGGTTTGAAATATAGGTCCCTTCTCTTCGATGCTCCATTGTCATAAGGTGCCTTTGTCCTTTTGATTAGCTGGCTTATTTATGTACTAGCCCTTCACTCAAAGTGGTGCTGCTTGATTCATCATGAAGAAGCTTAACAAGTCATTCATCTTCTAAATTCTCTTAAGAACTACTCTTTCCTTTGTTGTGTGCATCTTGCTAGACCATCAAAAGGTTTTCTATTGTCAACCGCATCCTAAATTGCCAATTAGCCACAAACTTGCTTCCCGTCGAAATGATACTCTTCAATTGTATACGGTCATCAACCTTCACAGAATCATCAAGTTACCCAGGCATGCATCTCATAGCTTACAGTAAAAGGATCTTTGTTGTAAGCTCCATGCTCTTCTCAACGGATCCCTTTCAGCTCATCTAATTAGATTGTGAAAAATGATGCATTGGCCTCATCAATGACATTCCTTTTATCACTCATACTCATGCGGTGAAGGGCGCATTTGGGCTTCAGAATAGATGGTCCCATAATCAGTCTTGGTGGTATGCATATTTTTTACATTCATTCAAATGAAACCATATGACAACATCAATTGATAGCCATGTTTCAAAGGATAATATGAAAATGTTCTTCCAGTGCAACATTGTTCGATAGTCAATCCTGGTGGTGTGCATCTTTTCAACATTCATTTACATTCAATGGTGTGTCCACATCAGTCGAAGGCCATGTTTTAAAGGATGACGACATGAAAATGTCCTTTAGGTACATCTTTGTTCCACTGTCAGTCTTGGTGGTGTGCATCCTTTCAATATTCATTCGAATGCAACTGCATGACAACATTTGTCGGGAGTCATAGCTATGTTTTAGAGGGTAACTCGAGTGAAAGTATGAAGATGTCCTCTAGGCACATCTTTACTCTTAATTGCTACTGAAGTTCATTTAGATCATGTTTGTCTTTGAACAACATTGCCCCCAGCATGATCGGAATATGTTCGTTCACTGATTCATCATTTGATCATCTTTCTTTGCCCCTAGCGGATCTGAATACTATTTGTTTTCCTTCTTAGGGACCACTGTATTGCCCCCAAGTGGTCAACTTTTCAAGGAGTATCGAGAAGTGTTGATGTCATTCTCGTGAAGGATTTTGCAAATTTGACCAATGTTCTTATTTGACAACATTTTTTGTTTTGGGATCAAATTCATATTTCAAAGGTCATGTCTATTCAAGTCTAATTGTTGAAATGAAATAAAAGAGATGTCAATTTTTGAAAGTATTTTTTAAAATCAAGCTTCTTCGGTCAAAGATCAAACACATGCTATTCAATATAGTCCTTTGATTATCTGATATTTTGAAAACATAAATTGACTCGTTATAAGATTAAAATGGCTTTTTTCATGGTTCTTTGTATCCATTTTAATCTCTGATTTTGGGTATATCATTTGATGGCATATGATAAGGTGACCTTTTTGTGAATTTCAAGAAACAAGATGCTCAAGTCAAAACTCGAGGGTTTATCAAGAAAGATTGTTTTCTTTTTTTAGCACCAATTTTATCAGCATGCATAATAACTAGTAGCTTAATTTATGAAGTGACAACCCTTATAAAAAAGCTCTTCAAGTTTTTGAGAGCGCCATTTATCAGTTCAAATTGCTTACTTGATTAAAAAGAGCTTTTAAAAGCACGTAATGCAGGCTATGGTTCATAGCTATGAAAGAAAAGGAAATTCACAGGCTCAAAAGGTGTTTGGGGATTTCAAAGACCTAGGATCAACATCAATTATTCATCAACTTTTTCTCTTGTTGTCTTTGTAGAGGAAATGACATATAACTATGTTAAATTCAAATATCAGAATTCTCTTAACATAGGTCATAATGCAAATCCAACTTTTCCCTTGATGAATAATTAGTCTAATAATTCAAAAGCATTAGAGGCTTTATCATGGATACCAAAAGACATTTTGTAGCTTAGTATTTTTCTAGTGTTAACTTTTGACATTTGCTATGTCTTTTCTCAATTGAAACCTCTTTTGCCCCTTCTAAACATGATAGGCATTTTCATTCCTTTCCACCTTTTCTTTTTTTGCTTTCTCATAGCTTTCCTCAAAGTTTTCTTACATGACCCTAGTCTATGGTTTCTTTCTTTTATGCCTCTCTCAATCATTGGACTTTTGTTCTTAGCCTTCTTTTTACAATTGATTCCACTTTTGTCTTCATCTTTTTCTAACAAAAATCTCTTATTTCCCCCCCAGTATGGGGTGTGATCCTAGTTAGGGTTTTTTATGAAGAAGAAAATCATCCTATCTCAAATGGGGACCACAAGGGATATAACCTTTAGAAAGTGAAGGGATAACAAAAATGGCCTTTTCTCATTTTAAGCAAGGTTGGTTAGAACCGATAAATTTTAACCTCGTCCAGTATAATGATTTGGACTTGTAAGAATCATGATTCATGAGTCCATAACTACTGAATCCACTACGTGTTATTATACATACTGCTAAAACTTAGCTACATTGTGGGGTTCAGTTTCATGTGTGGGTTTAAAATTTGCTTGGTTACCTCATGCCATTTTAACAAACATCGAGTCATTTCAACAATCAAAACACTTTTAATCTTTCAGGATTTTTAAGCCTTAATTTTGCATGTTGGAGTTTGATCAAAATATTTTATCAAAATACCCTTTAAAAGAAACATCTCATGATTTCAAAACAATAAAGAGACAAAGAAAAGACATGTTTTGTTGAAGGATGAGATGTGATCCCAAAATAAAATGCAAATGGCAAAATTCCATAACAATATGATTGCCAATTCATCGCCATTCTTGGATCAGCTTTTCTGGCAATATTTGTGTTTCACTAAGCATTTTCGATCACTTGTCATTCTGAAGATTTTTGGGGGATGATATGGCCAATGACTCATCTTTCAAAAATTCAACTTGCCTCTCGTTCACTATCCTCTGAACTCGATTCTTGAAATTCTTGCAACTGTTCAACTGAATGGTCTGAAATTCTCCTATGATATTCAAATCTCTTGTTTGGATTATACCACATAGGAAATAGTGGTTGCATGGGATTTAATGGAGTCGAGGCAACAAGTTTGGAATCTAGCAGATGCTGGTCGACAAACTTAAGTGGCAAAGGGATGTCAATCTTAGCAAAGGTACTTGAGCAGTTGGTGCTACAGCGAGACCTAACTGGACCTCATAACTGAGGTTTCCCACCTTCAAAGTCATCTTCTAATTTATCTCTCATCCTCATTCTGGAATCCATGGCAGAACCTTCAATCTTCCCCCTCTTCATTGCTTGTTCAATTCTTTTGCCAATCTTCACAACATCATGTCAATCTTCTAATGTTGTGGTTGTACGAGGATTGTTGGAAACCTTTTAAGGCTGTTAGGTAATCCTTGTAGCGCGCAACATTGCCATTGCCAATGCATGGAATATACTAGAAGAGAAAATGATGAATCTAAAACTCTTATGTCTCCTCTTCGATTCCTCACTGACAGTACAACAAACAAATACCTGTAGAGGGAGTTCTGCTTTGTTGAATTTTCAATCTTCTTCATATTTTTCAGTCCAAATATGTTTCTTCTCCCTACTTTTGCATTTTAATGCTGACACTAGTTGGAGAAAATTATAGACGATCTGAAACTACTAAATCCCTTCTTAGATTCCCCACTTGCATAACCACAAACAGATTTCTATGGAGAGAATTCTGCTATGTTAAAGTTCCATGTCTGCTCATGTTTTTTGGACTGGGTTTGCTATTCTCCCTACTTTTGTGTTTTGGTGCTGCTACTAGTGGGAGAAAGTTTAAATAGCATATGAAACTATTGTATCCCTTCTTGTATTTCCCATTAGCAGAACCATAAACAAATCTTTGTAGAGGGAGTTCTGCTACGTTAAAGTTCGGTTTCTACTCCTGTTTTTCAAATTAACATCTTGTGCTGCAGTATAGGAATGAAGTTTGGTGACTTCAAAGAAGGTCAGATGCAGAAGCTAGCAATTATTGGGTGCTATTGCAAGACATGGAGGTGATGAACAACTAACAGTACAGTTGAACCAGAAAGGAGATTGTCTTTTGTTGATGACTGAAGGTGTTGTTGCCACTGTTCATGACTGAAAATACGGAGAGGCGGTGCAACTTTGAGGTTGTGGTCGTTGCTGGTAAAGTGCTGAGGAGAAGAGCTAAATTTTTTCTTGTGTGTGGGACATGGAATGACAGTGTTTCCAACAAGAGACTGTACATACGTTCTCTTTCCATTTTTGAAACTTAGCACTTGTTCAAGTAGATTTATGTGTCTAGCTTCACCTTTACTGCTCTCAACTTCCTTTTGACAATGAGCCTCTCTCTGACCCCTTTCTTCATTATCCATCCTTTTCAATCAGGCATAGCTAAGCTCATGTGAGGGGATCCTATGTTTCAACTTTAGAGCATGCATGATAAATGAATGAACTTGTAATCTATATGATGAACTTGCCCTTCGAGGGGTGACATATGGTCGTAACTCTTGTATGATGAAACAAGAATTTTTTATTTTTGCTCAAACTCTACAACAGAAATTTCCTGAGTGATGACCATTTTGTCACCTGTAAGTCCTGAATTCAAGATGCTTCATGAAGGGCTTGCTCGAATGCAAAACAATATGTATGGAGCATACATACTAAAGGCAGGTTCTAATCTTTTTACGTGAGACAAATGGTAGGTTTACTACTTGGTCTCTATCAAAAGGATCTTTCGTTGTGATAGCGATTACCCTCTTGAAGGCAATATGGGGGCTCAATAGGCAATGAAATGGCACATGTACCAATCGTTATCAGTCTAAGCACTCAACAAAAAGTTGGAGTTTACACAAACTTAAACCTTAACTAAAAGTCATAAGGTAAGCTGCTAGTCCCCTACCTAACCTGAAGCCCGTGTGTGTTTTCAAAAATTAAAACATGTAATGCATGAAACAATTCTATACAATGCATAGATAAAACAAAAATAAAATACAAAACACAAAAAACTGAAACACATCAAAAACACAAAGCTTAGTCTAATATTACCAGAAACAATATTGTCCCTAGTGGAGTCGCCATTCTGTCGCACGTGCCCGTGCAGCGTCGATGGTGATTTTCATCATTGTTTTGATTTGGAAGTCGCCACTTAGTATTTGATTGAAGGTTACAAGGAAACTCGAGTGTACTGGTCGTTGTCAGAGATTCGAGGGTAAGGGACTAGTTGTGGCTAGGGATAGTATTAGCACCCTTAGCGCACCCAACCTAAGGTAAGCTACTTCATGATTTGATGTGATTTTAAAAAATTAAAATATTAGCCAAATTCTTAAGGCTTTAATAAATTAGTTATTAAAACATGATTTTACAATTCAATAACATACATAAAACAAATACAAACATACTCACATCACCTTTTTTACTGTAATACACTCACACACACCCATAACTAAATATTACAAAATAATAAGTGTTTAAACCAATCCAAATAACACATTAAACAATTTAAATTTATAAAAAAAGGCCCCAAACTAAAATCATGAACAATGATGGAAGCCCCAAATCATAGGAACAGTGTTGTGAAGCCTTTGGGTCGCCTGAACAGTGGCGACACGTCTTTTCCACGTGCCACCGCCACTGGCAGTGCGTGGGTTCATGCGCCGCCGCAAGAAAATCCAAGCAACGGGGGGGATCTGCAATGACTTCCTTCATTCTTCCTTTTCTCGCCGGTGGTGACAAACACCGTTACCTACAAAAGAAGAAACGCAACAAGCAGCCGATTTGTTTTCTGTTTTAGATCAGCTTTTGTTTTGTTTACTATCTGTTGTTCTTTTCTTTTTCTTTCGGTGGAGGATCTGCCGTGGAGCGTGGAGTGACTCCCCGGCGACTCACATAGTCGCATACCCGTTGGATCTGGTAGATTGTTGACCCCACTTTCTTCTATGGCTGACGGTTAGGCCAACAAAGGTCTAAGTAGGGGGGAACAAACCATATTAAGCTTTGGCTCCCTTCTCCTCTCTTTCTCCTTTGATCGATGGTGAGGCAAGCGGAGGACTGCTAGTGATGGAGAGGGACGAAGCTAGAGGAAGAAGGCGGCCTATTCAGTGTGGGTAGAGAGGCTAGGTCTGTGTGTAGGGAGGCTGTCGGTTGGTTATGGGGAAGCTAAATGAAGGAAAATGGAGATGGGAATGGAGGTCTAGTTGAGGGCTAAAGGTTTCAGTCAACTGAGGGGAAAATGAAAGGGAGTCAGGGGTTTTCGGGCGGCGGCTTGTTTTTTGCTCTCTGGTTTTGGCCAAAAGAGAGGGAGGCTCCATCGAGTGTAGGGGAAGAAGGCCAAAAATCCAAAAGGAAGGGGGGCGGCGGCTCCTCTTGGCTAGAAGAGAAAATTTAGGTTTAGGGTTTTTGTTTTGTGGTCCCCTTAATTTTCTATACAAAATTCTCCCATGTGTGTGTTGTGTAGATTGGTATTTATAAGAGAAGTGTGGCCTGGCCACAAACACATTGGTCTCTCAACTCTCTTTTTTTTTTGTATTTTGAATTTATTTTGAAAACAAACAATATCAACGTCGATTCAACAAAGAAAATCAGTGATTGTAAAATTAACGCGTTAAAAGTTGAACGCGTTCAAAATACCTTTGAAAATTTAAATTCTTTTGAGATGACTTTGAAAATGCTAAAAACGATGCAAATATATCAAGAATGTATTTTTTGAGGTTTTCATTGTTTTTGCTATTTTTGATTTTTTTCAAAAAAAATTCAAACATTGGGTCAAAAATTGGGTAGCAACAAAAATCATAATATTTGAGTAATAATTGAAGCAAAATAACACTTGATTATTGATCTATGCTTGATTGCAATTAAAACCTTGTCTTTTATTGCTTTAAATGTAATCTGGTTTGATATTCATGTTACTGGATTTATGTTTGAATGTTCTTGGTGTTCTTCATTCCTTCTGTGTTTGATCCATTTTTCTTGAGAAATTTTGAAGTTTTTATATTTTTCTTATGTTGAATCTGTTTCAGTTTTGGGTCCTTGTTTTGGTTTTTTTTGGGTCTACCCAGTCGAGTCGACCTAGTCAGGATAACCTAGTCGAGTCAAAACCAGGTCAGTTCTTAGACCCTATTTGGTTTGCTGTTATGTTTGTTAAGATTTCTTTTGTTGAAGGTTGTGTTTGGCAAACACTTTTTGTTTTTGGCCAAATGTGGCCTTACAAAAAATACAAAAAAAAATTATAAATAATAATAAAAAGAAAAAATGTATTTTTGGGTCAAAAATACAAAAATCATGTTTTTGCTTAAAATATAGATATATAAACAATATATGTTTTAGCATTTTGTTTTTACAAAATATATATCAGCATGCATTTTGAATTTAATAATCATTTTATTGGATCCATGAGAACTTGACCAATATTTCAATAACCCCTATAAATTTTAATTCATGAGAATTAATTATCAACCTTCTAATATAAATGTTGGACCTACAAGTAAACTGCTATTTAAATATTAGAAGTTGACCATAAAATTTTCAGAATTAGTTTGAATATTCACCAATATTAATTGAGAGTATTTTTTACCATGCACTAGTTGTGGAACACGCATCCGCCTTCTAAGATAGATATTGAATCCTGTCAAGGCACCTATATGGATACTTCCCATAATAATTCATTTGGGCACACATGAGTCTATAATAAATTCAAAACACTAGGTTTATTCAAATGAATAAATATTCATCCAAATCCATAGACAGACTACTGGTTAAAAACCCATAAAAACCTTTAAATCATATTCAACTACACAATACAGCTTACCTTAGGTAGGGTGTGCTAGGGGTGCTAATACCATTCCTAACCACAACCAATCCCTTACCCTTAAAATCTCAAAATAAAACCACTACAACTAGGTTTCCTAGCAACCCTAAACCAAACAACTTGGTGGCAACTCCTATAACCCCCTAACATTGCGCGTCCATGTACGGCAAAATTTATAAAATTATACGAGTGAGAAAACTCTCTTTTACAAGGATTCTTTGATAGATTTTCCATATTGATTTCTTTTTTTATAGGGAAAAAATTGTAGGTCCAACATGGCCTAATTTTAAGAGCCTAACCAAGCAATGGTTAGGCCAATGACCCAACTAGAGAGAAAGAAAAGAAAAGAAAGATGAGAAAGAGCATAAAAGCGAATGAATGAGGATGTACAACCTAATTGATACAGGTTATTATGATAAGTTAGTTGTGGATCTGTCACTACGAAACCATATGAATAGTCTTGCACAAATGTTTATGGACTGACGCGATAGGGTTAAGCCCAAAAGATTATTAATAAAAATAAAATATCTTGGGTGTCTTCTGATAGTTATGGTGTTCTATGCCTCATGTTATTGGCTTCTGTATTGTTTTTTCTCACTAAAAAAACTAAAATAAGATCATAAAATCTTTTAATAAAGTTTATGACCACAACATGATATGAGGTTAGGATATTGTTCACATTTATATTCTCTAGTTGTTTGATGATAAGTAATGGTTTGTTTTGTAACTGTAATTGATTTTACTCATGACTGTAGGAGCATTTCTATGCCTAATTAATATAAATGCCTTACATGGAGCTTGATTATTTGAGCAAGAAAAATCAAGTTGAAAAGATAAGGTCACTTTATACACTTTTTGGAGTTCTTGATTTTCAATCCGTCAAACCATAACTGTAATAGAACAACTATGTCATGATAATATTGATATCTTATTCTAATTCATGGTTGATGTCGCACGTCTAAAAAATCCGCGCGGCGTCGGTTGACGATTTTTCGTTGTTATGTTTTGATTTGATTGGTTCGTTGGAGTCGCCACCTAGTAATTGATTGAGGGCTACTAGGAAACCGGATGTACTGGTCTTGTCAGAGATTCGCGGGTAAGGGACTGGTTGT